>Ga0193729_1000464_pt1 | contig 21128 bp, 23 predicted proteins | sample U1c2metaG_FD_143036 | JGI IMG/M metagenome (GOLD analysis project Ga0193729, IMG submission 143036) | Soil microbial communities from a riparian zone of the East river system, Colorado, United States - U1c2 | ecosystem: Environmental > Terrestrial > Soil > Riparian zone | place: USA: East River...
ATAACTGGATCCATAAACGCCGATAGCACGCCCGATAGATCTAACGGAAAGGCTAGACTGTGGCATTGATCGAGCAGTGTTATCAGGAGCGAGTAATGCATGTCCCTGGACGACACTAAAAGTCACTGGTGCGTTGTAAGTATTATAGGTGTTAACGACTACTGAGATTGGCACCGGCAGCAAAGTTCCGGGATCACCGCGCTGGTCGCCTCCGGCGTAAATAGCCAATAACGGAGGCGTCCCGTTGTAGAAATCGCCGGGATCGGTGCCCCTCTGAAACTCTTTGACATTCGAGATTCCATCCCCATCAGGATCACTGTTTGCGTCGTTCAAATGTGGATTGAGGCCGTGCGCTACTTCCCACGCATCTGGCATTCCGTCGCCGTCGGTGTCGCTGCTATTATCGCTGGTGCCAAGTTCATGTTCGTCCCAGGCGGTGAGACCGTCACCGTCGGCATCGATATCGTTGGCGAAGCGGGCCCGGAAAAACATCTGCGCGCCCGATAAAGACTGAATGATCTCAACTGTGCTACCTGTACCGGCTATGGCGGAGTTAAACGACGTCCAATTCCGCAGATCGTTGCTGCTCTCCAGCTGATATAGTTTGCCAAAAACGGTGTCGAGGCGCAGATGTAACTGATTACTGGCGCTGTCACTAACGATTTCCAGATGAAAGCGGGAATTCGGATTGCGCGGATCAAGGCCGAGCAGGCTTTTCTGGCTGTTGGTTAGCCCGGTGCCGTCGTAGTCGAGACTAGCATCCGCGGATGGAACGGAATATTTCTGCTGCCAGACGTCGCTCATCCCGTCGTTATTGAGATCGATCCCGGAAATCGATTTCGCGGAAATAATCGAGAGAACGATCCACAAGACTGTGATGGTTCGATGCCGATAGCGTCGCGATTGCGCCGGGCAAGTCCGGAATAGACGCAAAAACGGATCTGGAGGGTAAGGATTTCGTTGCCTCATTGCCAGCAACCCTCAACGTGAACGGCAACTGAACTCCCCTGATCTCCCTCACATCAAATGCCGAGTCTCGATGTCAGGTCTCGCCTACTGGGGCGTAGGTTTAGTGCCGACACACAATCCGTGTCGATAAAAATCTTTCGCCCGGCGCAAATTTTAGCCGGCTATTGTCAAAAGGCGTGGGAACGCGTCAAAAGTGAGGATCGACGCCTTTTGCTTTCCTCGGTCGTCATATGGCTGAGGATTACGCCTCCGATTACCAGCAATTGCTAAGCCGGTGACCTACTCAAGCGGCAGCTTAGGGCGAAGAGCGACGCTGGAAGCTGGGAGATAGGAGATCGAAGTTAGGGTATCGAAGATAGGCGTTCGGCATTTGACCGCGTGGGCCGTAGCCCTCTACGCGGTTCAGCGTTGGGCGCTCGGTGTTCGGTGTCGGTGTTCAACCTCTCACCTCTCACTTCTCACTTCTCACCTCTGACTCCTTGCTCCTTCCCTGCCGCTCCCCGTCGTTCCGGAACCCCGTGTTGTTCTTCGAAGCACGATTCGAAACTCTTCAGATCGACTGGAACCCTGGGCTGCGCGCCTTTGGGCCGGTAACAAACAAGCTCGTTAATCGCGAGTCTATAGCGAGTCTATAGATACTAAAAGACGAGGTGCCGACTGGCTCTTTGTCGGATCAGTAGATCAAGCACTTCTCTAGTTCGGAATCTAAGTTCAGGCTTTTATTTGCCTCGAGCAACCTGCCGGTGCTGCTTCAAAAGCCAACACGGAAAGAGTTCTTTCGACAGCAGCTCCGCCGCCTGGCACATCCGCCGATCGACCCTGTTGCGTTGTTGATGATAAGGCGATGATCGGTTGCGGTATCGCCACAAGGAGGAAATCAACCAGGGAGAAATGATGAAGAAATTTGCAATTGTGATGTGTGCCTTGACTGTGCTCGCGGGCTTCGCCTTTGGCGGAACCGAAACCTACTCGTCGGGCAAGGAAATGAAACAAACCGCGGTCCAGCAAACGCCTTGTCCTGAGTGGTACCGGGATACCGAGTGGAATGTTAACTTGTGGGGAACATATGCCTTAACCGGCAACTCCTGGCGTAACGATACATATCTGGGAGTTGATCATGCTTGGGGTGGTGGCATTGATGCAAAATACTTTTTCCATCGCTATTTCGGCGTTGGCCTCGAGGGTTACGCAGTCTCGCTGAATCAAAATCACGGCGTTTTCTTCGATGTTAATGGAAACCGCAGTGAAAGTGGAGCTGCCGGCGCGGCTCTTGGCACTTTTACCTTTAGGTATCCGATTCCGTGCACCCGATTTGCCCCTTATGTCTTCGCCGGTGGCGGCGCCATTTTCGGCGGTGGCGGGCGTGAGGAACTGATTTTCGCATCTGACGGCGATGTCATTGGTGCGCGCAATCGCGGCAGCGAAACCAAAGCAGTGGGCCAATTCGGCGGCGGGTTTGAAGTGCGCTTCACGCCCACCATTGGTTTGATGAACGACTTCAGCTGGAATGTTGTTGCTGGCCCGAAGAACAACTTCGGCATGGTTCGCAGCGGTATTACGATAGCGTTCTAACCGAAGCTTAGAACAAATCTAGACGGCGGCATCTGGCGATCAAGTGCCGCCGTTTTCCTTTGTACCACCCCACAACAGCTCGACCCGGTCGCACCAATTCACGCCCAACCGTCCACGCGGGTCGTGCTTCGTCACTGCGCTAAAGAGCTTCATGTCCGCGGGCCAGTGAGCTTGTCAGCGATAGTTGCGTCGCTTGTTAAGAACAAATGACTACCGCGCGAGTAGTTACGGGTACCCAGCACGCGATGCAGCGAACGGGCAAACGGATCGTTGTAGAGCCGAACACAGGCGATCGAGGTGACAACAAATACGGCGGAAGCGTCGTCGAACGCATTGTCCGAAAGCTGACCGGAGGGTTAGTCTCTCGAACACTAGACAATCAAACTTCGCGTAGCAATTATCCCAAAGTGCTAGAGCCGGATTACTGCAAAGCGCGACTACTAGAAATCGGGGTCGGCAGAAGATTTTGGCAATCCAATCCTTCTGCCGAGAATGCTCGCACTTTCTACGTGCAGTGGTCCAACCGTTGCGACGACTCCAGCGTCGAGGTGTCGTGGAAGCACCTTCAGGAAATCACTGCAACCGATGATAGAACTCCTATCGCTTTGGAGATAAATCCGCCAGGTGGATTTTACCAAGGTAAGCAAACAGCAGGGACACCCTTAATGACTCCGCACTTCAACTATGCGCCGTTACGCGCTTGCATTTCCAGAAACGCGCTGAGCAGCCCGTCAGCTTCGACAATGTAGCGAAACTGTTCCGGCGTGGGCAGAGTCGTTTCCTGCGGGCGGCACACTTTAAACGCCGGTTATCTGAAAACATCGTCAACCCGTGTCAGACGACCGCTAGACGGAGTTCTGCATTGCGGGCCTTCACGGAAGCGCAGCGTTTGCGCTCACGAATTGCGTCTTTTTCGGCGAGGCACTGTGCTTCATACGGCGACCGCGCTGGTCTCAGGCAAGTTTCGACGAACTCATTTGCAATCGTGAGTCTATCGAGTCTTGCACGTGTCGTGACTTCTTCCGCCTCAACTAGGAGGACATCACGGACTGCAATATAAGCGTTGATCTCCTCGACAGCTTGCTTGGAGGAACTGCTCTCGCCGCTGGCTCCTGTAGCGGGTCCGCGTAAATTCGCTAGATCGGCTCTTGCTGAAATGCTTCCTGCCCTTTGATTCATTCCAGCGCTCGCCTGCACTGCTAGTTGGGGAGCGGCTCTCGTGCTTGCTACGCACGAGCATTCCAGTCGATTTCGGAATTTCCGGGTGACCGTGGTCAACGCGGCATGTCCTGCTGGATTGCGCCTCGCAGTTACGCAGTCCTTATACGGGTTTAGCGCCTAAAGATGAAAGCGAGCACGAAACCGATCCCGAGCGCGGTAAAGACCGCTTTCGTCGGGTTCTCGCGGACGTATTGCTCGCCGTCGTCCTGAAAACTGCGGACGCGATCGCGCGCATCATGCCATACTCCTTCCGCACGGCCTAGATATTCATCGGCCGTTGCGCCGGCGGCCGAGCGGAGATCTTCCGCCGCTTTCCGGGAGTGCGTCACGCCACTCTCTGCTTTTTCTTCCGCCTGCGGCGAAACCGCAGGGCCTTGATCCATTTGGTTTTCGTCAGCCATAGATTTCCCCTTCTCCATGATTTGTTTAAACTTTCGGTGCCGATGCTTCGCTGACGGTGCTGATATCCTCAGCGCCGGCAGTTTTGAAAACGCGCTTCGCCCGATCAACGTCTTCGCTTTCATCCGTGTGCACGGCGATCAGGTAGTTCCCCTTTTTCAACTTCTCCTCATAGCGCTTTGCCTCGATCTCCGGAATACCGAGACCGATCAAGCCGCCAACGACACCTCCGGTCGCCGCTCCGACGGCCGCGCCACTAAGCGCCGCCATAATTGGGCCGGCGGCGATAAACGGACCGACGCCGGGAATTGCCAACGCACCAATTCCTGCCAGCAATCCGATCACGCCGCCGGTGGCGCCGCCAGTAGCTGCACCGGTCGTTGCGCCCTCCGGCGCCTTAGTCGCTTTAACGTGACCAACGTCCCGGGTGCCACCTGTGTCAGGCATGAGCACTGAAATTTCCGAGGCAGCAAAACCTTGAGCTTGGAGCTGCTCGACAATTCGTTCAGCTTGGCCGTGTGTAGTTGCAATTCCGAATACTGATTTGGACATAATGATTTCCTTTCGTTTGTTGAGATTTTTTTTAGTTCGATCCTTTAACGTCGAGTTGATCGTCAATCTGGGCGCCGCCAGCCGCCGATTTTGCTAGCTGATCGATTTTTGCTTTTTCTTGCGCAGTCTTGACGGGTCCGCGAAGTGTGACTTGGCCGTTGGCGGTAATGACTTTGATGTTCTTCGCAGTCGTTGAAAGCTCGGGGTCTTTCATTAGCGCCCGTCGGATAGCCTGCGTGATTTTTAAATCCGCAGAACTGTTTGATTGGTCGCCAGATGTCTTGGTTTCACCGGAGCGATCGCGCTCGTTTGTTGCCGTGTTATCGGGTTTCGCCTTCTCATTGTCGGCAGCCAACGCCGCTAGGCTAAGTGCGCTGAGACAAGCCACTGCTAGTAAAGTTCGTTTCATGGATCCTTTCGTTCGAGTTTGTGGGGGGTGTCGGTATTCATCGTAACCGGTCCGCTCAGAGGTTTTATTTATTTAGCCGCGACGTTGATCACGGATTTTGCCAACTTGGTTAGCTTTTTGTCTGTATCTGATTCCTCCGTCAAAGTAGTTTGAAGTAGCTGCGCACCGTGCCGATCCCCCAGCAACTCGGCATATGTCCGAGCGCAGCCGTAACCGGCCATCTCATAGTGCTCAACGCGCTGCGCTGCAGCAATCAGCCCCGCATCGCGCACTTCGTCTTCAGCATTTTCTTCGATCATCTCCTCTCCTTCTTTAATCACGCCCTCCATGCCCTCACATTTCGGGCCGCGGGTTGACTCATCATGGCTGGTCAAAATCTTTTCGAGACGCGCTGCATGTTCCTTCGTCTGCTCGAAATGTTCTTCGAACCCCGCCGCAAGCTGTTTGTCAGTAGCGGCTTTAACCATTTTCGGTAGCGCTTTTATAATCTGCTTCTCCGCGCTGTAGAGGTCTTTCAGTTCGTGAATGTATAGGTCTTTGAGTGTTTCTAGTTTCATAGGTGTGAAGTTAAATCGTTGAGTTTGCTCGTACCTGAATCTTCGATGAAGCGAGCCCGCTCCCAAAAATCTCTATGTGCAACCTCGGAGCAGAAAAATCAGGAGCAAAATCGGGATCGGAATTCCGAGAAGCCAAAGTAAAATGTATCCAGTCGCTCCCGCTTGTTTGATTCTATTAGTTAAACGCATCTCAGATAATCTTTTTAACACTATTAACTCGGAACTCTTCGTGTACGCATGAGTTTGCTTTGATTTATCAAACACACAATCCGGACGACGGATGATTGTCTAATCAGAAAAACTCCGATACTACATGCGACGATGTTTTGGTTCGCGACTCGGGAGTGCTCGGGGCCGTCGCTAGTATCTCAAAGATTAAGACCCGGCCGCTATAGGATAGACCTTCTGTGGCTGCTTGTGTTCCAATTCCTATTCTGTCTTGACCCTTCTCTTGCGCGGTTGCACGTAGCTGCTCGGCTTGATAGTTAACGCGCAAACTGGCGCGCATAGCGGATCACGCCTCGCAGAGCGTGTTCCTTTCAAGCTCCCCGGAACGCGGCGCGGGGGGCGATCTCTAGTCCCTTTAAAGCACCGGCGATCGACCGTCATCGCTGTCAAAGGATCCAGCCGTTACTACTTCACGATAACAAAACCGGACGCGCTCGGAAATCCGAATTGATATTTATGGACTCAAGCACACACGATAAAGCAGAAGGTACGGCAAAAGAAGCTGTCGGCAAAGTCAAAGAGAAAACCGGCAAAGCGATCGGCAACCCGGATTTGCAGGACCGCGGGACCGCAGAAAAGGTCGGCGGTAAAGTGGAGCGGAAAATAGGCGACGTGAAAAAGGTCTTTGGAAAGTAACTAAACGCACGCTCTTAGCTAATTTCGCCCCGCGTACGAAAGACGCGGGGCGCCTTGTGCATAACGGATGCGCCGAGAATCGCAACGTCAACGCGGATTAGCCATGCACCGGAATAAGGCCTAACGAGAACAAGATCAATCTTTCTGCCGAAAACGAGCGTCATCCTGCCGCGGCATTTGGTGAAAGATGGGATTTGATAGAGGGAAGATCGGCGGCAAGGGCCCCCGCAGACCGAGTAGCGCGGAAGAAGTTATCTCCGGCGCTTTTGCTTTTTGTATGGGGCGGTACGCCCCGAGGAGATCCTGATTTATTTTCAAGTGGCGGCGATTTTTATGATTGCATACAAAACCGCTGAGCTCGTCTCGTGCGATTAGCGCATATGAAGGTTAAGAAGGGTTAGGTGATCTTCCTGAAATTAAAAATAGCGGTGACTCTATGCTCGCACCTCTATGAACAACGAAATTGGTACAAATCCCGCCTATAGAAAAGTGGTAGCTGCGTTAGACGACTGCGAAAAGCGTTACGACGTTTTAATTAAAGAGACTGGCGCCACCAACGACTTACGCCTCGCCTCTACGGTCGCAATATTGAAGGGTGAAGTAGAACAGCGCAGACGTTTGGAGCTCGAGTTGCTAGCGGCGGTGGAAACCGAACGTCAACGGATTGGGCAAGATTTGCACGACGATCTTTGCCAGCGTCTTGGTGCAATTGCACTCCTAGTTGGTTCTCTAGCGAAGGAAGTAGGTGCGTTAGACGAGAAATTGGGCGAAAAACTGGGGAAAATACCATCTTTAGTAACCGAGACAATCGGAAGCTGCCGCAATCTTGCGAGAGGGTTGCATCCAGTAACGCTTGCATCAGCCGGTTTGCCTGCAGCTCTGGAAGAACTCGCTGCCAGAGTACCAGCTGATGTGAAATTTCATTGGCCTCGTTCGGAAAGGATCGACTTTGAGCCGATGCTTGCTCTTCATCTGTATCGGATAGCGGAAGAGGCGGTCGCAAACGCGGTGAAACACGCAGGAGCGAAGAGGATCACGATCGGGCTAGCAATCCTCGCCGGACGGCCGGTTCTGGAAATAGCAGATGATGGCAAGGGAATCGGTCGAAAGCTTAAGAACGAGGGAATGGGTCTGAGAAACATGCAATACAGAGCAAGCGTGATTGGAGGAAACCTCACACTCGAGGAACGCGAGGGCGGAGGAACTTGTGTTCGCTGTACTTTGCCTCTTCGCAAATCAAAGTCGTAGTTCCGTCTCTTCGATTACCCGAATTTAACGAGGAAAAAATCGTGATGGCTAAAGGCGGCACATTTTTCGGCACTTCATTGAGTCTGCTTAAACAAACCTTTTCGGAGTGGCTTGAGGACAAAGCGCCACAACTCGGCGCTGCTCTTGCCTATTACACCGTCTTCTCCCTCGCCCCGCTAATTTTGGTGCTGCTCGCAATCGTTGGCTTTATTTTCCAGAAAGACCCGGCTGGTGCCTGGAAAAAGATTACCGAGCAGATGAGTTACTTCCTGGATAAAAGCGCGGTCGACGTGGTGCAAAACATCGCCCAGAAAGCCGCACAGCCGGGTAAAGGTTTGTTGGCTACCATTATCGGGATAGCTCTGGCGCTGTTTGGGGCGAGCGGGGTTTTCGGACAACTCCAAGATGCACTCAACACGATCTGGGGTGTCAAAGCCAAACCCGGTCGAGGCATTTGGGGATTCCTGCGCGTGCGCTTTCTTTCCTTTGCAATGGTGGGCGGCGTCTGCTTTCTGCTGCTCGTTTCGCTCACTCTGGAGAGCGTGCTGAAAGGTTTCAGTCACTATGTGCAAGCCGCGCTGCCGGGGGGCATCATTCTTGCAACGGCCGTTTATTGGCTGTTCGATCTGGCAGTTGTCATTCTGCTCTTCGCGATCATCTTTAAGTTCCTGCCAGACGCAAAAATCCAGTGGCGTGATGTTTGGATCGGCGCGGCCCTGACCGCAATATTTTTCGCGATCGGTAAATGGGCGCTCAGTCTCTACCTCGGGAGCGGAAGCGCTGCCTCCGCTTACGGAGCAGCCAGTTCGTTGATTACACTCCTGCTATGGGTTTATTATTCTTCGCAGATACTACTCTTCGGCGCTGAGTTTACCCAAGTTTACGCCTGCCAGGCGGGGCGGGGCGTTGCGCCCGATGAACACGCGATTCGTGTGGAGACGAAGAAGTAAAGTTTCGCGGTTAGAATTCGTGCGCCAAAAATACGAACTACGGCCCGCGTTCCTAAACTTCACGCGTAACTCTTCCAGCTCCAAAAACGCGCTCAGCAGCTCGTCCGATTCAACTATGAATCTGCCACCATCGCTGCGATTTGCGTCAACAACATCGCGCTGCATCAAAATCTATTGTTTTAAACCCGGGCGTCGGCAATAAGCGTACGCTTGCCTGGTTTGATTTCTTTCTCTCGAACTATTTTCTTTTGGATTTCGCAGGTTAATCGCTCGAGCACTTGGACCGCGGTATGCTGGAACGGTTCGCGGAATGCGCACTCGAATGGCTTTGCCTCGTCCCGAATATCCAAGGCCAGATCGTCAGCGCGGCCTCCTCCAAGGCGTTGATTGGCTGAATCTCAACGGGCCATGGGACTTTCGGTTTGATCCGGATCGCCGCGGGATCGATGAGCAATGGTTCGCCGCTCCGGTTGAGCGTTGGCCCGACCAAATCGTGGTGCCGTTCTGTTGGGAATCTCTTGCCGCCTGGGGTGAAGCCGATGCGGCGGGTAATGACAATTATTTTTCAACGCGCGTCTATCAAAACCCTCTGGAAGTGACTCGTTTCAATTACCGAAGCGCCGCGCGGCACGAGGTCGGTTGGTATCGCCGAGAGATTATCGTGCCTGCTGGAGATGCGTGGTCAGGCAAGCGCATAGTTCTGACTGTTGGCGCAGCCGATTTTTTTACCAAGGCATGGTGCAATGGGCGACAGCTAGGTGTGCATGAAGGCGGGTTCGATCCGTTTGAATTCGATTTGACCGATGCCCTGGAGCCAGCGGGGAATGGGAAACTACGCGGCACGATTGTCATGCGGGTGGAGGACCCGATGAACAATTATGATCAACCGGTTGGCAAGCAGTGGGGCTGGTACAGCAGTGCTAGCGGGATTTGGCAAACGGTCTTCATTGAGCCGCGCGCCAGCAGTTTCATCCGACGCTTTGAAATCACAACCGACATTGTGGAAGCACAGGCTCATTTTAAAATTTTCGTCTTGGGCGGAAGCAACCTCTCGCTTGAGATTACAAGTCCCTCCGGAGACCGCACCAGCCATAGTGTCGAAGTTACCGACAGCATCGTGGATTGCACAGCCGCCTTGCATTCGGCACAACTGTGGGACCCGAACTCACCCCAGCTTTACCGGGTAAAGATGATCTTGCAGAACGGTTTCGAACGCGACGTCGTGCACAGTTATTTTGGCTTGCGCAGTCTTTCCGCCGAAAAAATCGAAGGATCGACCGCGCCGGCAAGTCTCTGTTTGAATGGCGAACCGATTTACCTGCGCGGCGCACTTTACCAGTCGTACCATCCGGAGGGTGTTTACACGGCCGGTGACGTGGAATCGATCCGCGAGGACATCGTCTGCGCCAAGCGCGCGGGATTCGATCTTTTACGAATTCACATCAAGGTCGATGACCCGCTGGTTTTGTATTACGCCGATACGATCGGCATCCTGTTAATGGCGGACTTTCCGAATTTCGGTGAAGGCGGCGATACCGAGGTCGGGCGCCTTCGATATGAGACGATGATGCGCCGAACGATTGAGCGCGATTTCAACCATCCTTCGCTAGTGGCATGGTGTTTATTCAACGAAACGTGGGGTTTCGGAGGTCAGACTGAGTTCGTAAAGCTAATTAATCCCGCACCACCCGCTTCAGGACCCGCCACGGCCATGAAGGCGGACGGAAAAAAATTAAGCAATGGCGAATCCTATTCATGGGTGCAAAGAATGTGGCAGCTGGCGAAAACGCTCGATCCTACGCGCATAGTCGAGGATATGAGCGTGGTAGCGTGGGATCACTTGCAATACTACGGGCATGGTGAGACCGACGTAAATTCATGGCATTTTTATACTGACGATTACCCGAAGGCGCGCGCGCTCATTGAAGAGGTCGTAGAAAAGACCTACGCCGGCTCGACGTTCAATTACATCCCCGGATTTCAGCAACAGTCGCAACCTTTAATCAACAGCGAATTCGGCGGCGTCGGTGCACTTGATGGAGATATCGATACCAGCTGGAGTTTCAAGTTCCTGACCAACGAGTTGAGACGCCACGGCAAGCTTTCCGCTTATATCTACACCGAGCTGCACGACGTGGAATGGGAGCGGAACGGCTTTCTCAACTATGATCGGACGCCGAAGAAGTTCGGGTACGATCCGACCATTGTTAACCATGGGGATGTCCTGCCGATCGACAGCGCACCGATCCGCCACTGCGTTCCAGGTAGCGAATTAACGATCGACGTCTTTTCATCTCATTTTTCCCGGCGCAAACGGCAGGACGTCACTTTGCACTGGCAGTTTAGCGGGATTGATTCCCTGGGCTGGATGCATAACGACATCGCTTTCGGGAGCGAACCGATTGATTTTCCACATTTGAAAGTGGAATTGGCCAAACGGCTGCGGTTAACCATGCCTAACGAAAGGATGCTTTGTACTTTATGGGTGCGCGCTTACGTTCCGGAAGGCACTCTCGTGGCGAGAAATTACGTGCAGTTCCTTGTCGATGCTCATTGTCCAGCGCGCGAACAAGTCGGTGACCGTATCATATTCCGTCTCGAACCACACGACTGGAGCGCGGCCGAATGGAAAGACGGATTCAGGAGCCGTGACCAGGCGCGACTTGCTGGGTTGTGCTCGGGGAGCGGACGCGGTTTCTTCGAATGGAAGTTTCCGCTCGGCTCGAGTGAGTTGCGCGATTGTACTCGTCTGAGACTACTTTGCGAGGCGTCCGCATTCCGCCAAGGCACACCGCAAACGGATTCGTTCGCGCAGCCGACCGCTTTTCGTATGACCTTAAACGGCGTACCGGTCTACCAGACCATCCTGCCGAACCATCCGCACGATTCACGCGGCGCGCTTAGTTATTTGCGCGCGAGTCGCGGAGCCTATGGTTATCTGAGTCATGCAACGATAGAAGGAGCCTTGCTCGAGCGCGTGAAAGGCGAAATGAAAGCAAACAGAATTCGTTTACGCTGCCTCGTTCCCAAGGAAGAGCAGCCGCACGGCGGTCTTACGGTTTACGGCGCGGAATGCGGCCGCTATCCGATCGGACCGACTCTGATCGTTGAATAGTAGCACCGCGACATTTTCAGCTTATGCACCTGGCCGGGTCGAGTTGCTCGGCAATCATACCGACTACAACGAAGGCGTTGTCCTGGCCGCGGCAATCGATCGCGGTGTAACTGTGAAAGGATCTTCTCGGCGCGACGGGCTCATATCGCTCGGCTCAAAAATCGGACGCCGGGTTGAAGTTCCCGTGGCGCACCTGCGGCCGCAGAACAATGAACGCTGGAGCAACTACCCACTTGGAGTCGTCAGTGAGCTCATTGCGCAGGGGATTCCCATAACCGGATTTTCGGCAAACGTTGACGGCAATGTGCCTGCTGGTCGCGGTCTTTCCAGTTCCGCCGCCTTCGAAGTGGCAACGGCTCTCTTTTTGCTCAAGCTTTTCCAAGCCGAACTGCCCGCGCTTGAAATTGCGAAGCTCTGCCAGCGCGCCGAACATCGCTTCGTTCACGTCCAATCCGGTCTGCTGGATCAAGTCACTTCCATCTTCGGCCGGGCCGATCATGCTGTGTTGTTCGATGCCCGGACAGAGGACGTCCGACAGATCGCTTTTCCCGCGGGTTTGGCCTTTGTGATTAGCGACTCGGGTAAACGCGAGTTAGCGGCGGGCAAGTACAACGAGCGCCAGGCGGAAACCGGTGCCGCTGCCCAAAAACTTGGCATAGCCGCGCTTCGGGACATTTCGTCTACTGAACTTGCCGCCCGACACGATCTCGATCCGCTGCTGCGAAAACGGGCCCTGCACGTTGTTGGCGAGATCGAGCGCGTTGAACGCGCGGTGGATTTGCTAGCCTTGGGAGACGGTGCTGGTTTCGGCGCCTTGATGAACGAATCGCATGAGAGTTCACGCATTAATTTCGAGAACAGCACGGCTGAGCTCGACTTGTTGGTAGAGCTCGCGCGAAAAATTCCCGGCGTCCTCGGTGCTCGTCTGACTGGTGGCGGATTTGGCGGCGCGACCGTAACTCTGTGTCAGCGCACTCATGTAAAATCTATCGCCGAAAAGTTGAGTCGCCTGTACGCCGAGCAAACTGGACTCCGATCGCAAGTATTTGTGTGCGCAATTGCTGACGGCGCCCGCTAAGCCAGCATGTGCGCCACAGGCATTTGGTCTACGATGGATATCCATTTTGGCGCACCGCCCGGCCACGGATAGGAATAAATCCTATGGAAAAGTCCGGGGTGACTCGCACAACCCTCAGCGCGTTGTTCGGCGTATTTACGGCTACAGCATGAATTATCGAAGGGGAGCAGGAATCGATATCACCAGAGAAGAAGGCCGGTCATTCTTTAGATCGCGGCATCAGCAGCGCCACGATTATTCGATCATCGTCCACTCGCATCTGGATTGGGATTGGGTATGGCAGCGGCCGCAACAATTCCTGTCTCGCCTTTCCAAACGGCATCGAGTTCTTTTCGTCGAAGGACCCAGACCGATCGCAGGAATCTCTTCTGCATCGGTGTGTGTGCGCGACGTTGCCGATTACCCCAATATCCTCGTCGTCCAGAACAAAATTCCGGCGACGCGTTGGAGCGATGGCGCTTGGGTCGACCAGGAGCGGCGCCGGCTCCTTCAGACGCTTCTGGCCGAACCAGTTGGACGCAACTTCGCATCGCCGGTGCAATGGTTTTACGATCCGATGGCGGTCTCAGCCTTCGCCGGACAAATGAATGAAGCTGCCATCGTTTACGACTGCATGGACCAGCTTTCTCAATTCCATTTCGCGCCGCCCGAATTGGCCAAACGGGAGCGCGAACTACTCGCTGTGGCGGACGTCGTCTTCGCCGGCGGCCCAAAGATTTGGCGGGAAAAGCGTCGCTTCAATTCGAACTGCTTTAGTTTCGGATGTGGCGTCGACGTGGCGCATTTCAGAGCGGCACGCGCGGCCGATACCGTCATCCCGAGGGGTGTAAGAAGTCTTCCACACCCGATCTACGGCTACATTGGTGTGGTCGATGAACGGCTGGACTACAAGCTGATTGCGCAGTTGGCCGAGTCGAATCCAAAGGGTTCGGTCGTGATGATTGGCCCGCAGAGGAAGATCGATCCCCGCATGCTGCCGCAACGAAACAACCTCCACTGGCTGGGACCACGTGATTACTCGGTATTGCCGGCCTACGCGAAATCATTCGACGTTTGCTTGATGCCGTTCGCGATGAACGAAGCCACCCAATATATCAACCCCACCAAGGCGCTTGAATACATGGCCACCGGCACTCCCATCGTCTCCACTGCAGTCGAAGATGTCGTTCTTCAGTTTAGCCAAATAATTGTCATCGCCGAAGCGTCAGCGGATTTTGTCAGCGAGTGTTCACGCGTTGCGCGGGAGCCCAACCCAGCCGCGTTGTGGCGGGGACTGGAGTTGGCGCGAAAAAACTCCTGGGAAACCGTTGTCCGGCAGCTTGAGCGTCACGTTGAGGACGCGATCAATCGCCGGTCCAGCGTTGAGATTTCGGCTGCATGAATTTCGCCTACGATTACCTCATTGTTGGCGCAGGGTTCGCCGGCAGCGTGTTGGCGGAGCGGCTGGCCCGCGGTTCGGGCAAATCCGTCCTACTGTGCGATCGCCGAAATCACATTGGCGGCAACGCATATGACTGCCTGGATCAAGGCGGTCTTTTGATTCACAAATATGGCCCGCATATTTTTCACACGAACTCGAAAGTCATCTTCGATTATCTCTCGCAGTTCACTGCCTGGCGGAAGTACGAGCACCGTGTTCTCGCCAGTGTCGATGGCAATTTGCTCCCGATCCCGATCAATCTGGACACGATCAATAAATTCTATGGCCTTGCCCTGACCGAGGGCGAGGCTGGTGACTTTCTCGCCTCGATCGCGGAGGTGCGCGATCCCATTCGCACGTCGGAGGACGCCGTCATCAGCCGAGTCGGGCGAAAGCTTTACGAAAAATTCTTTCGAGGTTACACACGCAAACAGTGGGGCCTTGATCCGTCCGAGCTCGATGCCCAGGTCACTGCACGCATTCCGGTGCGGACAAATCGAGACGACCGCTACTTCACGGACGAATTTCAATTCATGCCGCGGCATGGTTTCACCCGGATGTTTGAAAACATGCTGGATCACGACGGCATTTCCCTCGCTCTGAACACAGATTACCGCGACGTGCGGAGATCGGTGCGTTTTCGCGAATTGATTTTTACCGGCCCGGTGGATGAATTCTTTGATCTACGATTCGGTAAACTACCATATCGCTCTCTCCAGTTTAAACATGAGACGCGCGAGGTGGAATGGTTTCAGCCAACGGCGGTCGTGAATTACCCGAATGATTTCAGCCACACTCGCATTACGGAATTCAAATACTTGACCGGCCAACGTCATCGACGGACAAGCATCGTCTACGAGTATCCGCGTTCTACTGGCGATGCCTACTATCCAATCCCGCGGCCGGAAAACGCCGCCATTTATGCAAAGTATCGCCATTTAGCGCAGGCAATGCCGAATGTTCACTTCGTCGGCCGTCTTGCCACCTACCGTTATTACAACATGGATCAAGTGGTCGGACAGGCGTTGACGCTCTACCGGAACTTCGTGCGTGAATCAAAGGGACAAAACAGCAATGGAAACGGAAGCGATTCAGCTCTGGGGAGGGGTCGAATGCACGGTCAACCGGGTCGGCGATCGACACTTCAATCAGCTCGAACTTAACGGACACTGGCATCGTGAGGCCGATTTGGAACGATTTGCCGAGCTCGGCATTCGGACGTTGCGCTTTCCTCTTTTGTGGGAGACTCTCGCCCCGCAATCCCTGGATCAAATCGACTGGTCCTGGCCGGATGCGCGTCTGGCGAAACTAAAAGAACTCGGCATCCGACCTATTGTCGGATTGTTGCATCATGGGAGCGGTCCCGCCTACACCAGCTTGATCGATCCCGCTTTTCCGGAAAAATTGTCGCGCTTCGCCGCGCTCATAGCGCGGCGTTATCCGTGGGTCGACGCCTACACGCCGATCAATGAGCCGCTGACCACAGCGCGCTTCAGTGGTTTATACGGTCATTGGTATCCCCACGCCCGAGATAGCTTTACCTTTGCACGCATTCTTTTAAATCAGTGCCGCGCGATTGTTTTGTCGATGAAGGCAATTCGCGAAGTCAATCGGCGCTCGATCCTGGTTCAAACTGAAGACTTGGGGCGCACGTATAGTACACCGAAACTGAAGTATCAGGCTGACTTCGAAAACGAGCGGCGTTGGCTGACGTGGGACTTGTTAAGCGGAAAGGTAGACTCCGGTCATCCGATCTGGAGCTATCTGCGCTGGGTCGGTATTCGCCCAGCCGACATCGAATTCTTCGCGACGCAGCCGTGTCCACCGGACATTCTTGGCATTAATATTTACGTCACCAGCGAGCGTTACCTTGACGAAACTGTCGAACATTATCCGAAAGAGTTGCACGGCCACAATGGCCGTCATTTGTACGCGGATGACGCGGCCGTCCGTACTCGTTCAATAGGTTTGGCGGGGCCGAAAATAGCCATTGCCGAGACTTTTTATCGGTACGCATCGGCCATCGCGCTTACGGAAGTGCATCTCGGGTGCACAGTGGACGAACAAATTCGCTGGTTTATGGAAGCTTGGCGGGCCGCAGAAGTGATGCGCACGAGAGGAGCCGATGTCCGTGCGGTGACAGCTTGGGCGCTTCTCGGTTCTTTTGATTGGGATAGCCTCGTGACCCGCTCCAACGGTAATTACGAACCGGGCGCTTTTGATGTTAGTAACGGCGTGGTGCAACCAACTGCGTTGGCATCGATGCTCCAGCGGATTGCCCGCGATCATTCCTTTGACGACCCGATATTGGAATCATCCGGTTGGTGGCGACGACGCTCACGATTGCGTCTCGCGATCAAATCGGAAATGGCAGCTTAAATCCTGCCGTCTGATCGCGATAGAGGGTAGACCACATAGCGCTTGGCTGGGCAAGTTATTGCACCAAATACGCTCCGATTTTTTCCGACAATACAATCAGAGCGGCGACCGATTGCGGCCATCACTGTGGTTCGGCAAAACTTTGGTATGATGCAGACAATTTCAAATCATGTGACGCCCGATGACAAGTTGCATGTGTTGCGCCAACTCGACCAGCGAAGGAAATGGAAATCATTAGAGGACCGGCGATTTTGCTTCTGCTGCAAAACGGTATTTAACGGACGTGAGGTTGAGATCGCAGGAGGAACCCGACCACTGGGTCGATTGCGGCTTATTTGCCCGACTGAAAATTGTCCTTCGGTGCCGGCCGACTGGGTTTATCCGGATGAATCGCTAAAGGACCAACCATGCCGTCAGGACGCTGCTGCCCGCGCGGCCGCGTGACAGCAATTATCGCGAAGATGAGCGTTGTCGAAAAGTTATCTCCCTTTGATCAGGACTCTGGGGAGCTAAACGTAATCATCGAAACCCCGCGAGGCTGCCGGAACAAATATTCCTACGACGAGAAGCGTGGTGTTTTCAAGCTTTCGTCAGTGCTACCTGCGGGGGTGGTATTTCCTTTTGATTTCGGATTTATTCCTCGGACAATCGGCGACGACGGCGATCCGCTGGACGTTCTGGTCCTCATGGATGAGCCGGTGTTCAGTGGATGCTTTGTGGCGGCGCGCTTATTAGGGGTTATCGAAGCGAGGCAAACTGAGGACGGAAAAACGGAACGGAACGACCGATTGATAGCGGTCTCTGCAAAGGCCGCTACGCATCGCGATGTAAAGACTTTGACGGATCTCAACGCGACGCTTCTTGATGAAATTGAGCATTTTTTCATGTCTTACAATGCACAGAAAGGCAAAAAGTTTAAACCGATTGGACGGTTTGGCCCGAAGAGAGCGAAGCGGTTGGTCCACCGGGGTGAAAGGAAGAGGAAGCGCAAGTAATACTGGGTCATCCACAGTCACCCTCTTTATTTGTGAGCACATCCTGCCGAGCCGTCGCCCCGCAGTAAAAAAAGCTCGACGTAATCATGTCGATGGACCTCCATCCTCTTACTGCGCAAGTTGACGCACTCCTCGAGCGCTTCGACGAAGATCCCTTGTTCAAGGAATGGCGAAGAGCCGAAATCCTTCAAAGGTATTAGCGGAACACTTTTTCTTGAGATTCTCATGTCAGCTCCTGGATGGAGGGTCCAATGAATGTGATCTCCCTACAACAAACCCAATTGTGTTTATACGCAAAATCGCTGCCCTAGTTGTTAAATAGCTCGCCACCTATCTGGAGCTTCTGTGCTAGAATTTGTGCTAGAACGAAGCGCATTCTACTCACCATCGGCCACCGCGACCATTTCACACAAAAAACCTCTTTTGCCTTCGTAAAATGCGTTCGCTTTGAAATGAAAAGCGACGCTCTGAAATCGATGATTTCGCAATCCTAAGTCTGGCGCGTCTGCCAATTCCGCCACCCTGGCCGGTTTGATTTCGATTGTAAATTTGCGACGTGCGATTGCAAGGACCGGGGAGGACAGGCTATCAGCCTGTCCTGTGCGGCAGGCATGGAACATAGACCCCAAGTTTGTGTTTTCAATGATAGCCGCCGGATAGAATGCCCTGCTCCAGATTTCAGCTGGCCACGCTTGGCGAGACTCCGAGCGACTGCAGCGTTTGCGTCGTTAGAGTGCCGGTGATAGCAAGATGATGATCGCTTTGGTAACGCGCGACTGCATCGCGTGTCGCGCGCCCGTAGAGACCATCGACCTGTGCGTGATAGTAGCCCAGCTTTGTTAAATCATTCTGAACGGCTGTCACGTTTGGGTCGGCCGCGGGAACGCTATCGTAAACGCCCTCGTTATTGTAGTAGGGCTCAACGTCCGCATAGTAACCAGGGTAGTAATCGTACGGATAGTAGTCGTAGGCGTAGTATGGATAGTAATCCCAGGGATAGAAGCCGTCGTCGAGACCTATCCAATAGCCTCCATCCCAGGCCCACCAATGGCCGTTCCAGAAGTGAGCGCCGCGGCGGTCCCAATCGCGATGCCGACTTCCATCTTCTCGTGCAAAGATGTGGTTCCGTGCATTGTCGCTTGGCCGCACCGCTGAGTTGGGCGCGACTGAATGCGACGTCGGCGCCGTCCTCGCCGTGCGATTGCCACTGGCAGAAACAGAAGTCCGTGGTTGCCTAAACACGGGTGCATGAGTTGTCGATCTTGCGATCTGACTTTGCGGGCGCACATAAACCGGTCGTCCGTAGGTCGGCCGCGCACCGAACGAGTAGCGGAGTCCTCCAAGACCGCGGCCGTGAAATGCGGGAGCGCTATGAAAGCCGCCGCCACCACCGAAATGTCCGCCTCCTCCGCCGCCACCGAAGTGGGCACCACCACCACCGCCTCCGCCGCCACGGGCCCACGCCGGATGGCTTAGCGCGACTACAAGCAGACTAACTAAGCTAAATACTGTTTTCGTGTTCATGTCTCATGTTCGGTCGCGCCGCATTTCGTTGCCATGGCGCATGCGCGAGGTTTTGTAATCACACCGAAGAGCTGTTGTTCGCTCCCTCTTTCGAGCGAGGTGAGTTTAGCTAACGAAAAGAGGCCAAAATATTGCGATCACGAGAGTCAGGATCAGAGCCATTCCGAGAATTAAGTGTCGCGGGTTTCGTGGCAACTCAAGATCGATATCATCTTTTGCGAGCGTTTCCGAAAGCAAGCGGAGGCTTGCCGGATGATTATCGAAGATCCAAACGTGTCGGACGGTTTTGCGTCCGGAACGAACAGGTATCGGTGTTGAAACAATTGCGAAGGTTCGCTTCCGCCCTGACTGCTTCGAATCACGAAGACCTCTGAGATCCGCAACGCGAAGCCATTTCGGATATCTTCGAGAGGTCGAACGCGGAATCGCCGTTCGCGTCCAATCGCGGTTAAATCGTGGGGTGTTCATGATTCTACGATATTGCGGCTCCTTAGGCGACCGCCAGTGTGCTTGCGCGGGATTTTCAGATCTCACGGGCTGGAGACTTATCGCTCCCTCGTTTGGCTGAGGCCGCGCAGCCGGCGATCTATTTTTCGCTACTTAAGGAGCTGTGGAGCTAACGCGACGAGCGGCTACGCGGCTTCGGCTGCGCTAAGGGCTTTCGCTTCAACACCCGCTTCTTTTTCCAGCGCCTTGATTACGGCGGAGGCGTTTTCTTTTTCGAAGCCAAGCGCAACGGCCGACATCAGATTCTTTTCGACAACGCGCAGACCCGGAATGGGTGACTGCAGATCTCCCGCAAATTTATCAATCAGGCCCGCGTCCTTGAGCATGAGTTTGAGTGCAAAACTGGTAGAAAAATCACGTTTCAAAATGTTCTGGCCATTGCTCACAAGCAACGGCGAGCGGAAGTCAGCAACTTTAATGACTTCCATCACAGTATTCAGATCAAGCCCCGCCTTTCGCGCCAGAACAAGCCCCTCGGAAAGCGCTTCCAGTTCCAACGCAACGATCAGGTTTCCCACCAACTTCATGGCCGTGGCATTTCCGTTCTTGCCAAAGTAGTGAACGGTTTGCCCCAAATGCTGCAGGACTGGTTTAACTTTTTCAAAAGTGTCCCTTTTCCCCGCGGCCATAATCCAAAGCTCGGCGTTCGCGGATTCGTTCTTGCTGCCAAAGACAGGCGCATCGAGAAACTCCACCCCGCGCTTTGAATAAGCTTCCTGTTCTCGCAAACTTATCGCGGGCAGAACCGTGCTCATGTCCATCGCGATCTGGCCTTCTTTGATTCCATTTAGAATTCCGTTCGTGCCAAAAACGACTTCTTGGACAACCTGATCGTTACTCAAACAGTAGATGACAAGATCGGCATCGCGCACGGCGTCCGCTGGAGATTCGGCTACGCGCGCACCTTTTCTCGCGAACGGCTTACATTTTTCAGCGCTGCGATTCCAGACAGTGAGTTTGTACCCAGCTTTAAGAAGGTTCGACGCCATGCCGGCGCCCATCGTCCCGAGACCGAGATAAGAGATTTTATTTATCATATGTGAGCTCCTTTAACGGGATTTCCAAACTCGTTTCAGCGGACCGTTTGAAGCGGATCGTCGCCCGGCAGAGGAACCCTGCGATGTTGCGATCTGCTTGCGGCCTTTCTCCGGGCAATCCCCGCAACAAATCCCATTGGCGTCCTCCCGGATACGCGCCGACGACGCTAAAATCGGCGCCGCGCCTGTGACTACAGCCACTTTGTTCCGCAGACGCCAGCTTGAAAGCTCCCTCGTCTGCTGAGTGTGAATGCGAGAAGTCAGGGCACATCCTCCTAGTCAATCAGCGTTAAATCCGTGTCCGGATCGAAACGCTTCTGCATCGTTATCGG
>Ga0193729_1000465_pt1 | contig 21110 bp, 15 predicted proteins | sample U1c2metaG_FD_143036 | JGI IMG/M metagenome (GOLD analysis project Ga0193729, IMG submission 143036) | Soil microbial communities from a riparian zone of the East river system, Colorado, United States - U1c2 | ecosystem: Environmental > Terrestrial > Soil > Riparian zone | place: USA: East River...
ATACGTACATTCCAGGCTGTGGCGTGGAGGGCAAGTGCGTGAAGCAGCCCGGAAGAGAATACAAATCACTTACAAACAATACGGGCTGGGTAGATTTTATAGTCACGCCCACCGTGGGTATCGGATGGATTGTTCTCGAAGACGCCATCGAGGTCGAACTTCTGGACAAGGTAGTACCCCTCCACACCGCCAAGCACAACCTCCTACTGGCAGGTTTGACGCCTAGCCGTACGTTGTCCAATTTTTTAGCGGGCAAGCACCCCTGGTATCGTCCATCACCAGTAGGAGAATCGACCGCCACATTTGGGCCGCCGTTAGAGCCGGTAACAAAACGTCCTGAATGGAAAAGCGATCCGCGTTGGAGTCTGGGCCTGCAATTCACAGCGTTAAATCTTCCGATGGACTGGGAGGGTTGCCATGCGTGCCGGTCGTTCACTCCCGGAACAGGGTTAAATTTTGGTTACCGCGTGACCCGGTTGTTGTCAATCGACTCCGAGGGAAATCTTTACCCAGGAAGTGGGAAAACCGGAGAGAAGGGTGGCGCACAAGAAGTGCTCGCGGGTGTAAAGGTCGGGCGATCGTTCCGTTCGTGGGGTGCCTTCTCGCAGGTGCGACCAGGATTCATCCGATATGACAAGACACTCGTGCCTGGGAGTTCTACCGATTACGAAACTACAACTCGATTCGCGCTCGATCTTGGTGGATTGGTGGAATATTACGCTTCTGGCCATTCCACGCTTCGATTCAATGTTGGTGTGACATTTGTCCACTATTTGACCGCGCATACAGATCCAATGCAGCCGCCTGTAAACGTTCTCTCACCCGATTACTACGCAACGCAAGGCAACTTTCATATCGCCACCGGTTATGTCTTCCGATTTTGACTCAATAGTCCCCAAGGTTGGGACCATTGGCAAGAAAACCTAACATCGCGGAACCTTGCGCGAGTGCTTCATCTGTGCCCTTTTCAACCCTACTTACTGTGAGCCATGACTTCTTCCGTGCCCATGGCCACGAACTCAACAACACGAAAAGAGTAAACCACGGTTCACTTAGCTACGACATTTCGGAGTGTCTCCGAAATGTCGGGCAAGTCTTTGAGGCCAGCCACTGACGTGTGATGCAATCGACGCTTTTCCAGTGAATTAGAAAGTTCAAAGTATTCTGGCCTGTTGGTCTGTGGTTTGCAGCGGGTAGGTCGGCACCGAGTAACAACGAACCCGTAACGGTCCGCCCGTTCACCTGAGGGCTTCTCGCTTTGGAGGAAGATATTCATGACGCGTCATCTGACAATCATTGTATGTGTCGCGGTGCTTTGCATCCCGGCGTGCCTGCTCATTGCGCAAGAACCGCAAGAAATTCCTGCTAATGTAATCAAGAAATCGGTGACTGCCATTGGGTACACAGTAGGGAAAGGCACGAAAGTGGACCTTCAAGGCACGGACGTAATGCCTCAGGGGAATGGGGAGGCAAAAGTGGAGGCTCGTAAGGGAGCAACCAGCGTTGAGGCTGAGATCCAAAATATGGCGCAACCCTCGACGTTGGGGACTGAACTCTTGACCTATGTGGTTTGGGCTGTCTCCCCGCAAGGGCGCAGCAACAATCTCGGCGAGATCGTGATAGACAAAGAGGGCAAAGGAAAATTGAATGCTACCACACCCTTCCAGACATTCTCTCTCTTCGTTACGGCCGAGCCTTATTTTGCTGTCCGACGGCCGAGTGAGTTTGTGGTGCTCAAAAATCAACTCAAGAAAGGCACTAAAGGAAAAATCTTCACCGTGGACAACTACCCGCTCATGAGGCGGAATCAGTACGAGAAGATGGGAAACCCTTTGGCACTGACACTAGACACCAAGAGCGTTCCTCTAGAAATGTACGAAGCGCGAAATGCCGTGGATATTGCGAAAACGCGCGGGGCTGGAAAATATGCCCCAGAGATCTTCACCAAAGCGGAGGGCAGCTTACAAGTCGCGGAAAATTCTCTCGTGCGCAAAGAAGATAAGAAGGTGATTATTTCGAATGCTCGTCAAACCGTCCAATTCTCGGAGGACGCCCGTCAGCTCACGGAACAGCGCAAAGATGCTGAGCGCATCGCTAAGGAGAAGGCGGATGCTGCAGAAAGCGCCAGGGCGGATGCAGAAGCAAAAGCCGCAGCGGAAGCAGCAGAAGCCAAGCGGCGAAGCGATTTCGAGGCACAGCGTCAGGCTGAACTCGCTGCTGCAAAGCAAGCCGCAATGAAGGCTGAAGCCGATGCCGCCGCCGTGAAAGCAAACGCAGAACAAGACGCCCTAAAGGCCAAAGAGGCGGCGGCGCACGCAGATGCGGAACGCAGCCGCAAGGCGGCCGAAGCCCTCCGAGCCCAACTTCTGGAGCAATTCAATCGTGTGTTGGAGACTCGCGACACGCCTCGAGGGTTGATCGTCAATATGGGCGATGTACTCTTCGCTTCTGGCAAATACAACCTCGCTCCAGAGGCCCAGATCCTGCTTGCCAAGTTGACCGGAATCATTCTTTCTCATCCGGGTCTGAATCTTGGCGTCGAAGGGTACACGGACAATGTTGGCAGCGATGAATTTAACTTCAAGTTGTCGCAACAGCGCGCTGACACCGTGCGTGAATATCTGATTAGCCAGGGATTACCCGATGTTACGGTGACGGCGAGTGGATTCGGCAAAGCGAATTTCGTGGACAGTAACGATACCGCTGCCGGACGTAAAAGAAATCGTCGCGTTGAGATCATCATCTCTGGCGAGATCATCGGCCAAAAGATCGGAACTTAGTCTCCGCTCTGCGGCGGTTGTCGGGCAGTCTGCGGTGCCAAGGAAATCGTTAGATATTGTTGCGTACTTCTCGAGGAGCGGTCCCGACTGGATAACTTTGAGACCTCCAAGACTCGTTATCATTTCAGGAAAATAATTATGCCCGCCCCGGGGATAGCTCTGCCATCGGGCCTGAAGTCACGATTTCTAGATGGATTGGCCGCGAGTGACCAAAAGATGTTGCGGGCAGCCGCGACAGAACGGCGCTATCTCGCCAATTCCGTAATCACAAATCAAGGTAACCCTGCAGAGAATTTTTTCCTGTTAACCAGCGGCCGCGCCAGGCATTTTTTTATCACGCAAGACGGTCGCAAAACTCTTCTTTTTTGGCTTACACCCGGGGACATCTTTGGAGGTGCAGCGTTCTTATTAAGACCCTCTAAGTACCTGATTAGTACGGAAGCGCTGAAAGATAGCTCGGTTTTTGTGTGGGACCGGACAACACTCCGAAGACTTGTCGTCCAGCATCCAGGGATCCTCGAGAGTGCATTATCAGTCGCGTCCGATTATTTGACTTGGTATGTCGCCGACCATGTAGCTCTACTTTGTCATACCGCTCGCCAAAGACTTGCTCAAGTTCTGGTCTGTCTGTCAGGAGTTATTGGTCGACAAACTCCAGGCGGCATCGAATTTGACGCTACAAATGAGGAGTTGGCCAGCGCCGCCAACATTACTCCCTTCACCGCAAGCCGCTTGCTGAGCGAATGGCAAACCAGCCGCGCCGTCGTAAAGCGTCGCGGTAAAATCTTGCTTCGATCCCCCGAGCGGCTGTTTCTACGCGAAGTTCGATCCCCCTAAGTCCACCCGCACCCCGTTTTCCTAAGTGCTCTTGCGCAATTTCAAAGTTGCCTTCAGGCAACGACGGAGCCACTTGGCACGTGTAATTCTGTTAGCTGACGTACTCGTTTGCCAATCGGTCGAGATATGGCCGGAGTCACAAAATTTTTGCGTTTGCACAGGAGCCGTACCGTGTCATCAGTTAGTGTTCTGATAATAGATGATTTCGAGATTTGGAAGAATTTCGTCACAACGTTTCTAGGGAACCGGCCCGGTTTACATGTTGCGGGCTTCGCCTCTGATGGATTGGAAGCGATCCAGAAAGCTGAAGAATTACAGCCGGATTTAATCTTATTGGACGTCAGCCTCCCAAAGTTGAATGGCATCCAAGCAGCCCAGAAGATTCGAAAGATTGTGCCCCACGCAAGAATACTCTTCTTGAGTTGTCATGCTGATACTGACACGGTGCGAGCTGCGTTCTGCGCTGGCGGACAGGGTTTTATTCTAAAATGGGACGCCGCAGCAGCCCTGTGGCCAGGGATCGAAGCGATTCTCAGTGGTAAGCAGTTTTTGAGTGACAGCCTTGGGAAGTTGGATGACCTGATCGACACTGCAACATAATTCAATGGTCGGACGACTGGCAGTTTAGACAGTTACCAGCAAATCTTCTCCGGCTATACTCCTCACGTTTCTCGCCAGCTCCGCAAAATCAAAAGTATTGTGAAAAGCGGCCAGGTCGAAATTCGACTTTCAAGTTGGCGCCTAGCTCGTGAGTAATCGCCAAGGATTTCGCAAAATCTTTTTTTGAACATTATTCTCAGCTTGTACAGGTTCTTGTTTGGCAAGAAAATCCCGTCAACCAGTAGCCGGGAAATTCAATGCCACAAAAGCATCCGACGTCTTTGGACATGCCTCGATCGGCTTGTCGTTTGTCGATCATCCTTTCGACTGCGATTTCGCGCAGAATCGTCCTACTCTGCTGCTTGTCCCAGTCCCTAAAATTCAGCTACAGCCGGGCTACCATCATTCGGATAGGCGGGAATTTTTACAAGTTCTCCGTACCTTGGCAATACTCGTGGCTCGGCAACCCAATTAGAATTTAGCGCAGCCCCAAATTCGCTCCGAAAAAATAACACGCGACGAAAACCAGCGGTGCAGATAGACCTCGAGATAAGAAGGAATCCTTGGCCAAAAGTTTATCCCTTAGCTGCGTACTACTGTGGATTGCGGTCCGATATTAGCGAGGAAAACTGGCGGACACTGTCAACTTTGACAGGCGACTCGAGCGTGCCGATTGCTTATCCTCTTTCATCCCGTGAGGAAGCAAGGGCGAAATTCATGACTGAGGTGGCACAGTTCGGGAATCGCTCTGATCGCGACACAGTGGCCAGGCGCCGATCTGGCGAAAAAGATTTTCGCGTTACGGAGAAGGAACCACACTAGTGGAACGCAAAAAGGACGCAAAATGAAAATGGCAACTATGAAAACCAAAACGAGAGTTGCAGCCATCAGCATTTTGCTGAGTCTGGCTGGGTACTCGCTGCCGGCGTCCGCGCAGGACTCAGGCGAGCCAGACAAGGCAGAGATCGAAAAGTCCTTTCCGGCGAAGCGGCCATATTCTCCATACGCGGGGAGATCGTTTCCAACTCGCGTGTACTGGGGAGATACACACTTACATACGTCTTACTCGATGGACGCGGGTGCCTTTGGCGCGCGGCTCGGACCGAAGGACGCTTACGTGTTCGCAAAGGGGAACGAGATCACATCGTCCACCGGGCAGCGCGTGAGGCTTTCCCGTCCACTGGACTTTCTTGTCGTCGCCGATCATTCCGATGGCATGGGCTTCTTTCCGATGCTGCTGTCGGGGAGCCAAGATATATTGAACGACCCGCAAGGCAAGAAATGGTACGAAATGATTCAGTCAGGCAAGGGAGGAGACGCTGCGTTAGACATCATCATCACCTTCGGCAAGGGACAGATGCCCAAAGCGATTTTCCCGCTCCCCGGCACTACCCCATATCGCAGCGCCTGGGCGGAGACCATCAAAGCAGCCGAGGAGGCGAACGATCCGGGCCGCTTCACCGCCTTCATCGGCTTTGAGTGGACGTCGAATACCGGCGGGAACAACTTGCACCGCAACGTCATTTTCCGTGATAACGCGGCCAAGGCGAGCCTTGTCGAACCCTACACAACCATAAAGCCCCTGGGCAGCGACAACCCCCGCGACTTATGGAAGTGGATGCAGACCTACGAAGAGAAGACGAACGGGAGAGTCCTGGCCATCGCGCACAACGGCAACCTCTCGAATGGGCGCATGTTCCCATTAATCGAATCGTTCACCGGCAAGCGCATCGACCGCGAATACGCTGAGCAACGTGCGCAATGGGAACGACTCTATGAGGCAACCCAGATCAAGGGTGATGGCGAGTCACATCCGTTCCTCTCTCCCAACGATGAATTCGCGAACTTCGAGCGCTGGGACAAAGGCAACCTGGATCTTAGCCAACTCAAAAAACCTGAGATGCTCGAGTTCGAGTACGCGCGCGGGGCGTTGCGGAATGGGCTGAAGCTTCAAAAAGAGCTTGGGGTGAATCCTTACAAGTTCGGGATGGTCGGTTCCACCGATTCGCACACCGGTCTCGCTGCGGTGGAAGAAGACAATTTCTTCGGCAAAACTTCCAGCGCCGAGCCAAGTGCAGGGCGTGCAGAACATCCGTTCATAAAAAATCCGGCCAATCCAGGAGTTACGGTCATGGGTTGGGAGACGAGTGCCTCCGGCTACGCGGGCGTTTGGGCTACCGACAACACGCGCGAAGCACTGTGGGACGCCATGCAGCGGAAGGAGACGTACGCAACCACCGGTCCACGGATGATCGTCCGCTTCTTTGCCAGCTGGGACTTCGTTGCGACCGACGGAAACACGCGGAGCCCTGCAGTGGTCGGCTATCAAAAGGGCGTGCCCATGGGCGGCGACCTGCGCAAGGGGCCCGCAGGTGCGGCCCCAACGTTCCTCGTCGCCGCGCTTAAGGACCCCATTGGTGCAAACCTGGACCGAATCCAAATCATTAAGGGCTGGCTCGACGCCAAGGGCGAAACGCACGAGAAGGTATACGACCTGGCTTGGTCGGACGACCGCAAGCCTGATTCGAAGACCGGCAAGCTACCTGCCGTGGGTAACACGGTGGATGTACTGAACGCGACCTGGACCAATACCATCGGAACGCCGGAGCTGATCAAGGTCTGGAAGGATCCGGATTTCGATGCAGCGCAGAGCGCATTCTACTACGTCCGTGTGCTTGAGATTCCGACCCCACGCTGGACGGCGTATGACGCCAAATACTTTGGCATCAAGTTGCCGCCTGAAGTGCCGATGACGGTGCAAGAGCGCGCCTATACCTCGCCCATCTGGTATACGCCGGAGAAGTGAGCCAATGCGGGTCCCCGTGCGAAAGTTGATCCGTGAGCCGCTAGTCCACTTCCTCTTGCTGGGAGCGGTGATCTTTTTCATCGCTGGGCGGTCGCGCAGCATCGGTGTCAGCTCTGGAGAGAAGATTGTCGTTACGCAAAGCCAGATCGAAAGCATCGTCGTCGGTTTCAGTCGCACGTGGATGCGCCCACCTACCCAGGAAGAAATGCAGGGGCTGGTCGACGACTACGTTCGCGAAGAAGTGCTCTATCGCGAGGCGAAGTCAAAGGGTCTGGATCAGGATGACATCATCGTCCGCCGCCGCATGCGGCAGAAGTTTGAATTCCTGAGCGATGATCGAGCGGCAAGAAGCGGACCGCCCAGCGAAGAGGAACTCGAGGCCTACCTCCGGCAATACGCGGACAAGTACCGAGAAGAGCCGCGCTTCACCTTCGAACACGTCTTTTTCAACCGCGAGAAGCGTGGAAAGTCTGCGGAGCCAGACGCGAAGGCGGTGTTGGCGCGGCTGACTGGAAAGAGCACTGCTTCCATCGATGTCGAAAAGCTTGGCGACGCCTTCCTCTTGCCTTTCCGATTCGAGAAGATCTCAGCGGGAGAGATTGCGCGGCTCTTCGGCGGGAACGTCGCGACGCAAGTCGCGACGTTCGAGCCCGGGATCTGGACTGGTCCGCTGGAGTCAAGTTACGGACTGCATCTGGTACGCGTGGATGAGCACCTGCCGGGTGCAGCCCCGCCGCTGGTGAGCGTGCGCGAATCCGTGCTCCGCGATCTGCTGAATGAGCGGCGCAAGCAAGAGCTGGACGCGCAGTATGCCAAACTGCGCGCTCGCTACACGATCGTGGTCGAGCCTCCTCAGGCGCCAAAGGTAGCGGAGACACGCTGATGCGGCGCGGGCTCAAATTTGTGGTGATTCTTCTCATGTTGGCGCTCATGTCTGCGGCAGCGCAAACCGTCCATGCCCACGAAGTCCGCCCCGGCTATCTCGAACTCCGCCAGACAAGTGCCGGGATGTACGCAGTTCTCTGGAAGGTGCCGGCCGTGGGCGAGATGCGGCTAAGCATCCGTCCTCGTTTCCCAGACAACTGCAGACCGGTGGGCGAGGTCACCAGCTACCTTGGAGCCAATTCGTATGCGGAGCGCATGAGCATCGCGTGTCGGGGCGGGCTAAACGGCCGGACGATTGCCATCGATGGGCTCGCCGCAACGATGACTGACGTGCTTGTGCGGATAGAGTTCGCCGATGGCACGAGTTGGACGCAGCGCCTGAAACCGTCGGTACCGGCGGCGGTGATTCCGAAGACTGCGTCGCGTCTACAGACGGCTGGTGTTTATCTCAAGCTCGGTGTCGAACACATTTTGACTGGCGTGGATCATCTGTTGTTCGTGCTCGCCCTGATTATCCTCACGCGCGGCGGCTGGAAACTGGCAAAGACCGTCACGGCGTTCACTGTCTCCCACAGCATCACGCTCACCGCGGCAACCCTCGGTTTTGTCCATGTGCCGCCACGGCCGGTCGAGGCGGTCATTGCCCTGAGCATCGTCTTTGTCGCGGCGGAGATACTTCGCATGCGGCGGGGCATCGAAAGCATCACCGCCTCCGCGCCATGGATGGTGGCGTTCTCCTTCGGGCTGATACACGGGCTGGGCTTTGCTGGCGGATTAAGTGATGCCGGATTGCCGGTTGCACACATTCCAACGGCGCTGTTGTTCTTCAGCCTCGGTGTCGAGACCGGCCATTTCCTATTCATCGGTGTGGTGCTGTCGCTGATTGCACTCACGACCCGCGCCCGCATTTCATTTCCGCAGTGGGTAGAACTCGTGCCGCCCTACGCCATCGGCGGCGTGGCAATGTTCTGGGTCATTCAGCGCATTAGTGCTTTTTGAACCAACTACGGCGACGACACGGAGAACACCATACCAGAACTTGGAGGTTGTGGTGGGGCTTAGACCAGAATGCGGTTACGTTATCAGATATCGACAGATATTAAGAAACAGATCCGGTCACAATCTAGGAAGGAAACTCAATGACACTCATGCAAGTTCTTTTTGCCTCTTGGCTAAAGGTCCGCACCGCGGTCTCATACCGAAGGATAGGAATGGCGGTGCTCGGCGCTGGCATCCTGCTCGCCGCTGCTGTAGCAGATGAGCCGAAGTTCATTCGTCTCTCGAAGCCTCAAACGCTTTCCTTCGCCGAACTCGTTGAACTGTCGCAAACCGAAAAACCCCAAGAATCTTTAGCCGCCAAAATGGACAAGCTACTCCACACACCGTTCGTGAGCAACGAAGCTTATCTTGCTGGTGCGAAACCAATCCGCCCGTCGTCGAAAGCACTGGGCCCCTTCATTCGTGCGGCATTCTGGAATATCGAACGCGGAATCGAATTGGATTCGATAAAAATCGCGCTGACCAAGCCGGATCAGTTCGACAAAATAATTGCTGATAGGAAAGATCCTGAGGCTAAGCCTCTCACGGGGGCAGAGATAACCCTTGCAAAAGAACAGCTCGCCATCCTTCGACGGTCCGACGTTCTAATTCTGAACGAAGTTGACGACGGGGTTACGCGCACTGATTATCGCGACATCGCTCGCGAGCTGGCCCTAGCCCTTCATATGAACTACGCATACGGCGTCGAATTCCTCGAAGTGGATCCGCTGAACTTGGGACTTGAAAAAGTGGAAATGGACGACAAGGCTGCCCAAGAAGATATTCAGAAGTCGTTTGAACCCGACAAGAAGCGTTATCTTGGCTTACATGGCACTGCGGTGTTGAGCCGGTATCCGATTCGCAACGCAACAGTACGGCCTCTGCCGGTAGCCCACGATTGGTACAACGGTGAAAAAAAAGAAATCTCCAAACTCGAATCGGGAAAGCGATCTTTCGCCAACCTGGCATTCATGGAAAGAATCACCCGTGAGGTTCGACGCGGTGGACGGATGGCTCTGTTCGTTGAATTGGCTGTTCCTGAGTCGACCACTGGCGCGGTAACTGTCGTGGCCACGCATCTTGAGAATAAGTCTAAGCCCGAGGGCCGCCGCGAGCAGATGCAGCAAATTCTCGACTGGCTCAAGAACGATGCAAATCCGGTGATTCTTGCTGGCGACATGAATACTACCGCCACGGATTCCTCACCTACGTCCGTCTCGAAGGTTCTCAAGGATCGCATTAAAGATCCTCACGCGTGGGCGAAGAGTGCGGTCAAGTGGTCCACGGGCGCCCCCACCGTCTTGCTTGTACCCGTGAATCTCATGCGTAGTAAGAATGATCCCACCGGATTCGACGTGCCAGTATTTTCTCGGAAAAAGGAAGCGAAGCTCTTCGGCGATTTGAATGATTTTCATTCCGAAGATGGACACACATTCGACTTCCGCGGTGAAGATAATCGAAGCGTTGAAAACAAAGGTGGTACGCTGAGCGATTCAAATCAGCGTGCTGGCAAAGGATTTCGTTACACATACGCGCTTTCACGCACTTATGGCGGGCTTGTGGGAGAGTACAAACTCGATTGGTTTTTTATTAAGGGCTACGCGACAGATTCGGAAAAGTCAGGCGGAAGCTACAAATTCGCGCCGCACTTTGCTCGCACACTGCAAGGGTTGAACGATGCACCTGACGACCCGCTGTCCGACCACTCCCCAATTACGGTGGATATCCCGCTTACGGAGCCTCCATTGAACGCCACCCAGGAATAGAATGGGCGGGATCAATCCATGTTTTGAGAAACGACGCCTATTTTGAGTTTCGTTCGTCGATCCCTTCCTGGAATTAAGAAGAATATTCTGTGCACGTGTTTCTCGCGGCTTTTCGGACTCGGCCAATTTACAAATAAATACTAACCGAAACTGGTCCTCTTCAAGAGCGACAACGAGTGCGCTTTACTGCCTAGCCGCACGTGGTCCTTTAGTGTGTGAAGTTTGACGTTTCGCATCCTCGTGCAGGACGCTCGCTACAGAGTTTGAGATACACAGAAAGCCAAGTACAGCCAATATTCCCAAGATCGCTATGAAAAACATTCGGCTCTTTCGTAATGGACGGAGGCGACCTCTCATTGTGGATGTCGCTTGGCACGACCCAACGAAGGGGGTGAGGCCGCCTCCTTGTTGTTAATATTTATTGTTCTTAAGGAACTTTTGTAACTGTCAGAACAAGCAGGTCCACCACAAGCGTTTAGATCAACTACCGTTTCGTGAACGGTGGAGAAATGAAGATGCGCCCTGCGATCACTTCTTTTATAGCGGGTATGAGGTCGGTGACAGCTCGCGACTTTATAACGTAACCGAGGGCGCCGGTCGCTAAACAACTGGTCAGGAAATCCGGGTCGGAATGAACCGTCAAGAATATGATCTTCGAAGTGCTGCCTGCTCCGTGCAATTCGTTGACAGCTTCAATGCCGTTGAGAATCGGCATGGAAATATCCGTTATGATAATGTCGGGCTTCAAAATCATCGCCGCGTCAAAAAGAGATCGGCCATTAGGCAGGCTGCCGACCACCTCGCAAGTTCCTTCGACGAGATTCTCCACTACCTTCATGAAGTTCCGATGATCGTCCGCCAATAGTATTCGTACCTTGGCCAATAGGTCCGCCTGTTGAGCGTCTGGCGCAAGAACGTGCCAGTTTCACCCTCCGGAGGGGGATGTAAAGAGACTGTCTTTTGCGCGGCCAACTGAGCTCGTGCCCGAGTTAATTACAGGGCCCGTTTGTATAACACTGTCAATAGTTACAGAGCCAAAGTGAACACCATGAAAACCGAGGCGTTATGCGATGACTGATTAACGGTGAGAATGCGTAAGGTCATCATTTAATGGCGAGACGCCGGAAAAGGGGCCTATGTGTGTTAGAATTCCGCCTGGCGGAGTGAACTCAGCACGGCAGGACTGCATCCAATTGTCCTCAGATGGGGTTTCCAACAAGCATGGCTTGTAAAATGTGCGCATCAGAAAATCTTCAGGAGTTGGAAGGCGAGCTGAGCGCGAGTTTTCCCGACATAAACAGATCAAACATTCAGCCCATCTACGTGTGCCAGCGCGTTGTGGTTTGTTTGGACTGTGGTTTTACAGAACTTATCATTCCTGCGGCCGAGCTTGAGCTTCTTAAGAGGGGAAGGGCCGCTTCGTAAGTTGATGCAAAACGTACGGTTGTTCCCGCGAAACGCCTTCCGAGGGTCCCTTACCTAATAGCCGTAGCCCCCCTGAGCGATGGAATTTCCAATACTGCGGAGTGCCATCGTTCGACATGCCTTTAGCAGTTTGCGGCGGTCGCTTGAGCGCAGAGGCCAACAACTCCTCGGTACATGCAACCTCAGGCCGACTGTCTGTGGACCCCGATCGCCAGCCCCGCATGCTGGTTTTCAGCCACGACAAGGCATGGCCAGCGCCACTCTGTAGAAAGACAAAAGCCACTGGAACGAGCATTAGAGCCATAACCGCGGCGGCAGTCGCCAGTAACACTGAAAACACTTCCTGGACGATGTAGACCTTCATCGCGGCTGTCATGGCGGATAACGTCAATCCCAGCCCAATCACGAACGCTCTCTGTCGGCATGTCGCGCCTGACATTAAACCGCGACCGCTTCTAGGTGCCATTGCATCCTCGCACGCTGTATTTTTGCTTGGCTGCGGCGATCAACACGAAAAAGGATCGGTCGAGGCGGAGCAGTTGCTAGTCCGCAGGGACATCGTAGGGTTGGTGTCGTGCGTAAGGAAACTGTCAGTTGTTACAGCGCGGGTTCAGCACAGGAAGTTGCAGCCGCCACTTTCAAGAACGCTAACATTCGTACGTTCTCGGCTCTGTAAGAACTGACAGTTACTTCCTCTCGTCGAATTCGCTAGTTTGCGAACAGGCGGCTGGCACACATATTGTCGGGCGTTAAACATGAAGAAACACTCTGCAAGAGAAGGCCAGCCACTTACCTGGCGCGCCAGTCCGTCCCTCTGGTGTGGCGGCGGACTTCGAAAATACCAGGTAAGCCTCACTGGAACTCATTGCAGGACAAGGATTTCGTCTTAATGGCCCAAGAAGCGTTGGATCGAACCCAAGAAAAGAACTTGATCGAACAACAGCACCGGCGAGAAATTTGCAACATCGGGCGCAGGATGTACCAGAAGGGTCTGGTGGTCGCCGCCGAGGGCAATTTGTCCGTGCGTTTGGATGCGCAGCATATTCTGGTAACGCCCGCAGGCAGTTGTAAAGGGCGTTTGACCTCGAAAGACTTGCTCGTCACGGATATGTGCGGCCGAGTCGTCCGCGGTGCGGGGCTCCCATCTTCAGAAATCCAGATGCATCTCCTCTACTACCGCTTGAGACCGGATTTGTGGGCGGTCTGCCATGCGCATCCGCCAACGGCTACGGGATTTGCCGCCGCCGGACGTCCACTTGAGAGCGCTGTGCTTCCAGAAGTGATCGTCGATCTCGGCAAAATTCCGTTAGCGCCGTATGGGACCCCCGGAACGTTGGAACTTTGTGCTGGACTTGAGCCGCTAGTCCGCAACTGCGACGCTATCTTGCTGGAAAATCATGGTGTTGTGACCAGCGGGCCAGATCTGCGCACGGCATATCAGCGCATGGAAACTGTGGAACAATTTGCGCGGGTGATGCTTACTGCGGAGCTGCTAGGCGGTGCACATCTGCTGCCACGCGCAGAAGTACAGAAGCTCATTAATGGCAGGCCTCGCTACGGAGATTCTCGTCCAGGAGAAACCTTGGACTTGCCGGTGACTGCCGGGCCATCCAACGACCGAGTCGGCGTCATGCATTCAGAGTTTTTGGAAGAGGCGGTTCACAGCGGTAAGACGCGGCAATAAGGCACGCGCAAAAGCTAATGCGAAGGCTCTTATCCATGATGAGTCGCCGTAGCGAGGCGTTCTTACAAACCCGAGCTATCGCTGGTTGTATAAAGGGGAAGAGGAAATGAAAAAAATCTGCATCGCTTTCTTGTTAATTCTGTTTCTCACCAGCGTGGCTTCGGCTGAAGACCCCGGATGGCCACGACAACTTACGAAAGCAGGCAGCACGCTTATTTATTACCAGCCACAGGTTGACGAATGGAAAGAATTCTCGGATCTCAGCTGGCGAATGGCTTTTTCGCTCACGCCCGCAGGCGGAAAAGAGGTCGTAGGCGTGGTGGAATTGCAAGGCCACACGGACGTTGACAACGACGATAAAATGGTGCTGATCAGCAATTTAAAGATTACGGATACCCATTTTCCTTCCCTGGATCCGGCAAGCACCCGGCAAATGGACCAATTAGTGAGGACGTTCCTGCCGCCAACGATCACGGTTTCACTGTATCGGCTGGTGGCTGCGGCAAAGAAGCCGGAAGGGGTGTCCGGCGTAGCGGTCAACAACGATCCCCCCACAATCGTCGTCAGCTACAGGCCGGCGATTATGTTGGCGGTAGATGGCGAGCCAGTTCTTGCCGATGTCCCAAAAACCAAAATGAAATTCGTAGTTAACACGAGTTGGCCAATATTTTTCGATCAGGAGAAGTCCAAGTATTATCTTCTCGTCGGTGATCGATGGATGACGGCGCCCAATCTGGGTGATCCATGGTCCCCCACGGCACAACTCCCGAAAGGCATGTTAAAAATACCAGCAGACCCCCAGTGGGCGACCCTGAAGAAAATGATTCCGCCGCCAGCTAGTTCCAGCGGGGTAATTCCGGCGATCTTCTATAGCAACAAACCTGCAGAAATTATTCTATTCGACGGCAAACCGGTCTATGCGAAAATTCCAGGAACTCAATTGGTGTATTCGACCAACACTTCGAGTTATCTTTTCCTGTACACAGCGACAAACAAGTATTACTACCTGACCGGAGGCCGCTGGTTCAGTGCCGACTCCCTGCAGGGTCCTTGGAGCTTCGCCACGATGGATTTGCCCGGTGATTTCGCGAACATTCCTTCGGACAACCCGGCTTCAATAGTACTTGCTTCGGTCCCTGGTACGGATGAGGCAAAAGATGCTGTACTGCTGGCACAGGTTCCGACGAAAATGGTCATTGACCCTGCCGCAGCAGCAGCAAAGGTCAAAGTCAGTTACGGCGGAGAACCTAAGTTTGAGCCGATAAGTGGGACATCGCTCTATTACGCCACCAACACACAAGACAAAGTGATCAAGGTAGGCGACGTCTACTATCTCTGCCTTCAGGCCGTGTGGTTCATGTCCACTACCGCTCAAGGCCCGTGGACTGTGGCGAGTTCAGTCCCTCAAATCATCTATTCGATTCCCCCGAGCTCTCCGGTTTATAACGTGACCTATGTTACGCAAACCACAACTCCCAGCGGCACTGTCGAGTGCAGCCATACCGGCGGGTATTTGGGCGCATTCATAGTCGGAGCTGCGGTAGGCGCCATCGTGGCCAACGGCAATGGATATTATTATCCGCCCTACATTTATCGCCCACCTTACGGTTATCCGATTTATTACCGACCTCCGTACACATACGGGGTCTACGGAGTGGCCCATTACAATACCGCAACGGGCGCCTACGGTGCCTCCCGGACCGTAGTGGGACCCTACGGGGCGGCTACCCGAGGAGCCTCCTACAATCCGTATACTGGCACCTCCGCTCGCTACGCCAGTGCCGCCACACCGTATGGGAGCAGGACCGTGGGGCAGGCATACAACCCATACACCGGAGCCTACGCGGCCACCAGCCAAGGTCGGAGTCCCACCGCACAGTGGGGGAGTTCTGTAGTTTCGAAAAATGGCAAGACCGCGTATTCACAGCACTACTCCGATGCACGAGGGACGGTCGGGTCTGTGCAGACGTCGTCGGGCGGGAAGGCGGTTGGGGCGAAAACAGCATATGGAAACACAGTCGCCGGCAAGAATTCGAGTGGTGACATGTTTGCCGCGCATGACGGAAACGTCTACAAAAACACTGGATCAGGTTGGAAGTCCTACGACAACGGAAATTGGAATTCGGTGAACAAACCTACTCCAAACTCCGCCCAACAAAATGCGCAGAACTATAAGCAAACTAACAGCAACTCCAGCTCTGCGACTCGGTCTGCCGCTGCCGCTCAACAAACAGCGCAAGCTTCCAGGCAGCCGTCCGCGGCACAAGGCAGTTATAACCGTTCTACCCAAGCATCATCCTCGGAAATACAAGGCTTGCAAAAAGAGGCGCAGAGCAGGCAGCGAGGGACACAGCAAACCCAGCGTTACCAGCGATCCAGTAGCGCCGCCGGCGGACGCACGCGCGGTAGTCGTTAACTCGAGTTGCAGAATCTCCGGTGGCAGCGACCTGTTAGAAGTAACAGTGTCGTTCACGGTAGCACTTCCACTAAGCTCCTCGGCTTAAGAGAAATGATGTATGGTTGGATGCTCGGGTAATACCAATCGACCTGAGCTACCTGGCTGAGCGCAGGATGTATGCCTGCACTGAACGGAGAACACAATGGGTCTTCCGCGCGTGATGTTGGCCGATGATCATACGATGCTGGTCGAAGCCTTTTGCAAGATGCTGAGTCCCAAATGCGAGATAGTGGGTACGGTGTCCAACGGGCACGCACTATTGGAAGCCGCGCCGCGCCTGAAGCCGGACGTAATTGTGTTGGATATCGGTATGCCGCTCTTGAATGGCCTCGAAGCCGCGCGCCAACTGAAAAGCAAAATGCCCGCCGTCAAGCTGGTCTTCTTAACTATGAACGAAGATTCCGACGTTGCGGTCCATGCCATGGAGCTAGGTGCTTCTGGATACCTGCTGAAAAGCTCCGCCGCTTCAGAAATGTTCCAGGCCATTCAGGCTGTCCTCAAGGGAAAGTCCTATATCACTCCGCGAATCGCACGAGGAATGCAGGAGGCTTTTATTCGAAATCCTCCAAACAAGAAACACGAGAAGACTTTCACACCGCGTCAGCGCGAGGTAGTTCAACTGTTGGCTGAAGGCAGATCCATGAAAGAGGCAGCTGACATCTTGAACGTGGCTTCGCGAACTGTGGCATTTCATAAATACCGCGTCATGGAAGAATGGGGACTAAAGACAACCGCTGATTTAATCCGCTTCGCTATTAAGTCCCGGATTGTCGTTAACTAGACCTGAAAAATTTCATCGCGCAAAGTCAAAAGTGCGATTCAGCTCGGCCGGTTGTCGAATCGTCTGATTGTTCAAGAGTTTCCGAAGCGTATCAATTGTTCCGTGTTGCCTGTTGAACTTTCACTTCCGTAATTATTACCTTGCAACAGGGCTGTTATTTACTCCTAGATATTCCCCTTCATCTTCCAGATCAAATTCTCGGAAATACGTAGCATCGCCGCGCTGTCAACTTTGACAGTTCCTGTGTCTGTACGCGCGAGCTAATGTTCAGTGCAGAGGTGAACCTGAGAGCCGGACCTGATCGACCTCCAGATTGGCAACGCTCGGAGAGCGCACCGGAGTTGTGAGTGGTTAGTCACGGGTCGGTGCCACTACGGGAGTTACGACCCAAGAATACGATTGAGTAATTAAATCCAGAACGAGGCGAATCGAAATGAATGTAAGAAGCGTAATTGTTTTGGGGATTGTTCTGCTTTTTGGTACCAAAGCGTTTGCGCAGGATTACCCCAAAGCAGAGGTTACGGTGAACTATTCGTATATCCGTTTTGTTCCTCAAAACAACAATATTCTCCAGAGTTTCTCATTGAACGGTGGGGGAGGAAACGTAGCGCTTTACTTCGGCCACGCATTTGGAATCCAGGGTGACTTTCAAGGTTATGGGAGCCAAACAAGGCACTTTGTTTTGCCTGCTTCGGTCTGCGCTGGAGGCTGTGCCGGGAGTATCCAAGCCAATCTGTTTACCTACAACATTGGGCCAATAATTAAATTTCGCACTCCGCACTTTGAGCCGTTTGTCGAGACATTGTTTGGTGGCGCTCACTCCGATGCAGGTGGACATCTTTTTGCCGCTTGCAATGGTTTGGGAGCCTGTGTGAGCAACGCGAAATCTCCCAGCAACAATGCTTTCGATTTCATCATCGGCGGAGGCGTCGATGTCCGGGTTACCAGGGCCATTGCCATCCGGGTCGGGCAGTTTGATTACATATTGACGCGCTTTGGCACCGGCTTTACAGGTGGGAACAACAACCAGAGCAACTTTCGGTTCAATGCAGGTGTTAATTTGCGGTTCTAATAAAAGCTGACGCCGAGAAAAATAATGACCGCCGCGAGGAGAACGGGGCCACGGTCCTCCTCGCGGCAGTTCTTGCGGACTACACTTCTCGCAAGCCCTGCGGATTTCATGTGGGGGTACCCACACTCGGGTGAGAATAGGCGCGAACATTTATCAGTTTTTGCCATGGGTACCGGAAAGTCCGTATAGCTAATTGCGTCTAAAGTGGATAAATGTCGGGGCTGGCGAAGGGGCGTCCCGCTCTCCTCTGTCACGAACTTATCCATCCATCGATCGGAAGAGAGTAGCAGTGTCAACAATCCGCGTGCTTGTCGTGGAGGATTTCCCGGCTTTTCGGCGATTCATTACCTCCACACTGGGGGCAAGGCGCGACCTGCTTATAATCGGCGTAGCGTCGGACGGACCCGAGGGGGTCCAGAAAGCCGTGGAACTGAAACCCGATTTGGTTCTACTGGATATCGGACTCCCAACCATGAATGGCATTGAGGCCGCTCGTCAAATCCGCCAGCTTGTTCCGGCAGCAAAGATAGTCTTCTTGAGCCAGGAGTCCTCCGCTGACGTGATACAACTAGCTCTCAGCACGGGTGCTCTTGGCTACGTTGTAAAATCAAAGGCTGGAAGTCAGCTAATCCGTGCCCTGGATGCAGTCAACTTAGGAAAGCAGTTTGTCAGCAACCCTTAGGCATTTGCAACTTCACAGTCGACCTCAACCTGCCATCCCGTTAGGACTTCCCACCTCGTCGTTACTCCTGTTGCCAACGCTTGGATAACCTGCATCGAGAAGCGCCCGGGGAGCCGTAAACGACGAAAAACCGCACTCTAAGCAGATTAAAATATTCTGGAACACCCAGACCCCGGGGTGGTTCAAATTTTTGAGTCCCCGGAGGTGGACGATCATCTCAGCAGGAAACTCCATCGGGGTGTTCGATCCACAAACGAGACAAGACATAAATAAACAACACCTCCGCAGCCATTTTCTCAAGCTCACGAACCTGGGTTGCTTCCCTAACTTTGGCTGTGAATTTAGAGGACCCAAAGGACTACTGTCTGTGCAATATTGAACACCTGCTCGCTGGCGGCCCTTAGTGGAACTAGTGTGGCGGATTGTGAAGGAACCCCTAAACTTGCATACGTTACGGCGAGAAATGAAGCCCCCGCGGCGCTCAGGCCTCTGCGTTGTATTTCTTTCCTTCGCTTGCGATTTCCTCAACGGTTGCGGTCAACGGAACATGAACCCGAATTCGCGTCCCATGTAATGGCTCGGACTCAATTGACAGTTGCCCCCCGACCAAGCGCAGCCTTTCGCGCATGCTGACGAGACCAAGACCTGTGTATCGCTGTGCAGAGTCAGGGCTGAATCCTGTGCCTGAGTCAGAGATGCAAAGATCGATTCCCTTATTGTGTCCAGACAGCTCAACTTGAGCCTCACCGGCACCGCTGTGCTTCACAACGTTCCTCAAAGCTTCCTGTACGATCCGAAACAGGCACAGAGTCACATCCTTCGGAATCCGTCCAGGAAAATTATGATGGAAAAACTGCGCTTGGAGATGGTACTGCGCCGAAAATTCTCTGCAGAGGCCCGTCAACGAGGCTACTAGGCCTAGAGTATCAAGTTTCGAGGGGTGAAGCTGATGAGACAGGTTATGGATGATGGACGAAACTTCCTCACTAATCTCTGCGATGTCGTGCAGTTGTTGGCGAGACGCGGCCGAAAGGCGAGTCATGCCCAGCTCGAACTGCTCAAGACCGACATTGAGGAGCGCCATTCGCTGACTTAAATCGTCGTGTAGTTCGCGGGCAATACGCGTGCGTTCTTCTTCCTGAGCGTTGATCAGGCGACCGCTCAACTCTCGGAGCGAAGTTTCTGAGACCTTTCGATCAGTTATGTCGATGCAGGAACCGATGTACCCCCGGAACGCACCATCGGATTCAAACCTGGGCGTGCCATAGTCAACGATCCAGCGGTACTCTCCGTCAAAGCGTCGCAGGCGGTATTCGATTTCGAACTCGTCTCGAGCGTCAAACGACGCGGAATAAATTGCGAGACAATGCTCCACATCGTCTGGATGCACCCCTGAGACCCATCCTTCCCCCAACTCTTGTTCCATCGTACGACCCCTAAAGCTCAACCAACCCTGATTGAAGAAATTACAAAGTTTGTCCGTGCCAGACATCCAGATCAGCGCCGGAGCGGTATCTGCCACCAACCGAAAGCGCTCCTCACTCTCGCGTAAAACATCCTGACTAGCGAGCAATGTTTGCATCGAGCGTTGACGTTGCAAGGCATTCCAGAATACTTCTCCTAGGATTCTGACCTGGTTCAACGAATCGACAGTCCAGCCCACTTGGCGAGTTATACTAATGAACGATATGGCGCCAGTGATTTCACCGCCCAACTTCACAGGAACCGATGCTGCCGACGAGATGCCCATCTTTTGGAAGTATGCCTTTTCGGCGATTGCTTCCTCCGGTAGATCGTTCGAGTCCGAAGCGAGTGCCACCTCGCCACGAAGTAGGCGGTCTCTCCACCAAGGCAGATCGTCTGCCTTTTCAAGAGCGGGAACAGCAGTAATTCCTCCGCGGGTCCAGGAAATGATTGCCGTCATTTCGGGTTTGCCTCGAGAAAACTCGAAGAGAGTAAGCTGATCTATTTTCAGGAACTCTGCAATTCGGCCGAGATCCTGCTCCACATTCCTGGCAATCTGGTTCTCGGGCAAGCTGATAAACTTTGCCGAGAGGTCGGAAAGCAAACGTTCGAAAGTTAAGCGCTCGACAAGGGATTCCTCGACCTTGCTCCTTTTCGCGCGTTGCCAAAACAGCCCCAGAACGAGCAGAGTTTCCGCCGAGATCAGAGCAATGGCGCCAATTATGTACTGCTTGTAGCGCTGCCATAGACTCGCTTGGCGGTGAAGAACGATGGATCCGGGCGGCAGATTTTTCTCGGGGATTTGCCAGCGTTGAAGCTGATTCCAGTCGAA
>Ga0193729_1000466_pt1 | contig 21108 bp, 16 predicted proteins | sample U1c2metaG_FD_143036 | JGI IMG/M metagenome (GOLD analysis project Ga0193729, IMG submission 143036) | Soil microbial communities from a riparian zone of the East river system, Colorado, United States - U1c2 | ecosystem: Environmental > Terrestrial > Soil > Riparian zone | place: USA: East River...
CAGTTTTTTTGGCGTGTCGTCACTCCCGGACTGGCGACTCTCTTCGCTCTGGAGGGTGAAGCCTCTCAGAGCCAGATTACCGAAGTAAAAAGCCTTCACGTCGTCGTACGCTGCCGCCGAAGTGTAGAAATTGTAAACGCCGGCATCCAAAAACCTCGAGCTCGAAGTCGTAGTCACCGGCATTAAGGCGGAATACTGGGGAACATCAGCGGCCAGTTGCTGAAGCTCTTTCAGTTTCGCATTGTCCCGATTGGGTGAAGCTTGTTTCGCAACGTAAACACCCACCAAAAACAGAATCGCGAACGAAACAGGTATCAGTACGGTAGGACGCCAACTCTTCATTTCAACTTGAGCCTACAGGATATTTAGCATCGTCCAATTGCTCGTCGGTTTCGAACTCTTCGAAAAGCGCTCAGCTTGCTTGCAACTCTCTCACATGCGCGCGAACTGTTTCACCCAACGTCTCCAGATTGTAACCACCTTCCATGCACGAGATGACGCGGCCGCCGCAGGTCTCAGTGGCCCATTCCTTGACGACGCGAGTCATTTGCACAAAGTCATTGTCAGTCAACAGCAATTGGCCCAGCGGATCGTCGCGGTGCGCGTCGAATCCGGCAGAGATAATCACCAGGTCCGGCGTAAACTTTGAAGCGATCTCTTCGATGGCGGAATCGAAAGCGCGCCGCTGATCGCCGGTCGGCGTCATCGCTCGCATCGGGACGTTCAGAGTGTAACCACGACCGCGTCCCTGGCCCGTTTCGGCGCGCGAGCCAGTGCCCGGATACCACGGATACTGGTGCATCGAAAAATAGAAGACGGAACTGTCGTCATAGAAAATACCCTGCGAGCCGTTGCCGTGATGAACATCCCAATCCAGAATCGCCACGCGTTCGATCTCTTTGTATTGCTTCTGCGCATATCGGGCCGCGACGGCGACGTTATTGAAAAGACAGAAACCCATCGCGCGATCCGGTGTCGCGTGATGCCCGGGCGGACGCACCGGCACGAATGCGTTTTTGGCTGTTCCTTCGATCACCGCATCGATAGCGCGACAGGCGGCGCCCGCTCCCCGCAACGCGGCTTCCAACGATTTGCCCGACACCATCGTGTCCGCGTCCAGGTAGCCGCGCCCCTCGCGAACTGCTTCTTCGACGCGTTTGAAATGTTGGGGCGTATGACAAGCTTGAATGTCGCTGCGTCTGGCTTCGTCGGCTTCGATCTCCACGACGTTGGCCCACAGATCTTTATCGGCCCGCAACGCATCGATCGTCACACGATAACGTTCGGGCCGCTCCGGATGTTGCGGCCCGGTATCGTGTTCTTCGAAAACAGGGTGATGAACTATGGCGGTGGGCATGATCAGGTTCCCTCTCCCATTGGCAGAGGGTTAGGGTGAGGGCTTGCTGGGCGCGCCCCACTTCCTAGTTCGCTCGTCCCGCAATACACAGTAAGAATCAGGGTATGGTTTCTCGCTGCACTAAACCGTCACCCCGACCCTCTCCCAGAGGGAGAGGGAGCAAATCCTAGTTCCGCATATTGGCCGGCGCCGCATCATAAAGCTGCTGCGCCTTTTCGGGATCGAGCCGTTTCAAAGTCGCGTACTCTGACTGCGCGCCGACTTTGTTCTTCTGCTCGATATAAACATAGCCAAGATACAGATGGGCCAGAACATGATCGTTCTTCAATCTGATCGCGGTGCGCAGTTGCTCAGCCGCCGCCGGCAACCGGTGCATTTTGTAGTAGGCGAAACCCAGCTCGGTGTGAGCTTCGACGTATTCCGGTTTCAGCACGACGGCTTCAGCCAGGTGCGCGGCCGCTTCAGTAAAGCGGGACTGATCGTTGTAAGACCATCCCAGGTTGTAACGCACGCGGGCGTTATTCGGTGAAATCCGGACCGCTTGTTCGTAGGGAGTCACTGCCTGGCCGTATTGCTTCATTTCAAAATATGTATCCCCCAAACCTGTGTAAGCGATGCCATAGCCCGGCTTTTGACTGATCGCCTGTTGATACGCGGCAATCGCTTCGTTTGGCGCATTCAGTTTTCGCTTCGCAAATCCCAGCTCGGCGTACGCTTCGGGATAATTGGATTGCAGGGTGATCGCCTGACGAGCGGCATTCGCGGCTTCGCGATACTCATTGAATTCGTTGGCGCACCAGGCCAGGTTGTAGAAAGCTGTCGGGTTGTCGTCCTTGATCTTTACGCCTGCTCGATATGCCGCCAATGCTTCTTTGTATTGTTTGGTCTGGTAATAGTAAACGTCGCCCAACCCCAGATAAGCCGAACCTGAATCAGACTTCAGCTGAATCGATTGCTGATACGCGGCGATCGCCTCTTGCGGCCGGTTGAGTTTGTAATAGGAGTAACCCAGCTCCTGATAGGCCTCGGGGTAATTTTCTTTGAGCGAAGTAGCCCGCCGTAAAGATTCAATCGCCTGGGCAAATTGTTCTCGATCGTTGTAGATCCAACCGATCTGGTAATACGGCGTCGCGTAATCGCTGCGCACAGAAATAGCCTGGCGATAGGCGCTTAACGCTTGATCATATTGTTTCAGGTTTCGATAGGAATAACCGAGCTCACTGAAGGCCACGGCATCATTCGGATTGAGCCGCACTGATTGCTGTAGCGCGGAGAGCGCATTATCAAAATCGTCGCGATCGTTATAGATCCAGCCAATGTGATAGAAGGCACTGGCAATCGGCTTTAACGCCACGGCTCTTTGATACGCTTCGAGCGCATCGTCATAGTTCTCAGCTTTAAAGAACTCATCGCCTTGCGCATTGTATTGCTCGGCGGTGACGCCCCGTCGAGCCGGTGGCTGAGTGCGCGGCGGCGTGGTGCGACGGATCGGATTACGCCTGACCGGGGCGCTGCGAGTTGAGGTGGCTCCGCCAGTGGCGCCGCCTGAAGTAGAACCGCCGCCCATGTCGTGCTGGGCCATGACCATGCCTGCGGTTAAGAAAAGCGCTCCGGCGAATGCGAGTCCGGCGAATAATCGTTTAATCATTGGGGTGAACTCCGTGTGTTAAAGTAGATGCCTCAAGCAAATCGAGTCGAGAAACTAAGCACGGCAATTATAGATTGAACCAAGGCTGATGCAAGAGCGGCGCACGTCGGAAAGAGTTCGCGCAAACCTCAATGTGCGCTGGGAGGCTTTGAAAGCGCAAGGCCGCGGCTCAGTTTGCGACCTCAGTTCATCAGGATGTTTTGTCCTGACCGGCGGTGAAGTGGGCGCGGGAGAATTGCTGCGAATGGATTTGATTTTCAATGAGGGAATCGCCACCTTGTGGGGAAACGTGGTTTACGCAATCAACGAGATGGGGTTCGCGGTCCGATTTGTTTTTGGATCTGAGACAGACAAGCAAGCGGTTGAGCGCATCATTCGTAACACGCAGTGACCGAGGTTTGACACTACCTTTTCGCTTACGCTAACGTAAGTCCTTCGTTTTCCTGACAGCAATCTTCACGATGCGTCCCGTTCGTCTAGTGGCCTAGGACACCGCCCTTTCACGGCGGCGACACGGGTTCGACTCCCGTACGGGACGCCAATACTTTCAATCACTTACGAGATCTTGCCATTTCGCCGCGAGTCCAGAAAAGTCCAATAACTAAATCGCTGCCCGCTGAATGCCCGGAAGAATCATCTTCACCAGCTTGTTTTGCGCCTCTCGCTTTTCGTCCGTCACAGCCTGGACGTAGGTGTCCATCGTGACCTTGAGATTGGCATGACGCATGAGTTCCTGAATGACTTTGGGGTTCTCTCCATTGGCATTCAGGATGGTCCCAAACGTATGACGGAAGGTGTGCCAGCCGATACGCTTCCCTAAGCCAATTTTGTCCGCCGCTCGCTTGATGTAAACGCGATAGATAGACTTTGGCCAATACGGCTGCGTACCTTTCTTAGCAGGGCTTGCATACACCCAGTCGCTGGGACGGTTGTAAGTCGTTTTCATCTTCCAAAGCCGAAGTGCTTTCGCCAATTCCGAGTTCATCGGAATTGGTTTTTGTGAAGCTTCAGTTTTTGGCGGCCCAATTCTCTGCTTCACAATCGAGCGCCGGATGTAAATGACACCTTTCTTGAAATCCACATCCTCCCATTTGAGTCCCAACAATTCGCCCACTCGCAAACCACTTGCGCCGTCCAGAAAGACAGCCGTACGGAAAGGCTCTGGAATGGCGGCCAATAGTTTGACTAGTTCGTCGACTGTTAGGACCTCAGGGACCTTCTCTCTTTTTGCGCTCTGCCGAACGCTGGTGATAGGGTTCTTGGTAACCCATTCCCACCGAATCGCATGAGAGTAGAGAGCACTCATGATGTTTCTGATCTTCGCCTTGCTGCCCTTCGCATATTCTGCAGGATAGTTCTTCTAAATAGGCGGACCCTGTGAAGTTCCGCATAGGACACTTGCAGTGGGAATGATAGCTGCCGGGTTGGAGTCCGGGAGTGGCAGCAGTCGATTAACGATTTAAATCCGAAAGACTATTGCACTCTGATTCTCAATTTGCCGTAAAAATCAAATAAGTAATGGACAAGGAGTTCTTTATAGTATAAATAGTCGGTAACTTTTGCTATTAAAAGAAAAAGTAAAGTGGGTAGATATTGAATTACTCCGTAAAAATTATTATATCGCAAAAGGCTAAGTGACAACGACAGTATAAAAAATATACAAATCGAAATCATAACTGCAATTCCGAATTGCTTCTCATAAATGTGGAAAATTACAATACTAACAAATCCAAATATTATGTCGATTAAGATTCGGAAATACCACGGTGTCGGCTGAAGATGAATTCCATCTAAGTCTGTTTCTATAGCCGCCGCGTGAATTTCATACCCTTTATAATTACCTCCGTAAGTTGGGAAGATTTTCTCCTGTCCCCGATAGCTTCCTCCTAGAATCACTATTTTATTTTTTAACGGATTTTCCGTTCGTGAATTTTCACTTTCAGATAAAGAGAATAAGCGGGCAATTCCCATAACAACTCTTTGTTTATTTTGATCCTCATTATTAAACTTTAAGTAATACTGGTCCGCAGATCTCTCGACATTTTTGAATGACGGCTCATACTCGCCCAGAAGCCTTTGCTCAAATGTTTCCTCGAAAACCGATTTTGATACGGGCTCGAATTTCTGATAACAGCAAAGAGCATTTGTCTCATTATCCTGCGGCAAAACCGCCAAACCTTCCGGGCGGTCTGAATCCTGATCTCCCAGAGAATTTTTGATGTGGTCAAGTTCACCGTCTTTACTAAGTACCGGAAGTGTTGCCCATACGATCGGAGTAGGGCTGTCGGGAATCTCGAAATCAGCATACCTTGAGTCGCTGGTATCAATTGCAACTCCCAGGACTTTCGGTTCATTCTTCAGGATGGCTATCACAATTTCGCGCAGCATCTCCTTGGAGAGGGGGCTTTGGGCGTGGAAATACTTCTGATAGTCGCCGTCATTGATCTCGACAATAGCAATATTTGAAGGTTTTGAAGGCAGCAGGCGGAAAAGCTTTGATACGACAAATTTCTCGGCATTTAGGGACTCTATGAAACATACTGCAATAAGCGAAATTCCTAAAAGAAAAATTATATTGAGAGCATGATGTTTTTTAGTTTTGCGCCCTAAATTATCGAACGATTTCTCTTGATCAGACGTTTTCGACCGATCGCTATTCGGCCCAATATTCCCGCCGATATGTTTTTTCTTTTTTGATCTATCTCTTTTTTTCTTTCGGCCCATTCGGTAATTTGTATTGTGAGGCAATTTTATCCAGATATTGCCAAATTATTGAGGTTACAGCTATCTCTTCAACCTTTTCGTTTTCCCAAATTCGTACAAGCTTCAGGAAGTCTTCGAACTTGTTTCGCTCCGTTAAGTAGTAATTGCTCTCTAACGCTAGAATACGATATTCCTCGTCTTTGTATTGAAGCTTATAAAGCCCCGGCTTATCAATCTTAATCTTGAGAGTTTTGTTTGAATCGAATGCGAATCTGGGAAGCTCCCCCGAGGCGCTTGATAAAAGATCGAAATAAACGAAACCCGCAGCATCATCGAAAAGGCTTACCCTGTCGGTAAGGTCGATTACATTTTTCTTGATTTCAACGATCCCGTTTATCTGCGAAAAAGTGTTTCCGCGAGGAACTGTGGGAAATAGGCGAATAAGAAAACAGGGGAAAAAAATACTTTTTACACTTTGAGGCATGTAAAAAATGCTGGAACAGTTATCCTTTGAGCAGTAAATTGTTAGTTCATTTGAACACGCGTCTTCGGCAATAGTGATGTAGTCCTTGTTTGGGACTCTCTGGTTCCCATTTGTGATCCTCGTCCCCGGGGAGACAGGATCTCCCGCTGTAATTCTGCTGCCGTTCGCGTACCATTTACCTTTTATTTGTTTTACAATCTGACCAGACACGATACGGGCGTTAACGCCTAAGATTACAAAAACGCAGACTAAAGAAAACACTCTAAGTTTCATCGTACCCTTGTTGATCGGATTGCGAGATCTCTTTCTTTTCCGAAGATTGAGCATCAATGAATCCACGAGAAGTATCATAAAATCATTGTAGTTTAAGTCAAATTGTTCTTCAGCATTTTGCAGCGGATTTATCCTCAGGAGGCATAATGAGCGGCTTTCACGGTTTTCTTGTTGCTTTCATATCCCTTGCATTGTTTTCATCAACCGCAGCTGCGCAAACAGAACTCAATATTCGCTCGTTGAGTCCGGGACAGATGATGGAAAGGGAATTGTCCGGCATCGAAACGCACCGCTATAAGATAATTTTAAGAGTAGGCGAATTCTTTCAGGTCAAAGTTGAGCAAAAAGGAATCGACGTCGCTTTGAAACTCGTCGATTCCAACGGTAAGGAACAGGCGACCATGGATAGTCCTAACGAAGATCAAGGGACCGAAACACTTTCATTCGCCGCAAATATTTCGGGAAATTACGTGTTGGAGGTAAAAGGCTTTGATGAAAGCGCCCCAAAAGGACAATATTCGATCAAGAGAGGGCCATCACGAACCACCACTGCCCGGGATCGAAAAAGAATCACCACAGAAACAATATTTGTCGAAGGATTAGCGGCGAGAAATACGAAGGGACAGGAGGCAGCCGCAATTCCTAAACTGGAAGAGGCGTTAAAGGGTTGGCGAGAGTTGAAGGATGAATATCTGGCAGAATTGACCACCAGGCAAATAGAGCAGTTGAAAACCTCCATTTCGAAGCAAGACAACGGTCCGGATATAAGGGATCTAAAAATTGGCGAAACCGTAACAGACGAAATGAAGGCCGGTAAAGCCGTTCTCTATACTAAAGACCTAAAAAAAGGTCAACTTTTGCAGGTCGACTTAATAGAAAAAGGGATTGATTTAAGACTAGGACTTATTCGTCAAATGGGAATGCTCCTCGTCGCAAAGTCAGATTATGGCGTTGGAAACAGCCAGGAAAGATTTACCTTTATTGTAAATCAAGCTGGGAGTTATGGGATTTTCGTAGATGGAGCCGACGCCAATTCTGACGGTGGTTACCAACTTAAATCAACACTTAAGGACGTTGTTACGAAGGCCGATGAAGATGAAATAAAAGCAGAACAACTATTAGCCGACGGTTGGGAAATTAAGCACACGGGAGAAAAGCAAAGTTCGGCGAACGCTATAGTTAAGTGGGATGAAGCTCTTAAAATTTGGAGAACGCTGAAGGACGATTACTGGACGGCGTACGTGGGTAATTTACTTGGAGTAATGTATTTCAATCTGGGGGAGAAAGAAAGGGGGATGGAATATTTCAACGAAATGCTTCCACTCGCAAGAGCAATTAGAGACCAAAAAGGTGAAGCTACCATCCTTAATAATATCGGCTTGTTTTATTCGAATCGAGGAGAAAATCAAAAAGCATTTGAAAACTTTCATAGTGCCTTGTCGATCTTTAAAGCTATTAGAGATCGAACAAGCGAAGCGGAAACTCTCAATAACATCGGTTTAGTGCATTTGAATTTGTGGGAGAATAAAAAGGCATTAGAGCTTTTCAATACTGCTCTGCCGCTCGCGATATCGGCTGGCGATCGGCGCGGTGAAGCTACTTCTAAGAATAACCTTGGTGGCGCATATTCAGTTTTAGGAGACAAGCAAAAGGCGTTGGAAGCATATACTCAGGCTTTGAAAATAAGGGAGTCTGTTAAAGACCCTGGCGGTCAAGCGACTAGTCTTAACAATCTCGGCCTTTTGTTTTTAGCAATAGGAGAAAACCAAAAAGCTCAAATTTATTTTGAAAACGCAATACCGCTCGCCAAAATTGCCGAAGATCAACCTAGTGAGGCAACAGCCCTTAATGGCATAGGACTGGTATTTTCCGCCCTGGGAGAAAACGAAAAAGCGTTGCTTTATTTTCTTAAGGCCCTGCCGCTTGTTTTAGCTGCTAAAGACGACAAAGGGCAGGCTATGACTTTCAATAACATAGGGGTGGCATATTCGGACGAAGGGGAGAATCAAAAGTCCATACAATACTATGACAAGGCTTTAGCGCTTTTTGGCATAATTCAGGATAAGAAAGGCACGGCTACAACTCTAAATAATAAAGGGTTGGTTTATTCGGACTTGGGAGAAAACTCTAAAGCGATAGAGTTTTATTATGAGGCATCGTCAATTTTTAGGGAGATCGGTGATCGAAGCGGCGAAGCTACGTCTTTTAATAATCTTGGATGGGTCTATTCTAATTTAAAGGAAAAAAGTAAAGCGCTGGAGCTCTATGATAAGGCGCTTAAACATTTCAGAGATCTCGGGGAGCGGAGTGGTCAAGCCGCAACTCTTAATAGCACCGGTCTGGTTTTTCTTTATTCGGGAGAAAAGCAGAGAGCATTGGAATACTGCAATCAGGCTTTAGAGCTTTTTAGCCTCATCGGTGATAGAAAAGGCGAAGCCACCGCTAATAACTCGATAGGTTTAATTTATTTTGCCCTGGAAGAAAAACAGAAAGCGCTGGAGTACTACAACAAATCATTTCTACTTTTCAAGGCTTTTAAAAATAGAAGAGGTGAGGCTGCCGTTTTCAATAATTTAATGGTCACCTATAAATCGTTAGGAAATACCAATATGGCTGTTTCTTATGGTAAACAATCGGTGAACGTTTATCAGGAATTACGCTATTTTATAGAAAATTCGCCCAAAGGGACACAGCGGGTTTTTCTTAAAACCATTGAAGATACTTATCGGTTTCTGGCCGAGCTCCTTCTTTCTGAAAAGCGCCGCCCTGAGGCGGTGCAAATCTTGGAAATGCTCAAGAGAGAAGAAACTTCTTCCTTTGAAGATACCGGTATACAACGAGATAAACCTGATATCACGTCAACTCTCAGTATCAATGAATCGGCCTATTTCAGGAAGATTGACGAATTCTTCGCTGAAATTTCTCAACCCGTCTCGGAATTAGCCAAGTTAAAACAGCTTCAGGATCAGGGAATCGTGTTAACGACGGAAGAAAAAGACAGACTCGAAAAGTTAATGATCGAAGTGGGAACGATCGAAAAAGATTTTCCGGTAAAAATGCTGGAGTTTTTAGGTGAATTTACCAATAGTCCGGCCGGCGGCAGCCGGGCTGAAGTAAGTTTACCGATTCAAACAGAATTGGCCCAATATGGAAAGGACACTGCATTCGTTTATACGCTGGTCGGTGAGGAGAGATACCGGGTTATTCTCGTTGCCCAAGAGACGGTAGAAGATCGGCAGTTCGATTTAAAAAGGGCAGATTTAAACAATAAAATAGAGATGTTTCGCAGCGAGCTACTGAATAAAGAAGCGGATCCCCAGGGGACAGGGCAAGAATTGTTCGAAATTTTGATAAAGCCTCTTAGTAAGGAACTAGGTCGGCTAAAAATCAAAACGCTGCTTTGGTCACTGGACGGGAAATTAAGACTAATTCCTATGGCCGCTCTATGGACCGGGAAAGGATACTTTGGACAGGAATATCGAAATGTTAACGTAACTGTTTCTGAACGGACATCATTGAATAAATCTGTTAGCCGCGACTGGGATATATTGGGCGGGGGAACTTCGGAACCTCAGATCATAAAAAGTCAGGATAATAAGAAGTTTAGCGAGTTAAAATATGTAGGAAATGAGCTAAGGGGAATCGTAAAGCAGAATGCAACAGAGACCGGTATTTTGCCGGGAAAGAGATTGTATAACGCTGATTTTACAAACGATTTGTTAAGCAAAGAACTTAATGGTAAATACAAAGTAATCCATTTTGCTTCGCATTTTGTCTTAAATTCAGGAAAGATGGAGGATTCATATCTTGTGCTTGGCGATGGAGATATTTTAACCCTGCAAGATATCAGGGATAACAAAAAAAGGGATTTTTTAAGCACTGAATTGCTGGTTTTATCGGCGTGTCAGACGGGCGTGACGGTCAGGGATAGTAATGGAATCGAGATAGAAGGATTTGCTTATCTAGCACAAGAGAAGGGTGCAGATGCAATCTTATCCAGCTTATGGAAAGTAGCGGATGAATCGACGAGTTTGTTTATGACGGAGTTTTATCGTATGAGAAAGGCGGACCCCAGTCTCACGAAAGCGGAAATTATCCAGAAAATCCAGAACAAAATGATGAACGGGAAAATTCGGGGCAGCGACATTTCCGAAAGGGCTGACGATCAAAAAGATAACAGTATATCGAAACCAACGATGACTAAAAGATTTAAAGTTGATCAAAAAAGGCCATATAAACACCCGTATTTTTGGGCTCCTTTTATTTTGATAGGTAATTGGCACTGATGGATATGTGTTCATTGACACTATCGTGCACTTTAATGTTTGCCGCTGGTTCATTTGTTGGTGTCAGCGCGCAAGGGACATCGGCAAGTAAGTCAGGTGGCCCTCCCAGCTCAGGCACCATGACAGATGAGGAGTGGGCCTATTTTCTCTGGCTTCTGGAAATTATCTGATCTGGGGCGGCCTATAACCGGCTGTAAAATCCGACAACAAGGGGAATTCCGACTTGGCTGATTTCGGCCTGCTGTTAGCGCAACAAGTCGGTTCCGTCGAGTAATGGGAAAAGAACCAGTCAGTCCTTTCGCCAAGAACGAACCTCGGACAATAGCCGTTTCGGAATACCTGAATCAGGATTTTGCTTGAGAAGAATTCCGAATTCGCGTTCCGCCTGAGCAGTCATTCCTTCATGAGCATAAAACAGTCCTAGCGCAAGATGAGACTGCGAAGCGCTTCTTAGTCTATTGAGTTTGGTGTTTCTGTCTTTAGGAAGCGGTAAAAAGGAACCATTCAATGGCGAAACCGTAGCTGTCAGTCATATTGAGCAACAGCGACTTCCGTTGTTCTACGCTGAGGGTTCCTATTTCCACCATTAGGCGATTCAGCAATCGCTGATTCTCCAAGCCGCCAATGAAATCCGGCTGATAGGAAACCAACGGACTCGATTGCACGAAATGTTCATCGTCTATATTGATTGTCTGAATTTGAACGCCGGCACTGGCGATGTTCACGAGGTCTACAAATTCATCGAACTTGAGCGGACGGCCAACATTGTTCAGAACAAGCAAGATCAACTCCGCAGTGTTTCGTTTGTATGGTCGCTCAAATTGATCCGACTGAAAGTCCAATTTCATTTGCGCCGGAATGGCTGCAGAATTAACGGTGACTGAGCGCCACGAGGCATAACCGCAAACCAACGTGCCATCATCATCCTTCCAAGTTGCCAGTTTGGGGTTAGCGGTAATCAGTCGCCGAACCGACCGCAGGTGAAGCGACTCACGGTCCGAAGCGCTGACGATATTCGCCTGAGACAAGAAAGGACTGGACCATCTCAGCGTTCTGGTAGTTGCCAAAGCTGTTCAGCTTGTTCAACCAGAAGTTGTAGCCCGAATAGTCCGAGTCAGGAGCGTCATTGGGATTCCTTCTCAAGTACCCGAAGTATTGCATCACACAAACGCCTTGTTGAATTCTTGAGTATTGAGCATCGAGTTCTCAGCCACGTCGCGCAACGCGCGCGAACGCGCCGCCACATCACTCGTGTTACTCGCGCCCACAAACTCGTTGATGGCCGCGTTGCGATCGCTTGTTGATGGCGTCACGCCAGCATTCGCGAACATCGCGTCCACGAATTGAGCCGGCATCAACGATATCGAGTACACAGAAGTGAAGCGAGAGCGTTCAGAACTTACTTCGTCGCAAACAAAACGACTCCGAACAAAATTGCGAACCCCGCCCCGGCTATCACAGCAAAGAGAAGTATTTTCGGAGTTTGGATCAGAAAGGACTCGCCTGGATTTTCGGGGTTGTAGTGAACCTCGACTTCGTCTGCGAATTTGATCGCCCTTTTTTCCGCCCACTTTCTGGTGTTATGTTGCGGCTGCTGAATGCGCTGCGGACGGATGCGATCGCCGATGAACTCTTTACCAGCGACCTGATAAACGTACTTGATCAGAGGAGCGTAGCGGAAGGCTGGTGGGCCCGAGGCATAGTCCGGCTTAAACGTGCCGCGTTCGATTACTTTTCCCTTCGTGACCGGCCAATGATTGAGCGCCGCACGATTTCTCAACTGCTTGAAACCGGTCCAAAGTCCGACGATGCCAATCAACCAGGCGAATGCCCCGGCAAGAATTCCTTCCATACAGAGAGTTTTGACTAGCGGTCGATTACCAGCCTAGTGCTGGTCGCTGTGGTAGTGATCGTTATGCGCCTGGCGTACGGCGGATCTGAATATGCTTCCCACCAACCTCGGAACGTGATCGAGCCATCCTGGTTGATCAAGGTGGGCGCCGTAATCTTGCCCGCGCCTCCTTTGGGTTCGTCGGCCGGATTGAGACCACCGGCATTGAACAACCAAGCGATTCGCTTGAGCGCGCCCGCGGCGCCGAGCCCCTCAGCGCTGAGAAATGTGTACCAGTCGCTGTTCTCTGCTTCCTGCACTGAATGGCCGGATCGATCCAGCCCAACTCTGTCTTGAAGCGGAGTCCAACTACCGACAGGCCGATCACCCCAATCACCGATGCGCAAAGATACGTCTTCGTGAGGTTTGTCAGTGACTGGTTTTCCCTGTTTCCGCATCCACGCGACGTAGCGCGTCGCGTCCTCCGCTGGAGTCGGCTTCGGAGTCGGAGGTGGAGTTTGCGCGGAAGCAATGAACTCCGGCGACAGGGTCGCCCCGGCTTCGGGACTCCAGGATGAAACTCCCAGCGTCAACAAAACAAGTGACGCTGCGATTAACAAAACTCTGTTTACTTGCATGCTGACCTAACGAAGTGTGATGCGAAGTTTGAAATGCGAAAGCGCTTCTCGATCTGGCGCAAAGACCGTCACAAGGTAATCGCCTGAACTTTCCAGTATGCATGCCCCACGGCTAAACGGTCCATAATCTGCCTTGCTGCTTCGCTTGCACCTGGTTGATCTCTTCCGGCATCTTTCTCACTCCTTTGTATTGGCGTCGCCCTATGGTTTTTCAATCTTGCTTACCTTCATCGAACAATAGCTTCCGTCGGGCGAGATGCTCATCTCCCCGTTAGCTTCACCTTGTTGGCAATATTGATGACGCTGCCGTCGGCGGCGCAATGTTTAATAACGCCTATTTCTTTAGCTCACAGGGATCGAGATTGACGCTTTTAAATTCGCCGTCCATGTTTGAAGAACTGATTTTTCCCTTGACTTCGATGGTTTTTGTGAAGACATCAGCGGACTTAACTCCTTGCAAAGCACAGCTAATGTCTCTTTTGTTAGTTGCCGTCTGCTCATCTGTCATCGTTAGAAGCAGGTGGCTTTCCGAACCGGACGTTCCTGACACGTATCCGGTAACGGCAACTTCCTTGCCCTTCCAGGCGTCCTTGTCCGACGCCACGCTGTCAACAAGGTCACTAACCTTAATAGCCTTGTCGGGACTGACATCGCCGGGCTTCAAAATGTTACCCGCAGGCCCGCCAGTTTTGGTCGCCGTTGCGTTTGTCTTTTGACCAGTATTGGTCGCTGCGGTGTTTGTGTTGTCGCCAGCATTTCCGCAGCCCGAAAGGGCGAATATTCCGAAAGAAGCTACCGCTAATAAGAATGGTGTTTTCATTTGTCCTCCTAAAGTTTTGTCCTTGGTGCTCGAAGTTCTTCCGAGCTAGTCGTTGTTTCCGTCTGAAGACTGCAAGCGAATGCTCATCACGGACAGCCGAAGATTTCGTCGCTCACGCTTGAACGATAAATCTCCGCGTTGAATCTGCCGCCGCCCGCGTAGTCCTGTTTGATCCGAGCGGAGACGACATGGCAATAAGGGTGATCGTCGTTCGGATCGCGGAAATAGACTTTCATAGTCTTGTAGCGATAGCTCGGCAGGTTGTCGCTATCTCTCTGGATTTCCCATCCGGCAGTGTCTGTGCCCACCCGGAAGATCTTAAGCGTCGCCGGATTTTTGAGAGCGCCCATTAACAGTTTTTCGCCGGCGGGATCGCGAAAGCGATAGCTCGCCGCCGAAGGCTTATAAGTCGGGATCTTCTTTGCCGCGATGGCTGCCAGCTTGTCCCACTCGGCGTCAAACTCGGCGCGCGATGTTGGGTTTTTCAGAACCTTGCTCGCCCACTCTTCGCGGGCCCGCCGCGACACGGCGTACAGCAACTGCTCGCTCGGCCCGCCGGCGCTGACGAGATACAAATACTCTTCGGGCGAGTATCTTTCGGCTTCGCCCTGGGCCTTCTTGATGTCATCGAGGAAGACGGGGAGAGTAATATCCGGTTTCTCTTCTTCGACTCCAACTGCGCACTTCAGATAGTCGGCACGCTGAGAGACTATCTCTGAGACGATGGCCGGGTTGGATAGATATCCCAGAAAAGTATTCGGCGCTGCGCCTCCGAGTTTGCTCTGCAATTGACTCTCGAGTTCCGCCAGCTTCGCCTGCTCTGCCTGTAGGGTTTTCTGCGCGTCCTCGGCGTTATTGAAATGGCGCGCGCCGAAGGCGTTGTAGCCTTCTTCGGTCACTTGTGTCGCTTCCAAATTATGCTTCTTGCCGTAACACGGCAGGTAAGGCGTCACGAAGTGTTTATAGTTGTACATGATTTCCGTAAACGCCTGATAATTGAAATATGGATAGACGGAATTGGCGCTGTACCACTGAACCGAATCCGGCGATTTGATTTCGGCGACTTTGTACGCCGCGCCTGACTTGCCGAGGATCCTGACCACCTTGACATCTCTGAAACGGGCCACGGCAACCGCTTGATCGCCCACGTTTAGATTTGCGTCGTAATCACCTGGCGCATTCGGGTTGGTTTGAGCGTCGCCTTGCGGAGCGGCGGAATTTCGATCCGGCGTTCCATTGTTGGTTGAATTGGACGTCGTTCGCTCCGGTTGATTCGTATTTGGCTTGTCGGATTTCCCCGGCTTCGGGATGGATATACCCCTGATGTTGACCTGGGCGGTAAGTTGGTGTGACGTGCAGAGCAGGAGTGTGACGAGCAGACCAAGATTTATGATTGTTCGTTTCTTCAAATTCAAAGCGAGCATGATGTCTCCCCTTTTCCGTGCCTTCGGAATTCTGTACGGCCGTTCAGACGACAGCTTCAGAATTTTATCGGTTCACTACGATGAGACGTTTCGGGAAAAACATTTCACCTGCCATCTCACCGCCCGACTGCCTGAGGATTGTAGGACACGACCTTATAGGTCAGTTCATAACCGGCGTGGCGACAATAGTTGGCTTTGAATTGCCCGTGCCACCGCCGGGAATCACATAGTGTTTTGGGATCTGTAGAGTGTGTTCTCCGGGCGAGAAGTTTGCCGAGCTGGGCCGAACCCTCAGACGGCTCAGGTCGATACCGGCAGACAATTCATAGATCGTGTGACTACTTAGGTCCAGAACATAGGGCTGGCCCGGTGGCTGGGTTGTAATTGCCTGGGCGGTGACTTGAATTCTCCTGATTTCCTTTTGTGGTGTCGCACTAAAGCTGAAGGTCAAACCGAACAACAGCAGGATCAGAGCGATCGCGCGTTTTTTCATACTCGATCCTTTCCTCGTAATGAGTGACGGGCGTCTTACGTCTGTGTAAGACCACCCGAGAAAAACATTTCACCGAGATAAATGGTTGGTTCGCAGGCGAGCACGAGTCGCGGGTGACTACTTGCGATGCGCATCGAAGTCAAGTGACGCTCAGGCTTTGCTCCACCCGCCAGCGCTCTCAACTTCGCATCGAAAAAAGAATCGTTAGCGTTTGCCGTCGAGGTTGGCCCACTCGCCGACCTGGATAAAATTCGCCCAGTAGAAAGGATGCAGCTTCGGGTTCTTCTTCAGCATGTCGAGCTGCACCTGGCGCAGAGCTTCACCGCGACCTAAACCCTGTTTGAGGTTTTTATAGTAGCTGGTCATCAACTGGCGCGTGGTGTAGTCACTGATGGGCCAGAGACTCATCAGTAAAGACTCCGCGCCGGCCAAAACGAAAGCCCGACGCAGGCCGTAAACCCCTTCGCCGTTGCGCACTTCGCCGACGCCGGTGTCACAAGCGGACAAGACGACAAGCTTCGTGCCCCAAAGGTTTATGCCCGAAGCTTCGAGTGCGGTCAGAATGCCGTTGTCTTTGTTGTCGTGAAGATTTGCGCCGGCAAACGCCAGGCCTGAACGTAGCAATGGATTTTCGATCTTAGCGCTTGCGCTGATGCCGCGCGTTCCGGCCGCTGCCGGAGACCCGCTTGCTACCGTTTCCGGCTCTGACAGAAAGAAGCCATGCGTGGCGAGGTGTAGGATGCGCGGAGCGTTGACTTGCTTGACCGCAGATTCCGTCGCCCGCTCGCCAGTCAAGACGCTCGCCTGCGGAAATAGCATATGTATTGTGCTTGCTTCCTGTTCGGTGCTTCCGAGCGGCGCGAAGTAGACTTCGGACAAATCTTTTCCAATAGTGACGCTGCGGCGCGTGCTCTGGCGCGTCCCTGGTTTCGTAGTTGAACTTGTCCTGGCGAGTAGCTCGGTAGAGGTATCCCCAAACGATGGATTCGCGACTATGATCGCCTCGCTCTTACTTTTCCGCGCAACCTGCATTCGCAGCAGATCGCGTCCACTGGTCAAATAGTTGAACGAGTAGCGTTCGATCAAATAATGTCCCCGCTCATCGACCAAAGCAGCAAACGGAATCAGATTCAATTCGCCATCCGGCGAGATAAGCAGTTGCGTCGCGTCTCCGACCAACCCGCGCACGGGTCGCATTACTTTCTCGTCAACGGCGCGCGCGAGTTGTTGCACGTCTCTGCGCTGCGGATCGCGCAACGCCTGACGGAATGTGCGAATGGCATCGTCAATCACTTTCACTTGACCAAGGTCTTCCACGCGGGGCGCTCCCTGCCGGCGCACGACGTATGCTGCGTAGCGGGTTTCGCCAAACGCTCCACTATCGCTTTCCGCTTTCGGATCGAATGGGCGATAAGCAACAAATTCCACCAGCGCAGCATTGTTTGGAATCGCAGCTTGCACGGCTTCGAGAGTGACTGGTTGCGACTGCGCGCGGAATTCATCACTGTCGCGGCTGATCTCGGCTTCGAGCTTTTCTTTCTTTTCTTCCAGGTCCTGGACCGTTCTCTGATAATCGTCAGCAGCCATTTTCTGCGGGCCGTTTAGAACCAAACGCGCGAGTTGTGCCGTGGTCTCATTCAATTGGTTGAGCAGCGCTTGATCCTCCGTGTTGAAACGCCGCTTCAGCGCCGCGAGCGTATCAGTCATCGCATCTAGCACGCGCCCTTTGCGTTGTAGCAGGACCAGAGTTGCCAGCGCGCTCGCTGCGGGGTCGTTCGGCGCCTGGCGGGCACTGAGGGAAATCGTTCGATCAGTATAGTCCGAGGCCGTGTTTAGAAAAGCCAGTTTCTGTCGTTCAGATCCGATGGCGAGGTTCAGCGTGATACTAGCTTCAAGTGCAGCATCCAGGCGCGATTCATACTTGACCGCGTTCGTAAGGTCGTCCATCGCCGCGTAAGTTCTGGCGGCGCCGCCGAGGGTGAGCACGGTGGTCCATTGATAGGGACCCGCAGTTTTCTCGAGAATCTTGAGCGCGCGGCTATGCATCTCCAACGCCTTTACGTAGTCACGTTCTGAGCGATAGAGGTTGGCGAGATTGTTCTCGATTCGCGCCAGGTCGGTGTTCTCGGCCTTACCTTTCTCCAATAGAGAAATGGCGCGGCGATAGTAACCTTCGGCTTTGGGATAATCCTTTCTCGCGCGTGCGATGATGCCGAGATTTCCCAGGGCAGCGGCCACCAAACGGTCTTCTGGTCCCACAAGCTTTTCATACACTGCGAGAGCGCGTAGCAAAAACTGTTCGGCCCCTTCATAATCGTGGCGTTGAAAGTTAAGTTGAGCCAGATTGTTCAGCAAAACGGCAAAATCAATGTTATCCGTCCCCTTGGCTCTTTCCACGATTGCCAACGCGCGCCGGTCAAACTGTTCCCCCTTGTCGAGTTCGCCCCGATTGATGTAAACGACGGCAAGCTTCGTCAAGCAATCAGCAACTTCCGGATGTTCCGGACCCAGGGTCTTCTCGTCTATCTCCAGCGCTCGACTAAGAAGTTGATCTGCTTTAGGGTACTCGCCCGCTTCCGCGTAACTAACTCCGAGTTGCTTCATTGCGAAGGCAGTTTGAGGAGCGTCAGTTCCCAGGTCTTTCTCAAGGATTGTCAGCGCGCGCTCAAACAGCGGTCGAGTTTTAGCACGCTCGCCTTTTTCGTGATAGAGAGCTCCGATACTCTCGACCAGGAGCGCTACGTAAACATTGTCTGTTCCCAACAGCTTCTCAGCGCTCGCCAGCGCGCTCTCGAATAACGGCAGAGCCTCATCGTACTTTCTTGCAAAAAACAGTTGGCGGGCCCGAGTGTCTAACTCGCGTACTCCTTGCAATGCCCGATCGGCGTCCTTGGCCACGCGCATCTCGTTCAGCCGGATTTCGTAGCTACCGGCGGGCGCTGTTTTCAGCACCGGAGTAATCTCTAACCGGTAACTGCCGGCAGCTTTCGCGACGACTTCGACTTTCTCCTGTCCTTGATTTCTGCTCTCAAAATCGAACTCCGCGATCAGCTTTCCGTCCAGGCCGAATAGCCGCACGGACACATCGATTCCACGCTGCTCAACAATAATGTTCGTGTATTGCCCTTCAGTCAGTGCGAGTTGATACGTCTGCTTTTGCTCGCCTGAAATTTCGCGCTTGATGGGTTTGCCTAACTCAAGCGTCGTAACCTCCGAAGGATTCAGGGTCGCTTGAGCGGGTGATTGCGCTCGAACCCCCGGTGCATGAGAAAACTGAAGAGAAAACGAAGCCAGAAGCAGAAAAGAAAACTGCAGTCTCGATCGAAGCGATGTTCTTGTTTCTGCGTGACCGAGAGTTTGTCCGAACATACCGGTCCCCTGTCCTTGCCAAGCTGGTTGTCGGGTTGGGCCGGTATTATTTCACGACTTTGAACGGATAGTCACTCATAACTTCAGACGCGCCGTTTGCGGCAATGCCTGAGACTTGCAGAATGTATGTATCAGGTTTGAGTAAGCTGGCAGGAAAATTGATCCTCAGAGCTCTGCCGTTTCGGCTATGACTGGCTTTGAGTCTGTCGCTCCGCCAGAGAGTTTCGTTCGTGGCGGGATCGATCAGCGATACTCGATAAGCAGAGTAATCTGCGGCTTCAAGTTGAAGTTGCGCCGCTACTTGATTCGTGCCCGGCTTGAGAGAGAGTGCGGGAACCTGGCCCACACCGCGCAACGGCGCAGTCAGGATTAAAGAAACGACGTTGCCTTCCGCGGGCGGTTGAGGCCCGCGGTTTTTGAGTTCTTGCTCTAAACGATCACGATCGCCGCGCAAGCTCGACAGCTCTTGCTCACTCGTAGAATTCGCGTCACGCTGTTCTTTGAGTTGCTGTTGTAGTCTCTGTTCGCGGTCCAATAGCTCTTCGTGTCGTGCTTGTGTTTGCGCTACTTGTTGACGGAGACGAACGTTCTGGAACACCAACAAGCCCGCCGCCATCAGCAGCGTCAGCGCAACTGCGGCGAACCCCCAACGCCACGCCAACTGAGAGAGGCTGAAGCGGCCCAGTATGAGCCGGTTTAATCCAGCACGTTTAGCGGCAACTTCATCTGGACTTTGGTCTTGAACTCCGCCGGGTGAGTTTGCCTCGGCCCAGCCATGGAACGCTCGGGCGAATTCAACTTTCTCGCTTCGCAAAGGCGAAGCCAAATAATAGGATTTGAATCTCTCCAAATCATCGCCAGTAAGCTCGTCTTGAACGTAAGCGTCAACCAGGTCTTTCTCAACCGCTTGTAGCGCCTCTGCGAATTGATCGTCAGTGATACTTAGACCATCGAAGCGTTCAGTTTCGGCCTCACCAAGAGAACCCAGCAAATACTGACTGATGATCTGGACGTTGTACATTTGTTCGCTCATGATCAGGGTTGAGGTTGAAAGACTTCTCAGAACTATAAGGTAATAACGCGATAACTATTTCATTCTCATTCAATGGTCGCACATTGTCTGACGCAAGCTTCCAGTTTGTCGCGGATGCGACAGGCACGAATGCTTAACGCATTGATCGTGATGCCCAGATGCTTCGCTTGCGCGCGGCGATTCTCAATCTTTACGCGCTCCTTGCCGACGTAGTATCGCGTGATCAAATCGCGGTTGGCAGACGGTAATCTGCTCGTGCAGCGCTCGAGGCAATTGAGCAGGGTCTCGCTTCTGTCACTTCCTTCAGTTGCAAAGGCATCGTAGCCCGATTTCTGTCGCCTCACTTCATCAAGCGCATCAGTGCGTTTGTGCGTCTCACGCAGATATTCCATGAATACAAACCGCGCCACGATGTAGCAGTATTTCGCCGGCGTCTCACTATCGATCGCGCCTTCTTCTTCGAGCCGCCGCGCAACACGATTCAGAGTTTCATCCGTTAGCTCGTCGGAGCCGCGGCAATTCTTGCGATCAAAGTAGGCTATCAAACGGCGATGCATCTCGAGATACTTCGCTTCGCCATCTTCGCCTTCATTCAGCCAATTGAGTAGCCGATCCAAGGCACGCGCAGTAAGGGTCCAGTTCTTCTTCGGCTCTGACTGTCTCACGGAAGGCTTAATCATTATGATCGGTGCAAACTCGGTATCGGTTACTGATCCAGAGCATAAAACTTCCGATGCTCAGCATCAATC
>Ga0193729_1000467_pt1 | contig 21090 bp, 21 predicted proteins | sample U1c2metaG_FD_143036 | JGI IMG/M metagenome (GOLD analysis project Ga0193729, IMG submission 143036) | Soil microbial communities from a riparian zone of the East river system, Colorado, United States - U1c2 | ecosystem: Environmental > Terrestrial > Soil > Riparian zone | place: USA: East River...
CACTCATCGCCAAGTACGTGCTGACCTTTAGTGCCAACGGTCGGTTCAAGACTGTCGCAAACGGCGAACTGGATGCCGCCGGCCGCTATGCATCAACGGCAAAGCACCTTGTGATAACCGATGAGACAGGGCCGGGCCATTGTAAGGTGACGGCGACGGGAATATACAAGTGGAGGCTTGAGCGGGACAAGCTGACGTTAGAAGTTGTTGATGATGGATGCAAATGGCGACGGTTCTCCATCACCCTGAAGAAGTGGACGAAAGAAAAGTGAGACGCTCACCCGTATTCCAGCAGGCGCCGGGCGTGACGAAAGAACTGAAAGTCCGAAAGTGAGTTGTACACGACGCTATTCCCTTCACTCGCGACGATATTGTGCCTACTCTTTCCGAAGATGAGCGGAAGAACCCTGGACTCCGATTGCAACGCTAGTCGTCTAACCAAGCAATGCAGCGAACCGCGGCCTGTCCCTATGCCTAGCGCTTCTTTTTTCACGAAGCCACTTGTAGTTCGCGCGGTCGCTGATCTTGTGTCTCGTTAGGCCGACAGCGGAAATGCGATGAAACGCACATGGACGATCATCGGGGTAAGCGACGTTCCGGGCAGCTTCAAATGGTACCAGTCGCTCTTTGGTCAGCCCGAGACGCCTCCGGGTCATGACGACTTTGGTCAGATCCTGGATACGGATGGAACCGTCTTGCTCTGCCTCCACCAGTGGGGCGCGCACGAGCATCCATCCTTGATGAGCCGGGACGAGGCGCCACCTGGCAACGGGCTGCTCTTGTTCTTCCGCGTCGACGATTTCAACATGGCACTGAAGAGGGTCCGCGCTCTCGTCACCCGGCTCGAAGAGGAGCCCCACGTGAACCCGAACACTCAAACAAAGGAGTTCTCACTCCGGGATCCGGACGGATATTACGTCACAATTAGTGCGCTCTCTGCGCCCCGCCCCGCGAGAAGACGGCCTAACAAGCGCTTGCAGCTGACGACGGCGCGCGGCCGACCCAAGAAGTCACGAAAGAGACGTCGGCTCCTTCGCGGCTGAAGCGCTAATCGTTAGGCCTATGCGCGTTGCGCTCGTACTCACTATGTTGCATTCAAAGATTCGCAGAGCAGCAGGGCATCTAGTTGTTCTTCCACTTTGTGTTCGAGGAGTGATAGGTCTAACCAGGCACTGCAGCCAACGCCGGCCCGGTTTGTTTCCTTGCTTCGCGATGATCTCCAACCCTAAACTTGCAGCCACGCTGGCGCTCGGCCGCCCTGGCTGAGCTTGAGCTCGTTAGGTAATAAATGAACAAACTAATCTTTGCATCTGTATCGATAACCTTTGCATCGTACGCGTTGGAGGCTGCGCAGCCAGAGATCAATCCCTCGCATATAGATGCTTACGTCACACCTTACTACGATTCGAAGGGGCCGGCGATCAGCGTTGGCCGGTTTAGTTCGGGTCTGGCGTCAGCGAAGGCGGATGACTTTCTTACCACCATCGCTCAGATGAAGAAAGATTGGGACGGGCTCACGTTTCCTGAACTCTATGTCGCCGCGATCCGGCTGTACGACCTGGGCTATCGAAAAGAAGCCGTTTACTGGTTTTATTCTGCTCAGCATCGCGGTCGGCAGTTTGGCGTTCTTCTGGATCAGGCCAAGATGGGAAGCATCGGGAGCCCTGGGTTTGAACTGTTGCACGCTCAGAATGCTTTTTATCAGCTTGTGGGCACTTATATCAATGGTTACGCCTTCGGAGATACGGATGGGCTTGTGAAGATCGTGGAAAGAGTCCAGAAAGAAGGCCGACAGATACCTGATTTGCAGGCTGCCTATCCGGGCGTCACATTCAGAAACAGGAACGAATGGCAGTCGGCTAACGCTGAACTCGCCGATGGCATAAACCAGCTAATATCGATACTGAAAGAGAAGAAGGACGACATAAAGCGCCAGCGCGTCGAGCGAGGAGTAGAGGAAACCTTCTCGAAACTAACAAGCAAGGAGCTACCCAGCCGCTAAAGCCAATGCTTTCATTGGGGCGAAGCCGCAGGCTGTTATGAATTATGAACGCCGGCTGCTCGTTAGCGACCCAACCGCCTATGATGCGAATCATTCTTGTATTTTCTGCGATAGCAGTTCTTCCGTGTTTGGCGCTTGCCAAGCGCGCGGCACCGCCAAAAGTCGAGCCGGTGATCCACGACGGTATCCGCTATGTAGCACCGAATGACGACGGTCGCCGCGCATACATTGAAGCGTGGGATGTTCAGACCAAGAAGAAGCTCTGGGGATTGACGGTGTTTACGAACCGCATTGAGCCAGGGCTAGAGGAAGATGTTCAGTGGGTTTTCATTAATAAGCTGAAGGTTTGCGATAGTACGCTCGTCGCGAAATCCGAGCGCCGTAACACGTACCAGATTGATTTAAAAACAAAGGCAATCACGCAGCCCGATCCCGCGAAGTCTGCAACGCCGGACGCGACCGCACATCCGCATGACATTCATGAGGTGATCAATAGAGCCGTCGCTAATGGTTTGCTCGGGAAGGATTGCGAGCTCTCCTTTCATATGAATCCCTTCTATCTGCGCGGAGACTTGAATGGCGACGGCAAGACTGACATTGCGTTCCTGATGAAGCAAAGTTCGACCGGAAAGCTCGGGATTGCGATCATTAGCGGTGCGACCGACAAGGTAACGGTTGTCGGAGCAGGAAACGCAATCGGCAATGGGGGTGATGACTTCGAGTGGATGGATACCTGGCAGGTTTATTCGAAAGGCCGCGCCATCCAGGAAGCTGAGGGAAGTGTCCCATATCTCCGCGGTGACGCGCTTCTCGTGGCTAAGAGCGAGGCAGCCAGCGCGTTGATCTACTGGAATGGCAAGCGCTACGCTTGGTTTCAGCAGGGCGACTAGCGACGGCTGGTCATCTAGCGTGGCGTTCCCGTTAAACTTATGACAAAATGGCCACTGATATGATTCGTTGCGTTCACTTGGTGACTGGGGCTGATGGCCGTTCACACGTCGAATACATCACGATTCCGCTTGGCGCTGTTCAAGAAGCAACGGCGATCCACTTTCAGGAAAGCCCGGCTGGTTCAGCCCTCGATTGGCATACCGCACCACACGTGCAGTATGTGATCACCCTGTCAGGAACGCTCGAATTCACGACTCGCGACGGCGAGACGTTTGTGTTGCGTCCAGGTGAAGTGTTGTTGGCCGCTGATACAACGGGGACGGGGCATCGTTGGCGACTCATTGACGATCAGCCCTGGCGACGTCTTTACGTAGAGCTCCGCCTACCCACTTAAGGCAGCTAGTGGGTTAATCTACTAGAACGACAAGCGCTAGATCTGGTTACAGTAGGGCGACTAGCGTGAGGTCGGATAAATGATATGAACAGCCTGCCTGGGCCGTCTATCCCCTTCGGCGCGCCCGGCGGTCGCGCCCTACAAAACATTGCATTCCCTATTTATGACAGAACCACTAGCTGAGTTTGGGAGCATTCATCCCCTGCTTTTCTTGTCCTCGTTTAATTGCGGCTTTCGCCCTAGGACGCATTATTCTAGCCTCAGGTTCTCCCAATGGATCTGAATGGCGTTCCAAGCCGTTCCACAAAAAGCCAGTTCGTCGTATTGATAGTTGAACGCCACGTTACCCAAGGCGTCGAGACCAACGATACCCGTATAAACAAACGGTCCGGCAAGCGTGTAATCGATGAGGTAGTTATCCGGCGCATCTTCATAAACGCTACTGCAGAACGGGCTATACACACTTGGATCCGGGTAATAATGCCAGAACTCAGTCGCCTCAAAAGCACCGAGATTGATGTGATACTTGCGAGGGGCGCTGTAGGTGCGTGTTTCTCCCGGCGGTTGTTGGAAGTTGCTGCCGGCTCCATCATCGAAGAGAAGCAGTTGATCGCCCGGCATGGACACAGCATGCTGACCGATCGGCGGCAACGTGCCTGCGGCGAGGGTTAGCGAGAATTGACGCAGCGATTGGAACTCATACCAGTGCTTTGTCGGATCGCCCAGAATCCACTTAATATTTCCGGAGTCGTAATCAATCGCGATGACAAAGTTTTCCCGACTGGAAACGATAAGTGAGTTATCAGAGCTGCGGTAGGCGGTGGCGTTGTTATGAAACCAATCGGTGGGCGCGGGATAGACGAATAGGCTTGGATCGTCTCCACCGGCAATCATCGCGGCGCTGATGATGTCCGCAAGCTTCCAGGTCCGGAGCACATTGCCGGCAGCGTCGACCTCCAGATTGACGCTCTCAGTTTGGTCGACAGTATCCACGTCGAGGATCATTCCCTCCCGGCCCGGGTCAATATTGTGATGGAAGCCGGTGACACCAATCGCACTGTAGTCGGCAATAGGTGTCGTCACGCCATCGAACTCAGTGCGAAGAAGCGAGGTGCCGGAGTTAACGTAAAATGCGTTGTCGAAGAGAATGCAGTTCTGGGCCCCTACTCCTGCCGTACCGACCCAGCGGATTTCGGCGTCAGTGTCGATAATGATAGGCGTGGTAGGATCGGCATAGTTCTTCAGAAGGATAAAGTCGTAGCTCAGAGTGGTGCCTGGTAACCGCGACTGAACGACAGTTGGATTGGAGTACGTGCCTCCGTCATAGGCGGGCGTCGTGATGGTGACGGCGAATCTTTTGATCTGGTCAAATCGACCGCTCAAACCGACGGTGATTATGACGCGGTTTGGGCGGCCGGCGTAGAGACCGAAGACCGGAACGGTGAGGTTGCCATTTTGGGGATCGAAATAACCCCGCGCTTCCAAATAGGCTCGCGCATAGCGGACCTTGATCGGTCGCGTGGCTGACCCCGTTTTTGGTTGAATCCGGAACTGGGCGAACCTGAAGCCGGCGACATCACTGACGCTGGTGTGGACGAAACGGATGAATGGCGTTGGGCCGTCGAACACTTCAACGTTTTGAACCATCTGCCCGGCCTCGACTGCAACTGAGAGCATGCACATCAGCGCGGTCACAGGAGCAATCAATCGCGCTTTCACGCCGCCTTTTTGTCAAAGGCCACGAGAAAAGTCAAACTAATTCAGGAATAATTCATGGCGCATCTGTGGCGCCCGATTAAGAGGGTGCCTGGTTTCAGCAAAGCGGCCAACAGCAGTCTTAAATCCGCAGAAGCAGATTGCTCCCCGCTTAAGGCGTGATCAAAATATAACCTGTCCCCTGCTCTTTCTTTCTGTCACTTGATTTCAATTGGGAGACAGTAGCTCCTCGAAGCTGGGGCATGAGACGTGTAGCTTTTTCTGTTGAGGCTACAAGCGCATCGAGATTTCCAGCGTTCCATTCCGCGATCGCGTGATCCGGCTCGATGTAGTGCGTTTTCTGCAAGTAAAGAAGCAGACCCTCGTCTTTCGCAGAAACGGCTTCGTAGCGCCAGTGACGCGCCTCCGCTTCGCGACGAACGTCGCGTCCAAAAACTGCGAGCGCGTCACGATGATCGCGATAGCCGGTAACTATCTTCCAGGTTGCGTAACCGCCAGTAAAGAAGATCGCGAACACTAGCGCCGTAGCTAGATAGGGACGCCACGCAGTCCGGCTCGGACCGTCCAGTCGGCGCAGCGAGCCGACCCCACTAGAAACCTGTGCCGCCAGCAGCAAACAAAGCGGCGGAATAACCGGAAAGATTCTATCGACGCGCTTGGATGGAATCAAGGACATCACGATGAAGCCGCCGAGACTCCAGCAAAGCAGCCAGAAGGTACCCGGCGAGATCTCGCGAAACGCAGTACCGATTCTCCATCGGCGTAACGCAAGGTCGAAAATCGCAATCGCGATCAGCAGGAGGCTCCACGGAGCAAATTTGTGGAGCAAATGCGGCAAATAAAAATAAAGCGGCTGCGGATGATGAATTGTTTCGCCAAACCGTCCCAAAAATTCGCGCATAACGACTTCATCAAAGAAGCCGGGCTGAAACAAGATGCCGCCGGTGACCCATAGCAAAAAGACAGCTAGCGAAGCGATCCATGGCCACCAACCAGACCAGGCGCTCGCGCTTGTTTGCCAAGGTGCATCTTGGCCGGGGTCACCGACCCCGGCTGCAACTCCGCTGTAGCGGCAGGCGTGTCGCCTGCGCCACCACTCAAACACTCCGATGCCAGGAAGCAAGAAGGCGTAGACAATCGGACCCTTGATCATAATTCCGATGGTGAGCAATGCGAAGAGGTAAACTCGATCCCGCGGCTTCCATTCTTCCTGCCTTTCAATTTTTTGCCATATCAGCAGACCAATGAGGAAGATCACCAATGCCAGTGGCATATCAGTGCGCACGAGTGTCGCCAGGCGCGGACTCAACAGATTTAATCCAAACGCACCAAACGCAACGAGGCCGGCAATTGATCCATACGCGGAGCTGGCAGTGCGAAACAGCAAAACCGCTAGCGCAATGGCAGCCAGGAGCGATGGCAGCCGCCACGACACCTCCCATGACCGAGTCATTGCGAAGAGACCAGCTGAAACCCATCCCACCAATGGAGGCTTGGTTGCCACGCGTTCGTGGGGCGTCTGCTGATAGAACCAGCGACCTTCCTTAGTCATCTCGAAGGAAGTGTATGCTTGCTTCGCCTGGTCATAGTCATCGAGCTGCCACGGCAAATTGCCAATGAGAAACAAGAGAAAGCTAACGGCAGCAACGGGCCAAACGGTGCGCTGGTCTTCGAGCAGGTTGCTTGTCATGTCGAGCGGAGTCGAGACATCTCTAATTGTCAGGCTCCACAGATTCCTCGACTGCGCTGGCTCCGTTCGGAATGACACTCATATGGTCTCACTCTCGCCAGAGAATCGCGCGCATCGGCGCGCCATCACCACCGGCGATTTTTAGCGGCAATGCCGCGAACTGATAAATCCCGGAAGCGACATCATTCAGAGCGAGCGACTCAACGATGGCGATGCCGGCATGGGCCAGCGCGTGATGGTTCTGCAACGATTTCGAATCGATTTCATCGACGGACGGAAGATCCATCCCGAGCAGTTTGACGCCATTTTTCTGCAGCCACGCTGGGACATCAGCGGCGATCACAGGAATTTGATTTGGAAAAACTGTGGAATCACTCCATCGACCAGTTTTTACAAGGAGCCGGGAGGTGGCCGCTATGGCTTCGGCAGACGGCCGGAGGTCCTCGATTGTGATCAGGTGTTTCTCCTTCGAGTCTAAGAAAGCTTGCGCAAGGTCGACCACTGTCGCGCGTCCCAGATAAGTTTCGAGCGGCGCTTTTTCAATTGATTCGCCATTCGTGTCAAAATGGAATCGGGCATCCGCGTGCGTGCCGTTGTGCACGCTCATGCTAATCGCACCCAGATTAACGCTTTCACCTTTCGTTTTCTCTCTTGTCAATTGAAAACGACACGCCTCGTCACCGGGCCATTCTGCAAGGTCGTTCGAAAGCGTTCGCGAAATGTCCCAGATTTTCATGGCCTGATTAGTTAAGTCGGGCTTCCAATCTCTTCAATAATCGCTCGCGCGGCTCTCTCGCTTGCTCCGCTACCGTCTAATTTAGCGATAATCACATCGAACTGAGAAATCATCCGCTCGCGCGCGTTTGCATTCTCAATCAGCGGCTGCATGGCTTTGACAAGGGCATCTGGTTTTGCGCGGTGCTGAATGAACTCAGGTACTACTTCTTTGTCTGCGAGCAGGTTAGGCATACCGAGATATTTCACACTCACTACGAGTCGCGCTGCGAGGTAAGTCGGCCACGCAACCTTATAAATCAGCACAAACGGCAATCCAAAATAAGCAGCTTCCAACGTGGCGCTTCCTGAAGTGACGATCCCGGCCCATGCGCGCTGCATGATTACCGCTGTCTCGTCGACTTTAATTTGAATTGCCCCCCCATCTTGTAATTGATCCAGTCCGGCTACGGCCGGCTTCATCTCGCGAGCAAGTTGATCGGATGCAGCTGCGACTTCAAAACGCAGGTCCCGGTTGTGCTTCCGAAGCTCACGCGCCGTTTCCAGCATCACCGGGAAAATCTTTCGCACCTCGCGGGAGCGACTACCGGGGAAGAGTCCGATTAAATTCGGATCACGCTGAGTGTCGATTTTCCGGCTCTGCAATCGTTCGATCATGGGATGACCAACAAACAACGCGTGCAAGCCCGCCTGGTTGTAGGAATCGACTTCAAAGGGGAAAATGCAGAGTACCAGATCGATGAAGTGCGCCATTCTTTTGATGCGGCCGCGGTTCCAAGCCCATACCTGGGGACTGATGTAGTAAATTATCTTTTGTCGCGGCGCTTGCTTTCGCAACGCGCGAGCGAGACGCAGATTGAAACCTGGATAATCAATCACGACCACTGCGTCAGGTTTGCTGTCCCGAATTTCGCGCAGCGTTTCGTGAAACTGTTCTCGGAAATAACCATATTTCCTGAGTACTTCCCATAAACCGAGCACTGCTGCCTCTCCGATCCAATTTTTGAATTGCTCACCAGCAATCTCTTGCATTTGCGGGCCGCCGCGCCCGACAAACTTGAGTTCGCCGTCCAATTCGCGCAGGGAACGCATCAAAGCAGCGCCGTGATTATCTGCGCTCACTTCACCGGCGACGAAATAGATAGTCATGCTTTTATGGTGGCAGCCGTGTCGGCTGCAAAGTCAAACTCCACGCAGGCGATACGCCTACCGCTACAGTTGAATTGGCAAGCTGCGATCGTCTTACCCACCAGGCGCGATTCGCTTCGTTATTTCGACTGCCAACTTCAGCGCTGCCGTCGCTTGAGAACCCGAAACACGCGGCTCGCGTCCTGTGCTCGCGCATTCGATGAACGAAGCCAGCTGAAGCTTAAGCGGTTCCTCCCGTTCGATATCGACTCTATCGCGTATAATGCGTCCCCCAACCCGTCGATAGATTTCGCCGCTTTGATTTTGGTAATCGAGCGAGAGATAGGCGTCCTCTTGAAAGATGCGAATCTTGCGAAGCCGCTCGGGACTGATGCGGCTGGAGGTAACATTTGCCACGCAACCATCTTCAAAATGGAGTCGCGCATTGGCAATGTCTTCGCTCCGACTAAGGACCGGCACGCCCACCGCGTCGATGCTCCAGAGCGGCGAGCGCACAAAATGCAATATAACTTCCAAGTCGTGGATCATTAAATCGAGAACGACACCGATATCCGTGCTGCGTTCGGAATAAGGCGAGAGCCGATGCGCTTCGATGAACCGAGGGTGGGTCAGATATGTTTCCAACGCGCCTAAAACCGGATTGAACCGTTCCACGTGACCAACTTGCAAAATGAGACCGCTGCGCGTGGCTAACTCCGCCAGCTCGGTAGCATGCGCGGTATTATCGGTGATCGGCTTCTCGACGAGCACATGTTTGCCTTTTATTAGGAGAGCGCGTGCAATCGCGTAGTGCGTATTAGTTGGCGTTGCCACGGAAGCGGCATCGACCATCTCAATAAATTCGTCGAGCGATTTGGCAGGTGTCGCGCCGAATTTTCCACCGATGGTGCGGCTCCTGAAAGGATCCACATCATACACCGCGGTGAAGTCGGCCGATGGAATCTCCGCATACAGCCGCGCATGGTTGCTCCCGATGTGACCAACCCCAACAACTCCGATGCGTAGGTTTTTCATCACGGGTCGCAGTCAACGCGGAAAGCTATCCGGGTCAACCCGGGCGTCGGTCCAATGGGTCATGTGAATCGTAAGAATCTGCGCTTTGAAACAGATTACCTCGCATAGTTTGCGAGAAACCATTCATAGGTTCGGGCGATACCGTCCCGCAAGGGGATCGACGGCTTCCAACCAAGAGCGCGCAGCTTGGTAACGTCCAAGAGCTTCCGCGGCGTGCCATCTGGTTTAGTTGCGTCCCAGGCAAGATCGCCATCGAAACCAATCACCTCACAGATTAACTCTGCCAGTTCGCGGATCGAGATGTCCTCGCCGGATCCGACATTGATGATTTCTGAGGAGTCATATTTCTCCAGCAGCAAGAGACACGCTGAGGCCAGGTCGTCCACATGCAAAAATTCACGCCGCGGCTTTCCGGAGCCCCACACGGTCAGCTTGCGATCTTTCCGCGTTTTCGCCTCATGCGCCTTACGCAAGAGCGCAGCCAGGACGTGTGACGTTTCCAGATCGAAATTATCGTTGGGACCGTAAAGGTTCGTGGGCATCACCGAAATGAAATTCGCGCCGTATTCGCGAGCATAAGCCTGGCAAAGCTTGATCCCGGCAATCTTCGCAATGGCGTAAGCTTCATTGGTCGATTCCAGCGGTCCGCTCAGCAATGCTGTTTCCGGGATTGGTTGCGGCGCAAACTTCGGGTAAATGCACGAACTGCCAAGAAAGAGAAGTTTGCGCGCGCCGTTCTCGTATGCCGCGTGAATGACGTTGTTCTGTATCCGCAAATTCTCGAGAAGGAATTCGACTGGAAAATCGTTGTTTGCCTTGATGCCACCGACCTTTGCGGCTGCGAGAATTACGACAGCTGGTTTTTCCTCGGCAAAGAACTTCGCGACTGCAGATTCATCGAGGAGATCAAGCTGGGATAGATCGCGCTTTGGCAGGTTCGTAAAGCCTTCCGACTCGAGGCGACGAATCAATGCGTTGCCTACCATTCCCCGATGACCGGCGACGAAAATTGTCTCGGACTTATCCATCATGAGCTGCCAGGCTGGGGGTAGCATTTTCTTTTTTCGTCCGTTGCGCAATCCTAGCCTTTAGCTCAACAGTCCGGGTGGGATCACCGATCCCGGCTACAACTACACGATTCAATTGGTTTGCTCTTGTTGATTCGCGAAGGCGGATTTTGAATAACGATTACGAGGATGAGTAAGAGTTGCTCAGGGCGGCAGGGGACGTAATGGTATTGTTCCGATGATCGCCAAGACGAAGGAGACATTTCAGTTTGACGCTATTGACGATGTGGTAAGCGACATCGCCAAGGGCCGCATCGTCATAGTGACGGACGATGCCGATCGTGAGAACGAAGGCGACTTGGTAATGGCCGCCGAAAAAGTAACCCCGGAGGCGATTAACTTCATGGCTAAGCACGGTCGCGGCTTGATTTGCGCGCCTATTTCAAATGAACGCGCTGAGCAGCTCGGCTTGCAACGCATGGTTGTGCAGAACCGGGAGACACATAAGACAGACTTTACCGTCTCGGTGGACGCCGCGCGCGGCGTGACCACGGGCATCAGCGCTTACGATCGGGCCACCACTATCCTGGCAATCGCGAATCCGAAATCGTCCCCCGAAGATCTAAATCAGCCAGGGCACGTCTTTCCGTTGCGGGCGAAGGATGGCGGCGTGTTGCGACGCGCCGGTCACACCGAAGCCGCCATCGATCTCGCAGGAATGGCGGGACTACAACCGGCAGGTGTGCTCTGCGAAATCTTGCACGATGACGGTACCATGGCGCGGTTGCCGGAGTTGATGGAATTCCGTAAGAAACACGGCCTGCGCATTTGCTCGATCCAGAGTTTGATCGCACACCGGCGCGTTCGCGAAAAACTAGTGGAGCTGGAGCAAATCGTGAAAATGCCGACCGACTACGGCGATTTCGATTTACATTTGTACCGCTCGAAACTGGACGGCCAGCATCATCTCGCTCTGGTCAAAGGCAAGATCGATAAGAACAAGCCGACCCTGGTGCGTGTGCACAGCCAATGCCTGACCGGCGACGTGTTCAGTTCACGCCGGTGCGACTGCGGAAATCAATTGCACGCCGCGCTTCGGCAAATTCAGGAGGAAGGCAGCGGTGTCCTGGTTTATATGCGCCAGGAGGGACGCGGCATAGGGCTCGCGGCAAAAATTCACGCTTACAAATTGCAGGAGGAAGGACTCGACACGGTCGAGGCAAACGCGAGGCTCGGATATCCCAGCGATTTGCGAGATTACGGTCTGGGCGCGCAGATCCTTTTCGATCTCGGAGTGCGTCAGTTCCGTTTTCTGACTAACAACCCGAAGAAGGTCGTTGGACTGGAGGGCTACGGCCTGGAGATGGTGGAGCAGGTGCCAATACGTAGCGAAGCCAATCCGCACAACGCGAAATATCTCGAGACCAAAAAGACGAAACTGGGACACATGTTGTGAATGTCGAAGCACAAATGTCGAATGACGAAGGAATGACAAGAATGCTACAATCCAAAAGGACTTGGGTGTCATTTGTCACTCTGGCTTCGTCATTGATTCGTCATTCGTCATTCGTCATTCGTCATTGCTAGAATGTCGAGCACTGCGCCGCGCCGCCCGCGAGTTGATAAGGGCAAACGCACGTTCCAAATTGTGGCCAGCCAGTTTAATCCGCAATACGTGGAGGCCCTCGTTGATCATGCTGCCAAGGAGTTGCACGAACTCGCGCCCGGCTGGGCAATTTCGATTCACCGCGTGCCAGGTTCGTTCGAAATCCCTGTGGTTGTGCGCGAATTAGCGCGAAAGAAAAAAGCCGACGCGATTATCGCGTGTGGTGTGATCATGCGTGGAGAAACAGACCACGCCAAAAATCTAAGCCGCTCCGTGACCGATGCGCTTCAGCGAATTGCGGTTGATTATGGCGTGCCAGTGATCAACGTCGTGCTCAGCTTCGACAACGAGGATCAGGCGCGCGAGCGGTGCCTCGAAAATAGAATCAACCGCGGGACCGAGGCCGCGCGGGCAGCAGTGGAAATCGCCAGGGTCATGTCGGAACTTCGCAGGAAGTAATTTATGGGCAAAAGACGGCGAGCACGCGAAGCAGCGATTCAGTATCATTTCTGGCGCGACCTTCAGCGCGGTGAAGGACCGGAAAAGATTGACGATTTTTGGGAATTCTGTCCGGCAACACCAAGGGTTCGCGAGTTTGCGCAGCCGCTTATCGAGGGAATGGTCGAGCATCTGCCGGAAATCGACGAACGGATTTGCCGCTACTGCGAGAATTACGAATTTCGCCGGATCTCAGCGGTTGACCGCAACGTCCTCCGCCTGGCGATCTACGAAATGCTTTATCGCGACGACATACCGCCGGTCGTCTCGATTAACGAAGCGATTGAATTGGCAAAAACTTTTGGTGGAGGCGAATCAGGCCGTTTCGTCAACGGTATTCTTGATCGCGTAAGAAAAGATTTGGACCGGCCCGCGCGTGAGGCGCTAACGAAACGAGATTCGTGATTCGTTAAAGCGTCCGAGCGAAAGCCCGAGACATCATTGTCATTCCGAGCGAAGTCGAGGAATCTCTGTTTATTTCCTTCCACAGCATTGAAACGATTGCCAGAGGTGTGTCGCTTCGCTCTGCGTGACACCATGAGCGAAGATCGCTTCAACGGTTTAACGCTTTAACTCTGATGAAATTCCTTCAATCCCTCGCCCAACATTTCGCCGGTAAACCCATCGACTGGGACGAGCTCGAAGAATCGCTTATTCGCGCGGACCTCGGCGTGCCGATGACCACTCGCATCATCAAGACACTGCAGGAACGGGAGGCTTGGTCGTTAATGGAAATAAATGACGTTGTGAAAATTGTGCGCCAGGAAATTTCGCGGGTTTTACCCGCGAACGCTGCTGCCATCCGGCCTCTGGCCGGCAAACCAAATGTCATCCTTCTGCTGGGTGTCAACGGCACTGGCAAGACCACATCGACAGCGAAGCTGGCTCGTTATCTTCAGAACGACGGGCACAGCGTCTTGCTGGCGGCAGCAGATACGTTTCGTGCAGCGGCGATCGAGCAACTTGGTATTTGGGCAATGAGGCTGGACGTCGAAATGATTAAGGGACAATACAACGCCGATCCAGCCGCGCTTTGTTATGAAGCGTATCAGGCAGCCGCAAAACGCCAGGCTGACTTTCTGCTTTGCGATACGGCTGGCCGACTGCACACGAAAAAGAATCTGATGGCCGAGCTTGAGAAGGTGAAACGCGCTCTCGCCAAGCACGACCCGGACGCGCCGCATGAAACGCTCCTGGTGGTCGATGCGACGACTGGCGGCAACGCGCTCAGCCAGGCGCGCGAATTTCAAAACGCCATTGGGCTGACTGGTGTTATTGTCACGAAACTCGACGGCAGCGGCAAAGGCGGCATCGTGGTCGCAATCCAGGACGAATTGGGAATCCCAACGCGTTTCGTCGGTACTGGTGAACAGCTGGATGACTTCGCGCCATTCGATCGACGGACGTACATAGAGAACCTGTTGTGATCGCCGAAGGGTTGAAGTGGATCGCGATCATCCTGTCATGTTTCATGTCGAGCAAGCCGAAACATCTCTGATTGTCATTCAGCGCTGCGTAAGAAATGATCAGAGATTCTTCGCGAAGCCTGTCCTGAGCGAAGCCGAAGGGCTCAGAATGACAATGCTGCCTACTGCTTTCATTTAAAGCGTCAATGAATGCCACTCGCGAATTTGTCGCGAACATGCTGTAGTCTGCGGCAGGCTCATGGGAGAAGCAGTCAAAGAGACGTTCGTACCGGAAGACAACGTCCCTCCGGTTGCACCGACAGGACTTCGCGGTTTCATCGCGAAATTTACGGTGCTCAAGGGAGCTCAACGCGAGCTGTGGCTCACGTTCCTGATCAAGTTGTTCATCATTTCGGCGTACTCCATCACGAATAAGACTCTGATCCTGTGGCTTTCATCAGATCTTGGGTTCAGCGATCAAGGGGCAGGAGCCTTGGTCGGTTGGGTTTGGGCACCGGCGATGACCGTGTGCACATTGTTAGCCGGGTCTTTCACCGATGCACTCGGTCTTCGCCGAACTTTCTTCGTCGGCGTTGCCGTTTGCGCGGTCGCGCGCGCTGTTATGGTATTTACGACTGTACCATGGCTGGCACTGGCCGGCGGCTTGTTCCCGTTAGTGATCGGCGAGGCGTTAGGCACACCGGTGCTGATTGCCGCCACGCGCCGCTATTCGACTGTGCGACAACGTTCGATCGCTTTCTCGATCATCTACATGGTTATGAACGTTGGCTATCTGATTGCTGGAAGCATTTTTGACTACGTGCGCCACTCGTTAGGCGAGTATGGCTATCTGAATCTCCTCGGATTGCACATAACGACTTATCGTACGCTTTTTCTCGTAAGCCTCGCCTTCGAAGTCCTGCTTTTCCCGACAATTTACTTCTTGCGCAGAGGAGCTGAAGCAACAGACGAAGGCGTTCGATTCAACGCAGAGCCAGTGAGGCACGCGACAGGCGCGTTCTGGAAACGCGTCTGGCTAACCGTTCACGACAGCGCCGTCGATACTGTCGTGCTGTTTAAGCGGCTGCTCGGTCAATCCGGTTTTTATCGCCTCCTCGCTTTCCTTCTCTTAATCGGATTCCTGAAGCTGATCTTCCTGCAAATGGACTACGTGTTTCCAAAGTTCGGCATCCGCGAGCTGGGCAACGGCGCTCCGATCGGTCACCTCTCGAATATCAATTACATTCTCATCATCATTCTGGTGCCAATCATTGGCGCTCTCACGCAGAAATATTCAGCGTACAGAATGGTGATTGTAGGCGGAGCGATTTGCGCCGCATCTGTTTTTGTTATGGCCTTGCCGACTTCGTGGTTTCAAGGATCGGCCGAAGGTTTCATTGGGCAATGGATCGGTCGCGGTTATCTGGGAGTACAAGGAAGCATTCACCCCTACTACGTGATGATTGCCCTATACATATCGATCTTTTCAATCGGCGAAGCGTTCTACTCACCGCGGGTCTATGAGTATGCTGCCGCAATTGCCCCAAGAGGTCAGGAGGCGTCGTATGGCGCGCTATCGTATATTCCGTTTCTCATCGGGAAACTGCTGGTTGGAGCTGGGGGTTTTTTGCTGGCTGCATTTTGCCCGGAGCACGGTCCGCGACGCCCCGAAATAATGTGGCTTATCTTTGCTCTGGCTGCGTCGGTCGCGCCGATTGGCTTGGTTTCGCTGCGTCGCTACATTCGCGTCCCCGAAGCGGGTCGGCCCAATTAATCGGAAAAATGGCTTACGACAAATACAAACCTTCCAGCCATCTTTTACCTTGTTTGCGAATCAAATTAAAGAAGATCGATCTCGCGCCTGTGCGATTTGCCAGCGAATGGGTTGGTATGTAGGTTATGGGGCACTCTCAAGGTAGTTACCCTCTCAAGGTAATCAGTAGGGGTAAAAGGGAATCGATAGAATTCAGGGTATGAAGAGTACGCATTTAATACGCCCGCATCATGGGTCGCATAAGTCGTTGTGGCTTGGTCTGCTTGGCGCAATCGTTGTGATTGTCGGCTCGATTTTCCTTGCTTATGCTCAAACGCAGAGAAAGGAAGCTGAAAAAATGAATCCAACCAAGTCAATGCCGGCCGACGCTGAATTGAGAAAACAATTGTCCAAGGACCAGTATCACGTCACGCGTGAATGCGGAACGGAAACTCCGTTTCACAATGCTTACTGGGACAATCATAAGGCAGGAATCTACGTCGATATTATTACCGGCGAACCGTTGTTCAGTTCGCAGGATAAATTCGATAGCGGCACCGGGTGGCCGAGTTTCACCAAGCCCATATCGCCTGATAAGGTTGTCGAAAAGCGGGATACATCCCATGGAATGGAACGCACTGAGGTTCGAGGAAAAACGAGCGATTCACACCTCGGTCATCTCTTCGATGATGGTCCCGCACCGACGGGCGAACGTTACTGTGTGAACTCCGCGTCGCTACGTTTTATTCCTGTGGAGAAGCTGAAGGAAGAAGGCTACGGTCAATATCTTTCGCTCTTTCAATCACCGCAAGGCCAGCAACAGCAAGCACAACGCGATTAGCCAGGAACGGCGAATGGCTTCGCCACGTTAAATCGTTGGATCGTGCCTGATGTAACGACGTAACGAATCACGCCGGGAACGCAGGTTTTCCTCTTCATTCATTCGTCATTCATCATTCGAATATCGTCATTGGATTTGTCTGTGGGTAATCGAGTTCTGCTTTTGAAAGACGTCGTCTAGGACCTAATTTAGATTTGTTTCATCATGACCAGAGACGATTTTGATTACGCCATTGAAAACACGCATGTGATTGTTGCTCCCGAGCGACAGATCGCGACCTTCGGCAGCACCAGCTTCAATTTTTATCTCATCTCAGAGCTGATGGATCGAGTCGATTACGTCCGGATTCGCGCTGGAAAAATTCACGCGGAGCGCCCGCAAATCCTTACACCGGAACATTATTACCGGCTGTTGCTGGAAGGTTTCGGAGAAAAAGCGGAGCGATACGTCGATCAACTGCACGAACATGCCCGGAACATCGCGGTGCTTCGTTACGGTTTTCAATTTCGCAAAACCGATCTAAGCGAGCAAACGCTGCGCGATTCAATCGACACCGTGATCAATCGCACCAGGCGCCGCGTCGAGGACGCAAACGAACCGCTCAGCGCCGTTATTCAGGGTGTCGATGATGCCTGGGAAGTGTGCCTGCTCAAGTTCACGATTGATCTCGTCGAACGTTCTTCTGACGGTAATCTTGGCGATTTTCGCAAGCGCGGCTTGATGTAGTCGCGTGCGTCTGACCCTCGCCGCCGCCCTCAAAGATTCTCCCTGATAAACGCTCCGGCGCTCACAAGTGCGCAGCGGCCGGGCTCAAGATGAGCGTTCCATAGAGGCCATGCATGAATCATGTGCGGCCAGATTTCCAGAGTCACGCGGACATCGGCTGCGCCAGCAACAGCCGCAAAATGAGTCGCATCGTCAAGCAACGTCTCGGCTGAGCCCACTTGAATTAGTGTTGGAGGAAAACTCTTGAGATCGCCATACAGAGGAGAAACTCGCAGATCCTTTCTATCAATTCCCGCAGGCACATAGGCGTCGGCCAATTCATTCAGATACTGCTTGTGAATCAGCGGATCGACGGTGTCTTTAGTGAAAACTGTTGAGCCGGACATCGTCAGATCCGTCCAAGGCGAAATCAGCCACGCGCAACCCGGAAGCTCCTCGTGTGCATCGCGTAACCGATTGATCAACGCAATTGTGAGGCCGGCACCGGCGCTGTCGCCACCAAGCGCGATGTGTGCGGCCGGAACATTGCGGTCCCGCAGAAAACGCCAACCAGTTAGAGCATCATCGTACGCTGCGGGGAACGGATGCTCTGGAGCTAATCGATAACCAATGGCCAGTGTTCGCACTCCAGCGGCACGCCCCGCCTCAGTGACCAGCCGGCGGTGACTGACGATTGAACCGGAACAATAACCACCACCGTGAAAGAACATCAGAACTCGGGAGGAATCGCTGCCTGGAACGATTGACCATTCGCCGGGTAATCCGTTGACGTCGACGGCGGTGAGTTCCACGTCCTCAGCTACAGGCCAAACAGAACCGACATCATCGAGGCGCTTTCGTCGCTCAGGCCATCCAACAGGTCGCGGCTTGGAACTTAATAGCGCGCGGATCTCCTCGATTTCGCTTTGAGCCATCGCGTTTAGGTGAGTATTAGCCTACAGGTGTAATCGGAGTACAAAACTTTCGGCTTTTGTCGGTGCCTAGACCTTGTCATTCTGCGCGCTCGAACGGCAAGTGAAAAACTATCTCCAGCTTAATCTGAGTTTGCTTTACTGGATTCTGATCGCGCCGTTTACCGGGCAATTCTTCAAAATCGGTCCGATCTTTAGGCAAATGGTGGCCATCGGGGTGCGCGCGACGCCGATGGTGGCACTGACAGCGTTTAGCATAGGCGTCACGCTCGCGATGCAAGCCGCCCACTCGCTTGAGAGCTTGGGGGCAGAAATGTACATTCCCGATCTGGTCATGCTTACGCTCTTACGCGAAATGGGACCGGTCCTGATCGCGGTAATCGTAATCGGCCGCAGCGGCTCCGCCGTCGCAGCGGAACTGGGGACAATGAAAGTGTCCGAGGAAATTGAGGCCCTCGAAGTCATGGCAATTAATCCAATTCAATACCTCGTCGTGCCGCGTTTTCTGGCGATGATGGTGATGTTGCCCGCGCTTACCATCTTTGGAAATTACATCGGCATCCTGGGCGGGTGGGCGGTCTGCCGTTTCGCGCTCGATTTCAATACCGCCGGATATGTGCTGCGCGCGCTGGAAAGCGCCGATACCTGGGATTTGTATTCGGGAATGATTAAAAGCGTGGTTTTTGCGTGGATCATCATCACAATCTCGTGCAACGCAGGCCTGACTGTCGAAGGCGGTGCGGAGGGTGTTGGTCAGGCAACAACGACTGCAGTCGTACAGGCACTCCTGGCGATGTTGGTGATGAACGCAGTGCTGACGGGAATTTTCTTTTTCGCCGCATGACATGAATGACAATGACGAAGCTCGAATGACGAATGACGAAATAATGACGAAGTCCAAAAGTCGAAACGCGTACGCCAAGGAGTCGTTTTGGAACGAGAGCAAAGAAGTTGTTCGTGAAGAACCGGAGACGAAGCGCGTTTACGATTTAGAAGAACGCACAGCCCTATTCGGGGAATCAGTCATTGATTTCGCGAAAGCGATTCCGCAAAATGCAGTGACAAATCGTATTATTAGTCAACTCGTAGGCGCAGCGACAAGTGTTGGTGCCAACTACGTCGAAGCCGACGACGCAGTTTCCAAAAAAGAATTTCTGAAAAGCATCGGAACCTGCCGAAAGGAAGCGCGCGAAACCAAGCATTTCCTTCGGATGATCGTTCGAGCCGTGCCGGAATTGAAACCACAGGCTTGTATACTCTGGCTTGAAGCGAAAGAACTGCATCTAATTTTCTCCAAGATATGGAGAAACAAATAAAAGACTAACGCCGTGCGAATATCCAAACCTCCGCGGAGTCTACGCGTTCGTCATTCGAGCTTCGTCATTCTTTCGTCATTCGACATTCGGATTTCGTCATTTGCTCCATTCGTCATTCGTCATTTCTCACATGCCCACTGACTCTACCATCATCGAAGTCAACAACCTCGTCCGAAAATTCCGAGACCGCACGGTCCTCGATGACATTTCTTTTAACGTTCACCCGGGTGAGACAGTCGTTATTATGGGCGGCAGCGGCTGTGGAAAGAGTACTCTCCTTCGGCACATGATCGGCTCCATGAAACCGACCTCAGGTGTCGTGAAGCTTTTTGGCGAAGAAATCACAACGATGAAGGAGCGCGAGCTTGAACGCGTACGCCTGCGATTCGGCATGCTGTTCCAATCTGGTGCGCTGCTGGCCTCGCAAACCGTGGGCGAGAACGTGGCGTTGCCGCTCTTGCAACACACTGACAAATCTCCAGATGAAATCGAAGAGATCGTAAAACAGAAACTTGAAATGGTTGGCCTGACTGGTTTTGAAGACCTTAAGCCAGACGAGATCAGCGGTGGGATGAAAAAGCGCGTAGGGCTTGCCCGCGCGCTTGCGCTCGACCCGGAACTGTTATTTAGCGATGAGCCGACCTCAGGGCTGGATCCGATCATGACCGCAGTAGTAGATGAACTTACCCTGAAGCTGACGCATGGGACTCACATGACCGCCGTGGTAGTCTCCCACGATATGACCAGCTCATTCCGCATCGCGACGCGCATGATTATGCTCGGACACGGCGGCATTGTGGCGCAGGGTACACCGGATGAAATTCGGAACAGCCCGAACCCCGAGGTCCAACAATTTATCCACGGCGAGGCTGATGGTCCGATTCCATTGAACCTTTCACAGGAAGAGCACGAGGACCATCAGCACGTTAAGCCGCGCCCCTTCTTCGCAGCACGTCACAGGTTTCACCGGAAGACGGCATAAGAGGAATGACGAAGCTCGAATGACGAAGGACGAAGAAATGATCAAATGACGAAGTCCAAAAATGTTGTGATCGCAGCGAAAGACCCTTTCGTCATTCGGATTTCGTCATTGATTCGTCATTGGTCATTGGTCATTCGTCATTGCAGATCGGTCTTGTGGAGGGAGCCATGAGCTTAGTGAAACGCAATCTATCCGACTATTTCGTCGCGCTGTCCGTGATCGCGTGCAGTGTCGTCTTGCTGGGAGCGCTGACTTTCGCGCTTTCTGGTTATCGCTTAAAAAAACCAACGCGAACTTTGCAGATCAATTATGAAGACGTGACGGGCATCAAGGTTAATTCCGAAGTGCGTTATGCCGGCGCGCCGGCAGGACGCGTGATCGCGATGCGTCATCTCACTGCCAAAGAACGCGAAGCCAGCGCGAACAAGAAGGACGCGGTGCGAATCACGGTTA
>Ga0193729_1000468_pt1 | contig 21086 bp, 21 predicted proteins | sample U1c2metaG_FD_143036 | JGI IMG/M metagenome (GOLD analysis project Ga0193729, IMG submission 143036) | Soil microbial communities from a riparian zone of the East river system, Colorado, United States - U1c2 | ecosystem: Environmental > Terrestrial > Soil > Riparian zone | place: USA: East River...
GCATCTCGGCTGCCCGAATCGGCTTTTCTCAGATCAGTACCGAGCCTGTGACGCGGTGGGAACGTCAGCTCTCCGACGATGAGATCGGTTGGGTGGAATGGCATTGTCGCGAACTGATGCCAGAGTTTGGATATGATCCGCGGCTGAGCGCGCGCTCTTTGCGACATTTTGTGAAACCGATTCGCGAGGAGCGACCGAAAGAGTATTTGAAATCCCGGCTCTATTCGTTGCGGGACGATTGGATGCGGCGCTAAGATCGACAACGGCAAAACGATCCGGAATGCTCGATCCTTGATCCTGAGTTTTTTATCGAACATCTGACATCTAGCCATCTGCAGGCTCCGCCGAATTTCGGATAAAGAAGCGCGCTTGCAATCGCTCGGTCAACGAGCGATGGTCATCAGGAGATGTCGGGAATCTTCTTCGGTCATTCGGGCGTCCGCTTCCCACGACGAGTCAGATTTTTTGAGATTATGATGCGCGGTTTTGCATCTTCGCTGCTTCGTTGGCTGACTATGGCGGCTGGCGGTTCGACACGAGTCCATTTCCGGCTTGACGAGGCGGAGTTTCCAGCGGCGTCGCAAAGTGCTTGCAAATTGCTTGAACGAACCTTGCCAGGTTTGCGCGCCGTGGACTGTGCATCAATCGATGCGCTCCGCCCATTTAACAATTGGCTAAACCTTGAGGATCAATATGAACTCTTATTCACCCGGGAGACGCCCGCGCCGTTCGCGTGGCGGGTCCCGACGATGGGGCGATCGCCCGCGTTACCAAGAAACGCGTGCGAAACCTCCCAAGAAAACATTCTGGCAGCGAGTCGCCGCATTTTTTGGAAACGACAGCGACAAAGGCGCAAGAAAGCCAGCGACCGCGTCGGCCAATGGCACGCAGCCCTCGCGGCCGGCGCGCAGGCCTGAATCGGTTGAGGTAAGTTCGCCGCGTCTGTACGTCGGCAACCTTTCCTTCGACGCCACCGAGAGCGACCTCTTCGAATTGTTCAACGGCGTTGGCCACGTGCAGAATGCCGAGGTCGTGAGTTACCGGCACAACCAGCGCTCGAAAGGGTTCGCCTTCGTGCAAATGCAAACCATCGATGAAGCCAAGCGCGCCGTGGCGGAATTGCACGACAAAGAATTCCTTGGCCGCAAACTCGTGGTCAGCGGCGCGAAATCGAGCGAGCATCACGCAACAAGTTAGAGCTAAAGGTTCACGACCGGGAGACGAAGCGGAGACTGCCGCGCGTCTCCCGGTTTTGTTTTCGAACGGTTGGGCGCGACGGCCCGTCATGCTGTCGAATTGATGACGCGCGTCTTTTTCGTCGTCGGCCCGACCGCGACCGGGAAATCCGAGCTCGCGGCCGATCTCGCACATGGTGTCAATGCTGAGATTGTCAGCGCCGATGCGTTTCAAATTTATCGCGGTCTCGATCTTCTGACCGCGAAGCCTGATCAAGCGACGCGCGCAAAGGCGCCGCATCATTTGATCGGCACGATGTCGATTTGCGAAGAAATGAACGCGGAGAAATTTCGTCGCCTGGCGCTTGCCACGCTCGACGAAATTCATTCGCGCAAGAAAGTCGCAATCGTCGTCGGCGGGAGCGGGCTTTACATCAAAGCGCTGACGCACGGGTTGTCGGATTTGCCCGAGGCGGATCCAAGTCTGCGCACGCAATTAAATCGATTAACTCTCGATCAATTACGCGCGCGCCTTGTCGATCTTGATCCGAAAGCGGCGGACAAGATTGACATAAAGAACCGGCGCCGCTTGGTCCGCGCTCTCGAAATTTGTCTCATGACCGGTCGCCCTGCTTCCGCGCAACGCACGAAATGGGAAGCTGTAGGGGCCGCTGTCCCCAGCGGCACAGGCAAACGCGCGCAAGATGCGACGCGATCTACCCCGAAAGCATTCGGGGCCTCTACAGGCGTCCTTGTCTTCCGCGACCGCGATGAACTTTACCAGCGAATCAATCAGCGAGTGACGGCGATGTTTAAAAATGGCGTTATCGAAGAAGTGCGTGCGACCGGTGCAATGAGCGAAACTGCGTCGAAGATGATTGGTTTGCGCGAGATTCGTGAGTTGCTCGACGGGAAGATGTCGATCTTGCAATGTGTTGCCCAAATTCAACAGGCGAGCCGGCGTTATGCCAAAAGGCAGTTGACCTGGTTTCGGCGCCAAACTAATTTTGAACCGCTGAATTTATCGCTTCTAAGTCACCACGAAGCCGTGAAATGGATTTCGCAAAGAGCTTCTCGCTCTCTTGCGCAAGGGAATGATTGAAACACGCCCGAAAAAAGCACAGGAGCGCGCTCTGTTAATTGGCCTCGAGAAAAACGGCGTCTCGAAATGGGACCTGCGCGATTCGATGGAGGAATTGCGCGAGCTGGCGAACTCGGCCGGAGCGGAAGTGGTTGATACCATTACGCAGAAGTTGCCGAAGCCAACTGCGCCTTACTACATCGGCAAGGGCAAAGCGGAATTCATCAAGAACTCGCTGCAAGATCGACACGTTACTTCCGTGATCTTCGACGACGAACTTTCGCCGGCACAGGGACGCAATCTGGAAACTTTGCTCGCGCGCAAGGTGGTCGATCGCACACAACTGATTCTCGACATTTTTGCCCAGCGCGCGCGCAGCCGCGAAGGCCGATTGCAGATCGAGCTTGCCCAATTGCAATATCTTCTGCCGCGTCTTACTCGCATGTGGCATCACCTTTCTCGGCAAACCGGTGGAATCGGCACACGCGGTCCCGGTGAAACGCAGTTGGAAGTCGATCGGCGTCGCGTGCAGGAACGGATCGCGCGGCTCGAGCGCGAACTTGAATCGGTCCGCAAGACGCGCGCCGTGCAACGTCAAGGTCGCAAGCGACATCAATGGCCAGTCGCCGCGGTGGTTGGTTACACGAACGCGGGCAAATCGACCTTGTTGAATTTGCTCACCGGCTCGGACGTTGTCGCCGTAAACAAACTTTTTGCCACGCTCGATCCGACCACGCGCAGTTTTGTTTTGCCTAACAAACAGCGTGTTTTGCTCACTGATACGGTCGGTTTTTTGCGCAAGTTACCGCACACGTTGATCGAATCATTCAAGGCGACGCTCGAAGAAGTGAGCGAAGCCGACCTGCTCATTCATATTGTCGATCTTAGCCACCCGCGCGTGGATGAGCAGATGGAAGCGGTGGACGCGGTAATCAAAGAAATCGAGGCTTTCGGCAAACAGACGCTCATTGTTTTCAATAAGATCGACCTTCTCAAGAACCGGGAGTTGGCCGACATTTATGCGAAGCGATTTCCGGGCAGCGTGGCAATCTCTGCGCGCACCGGAGAAGGCATGGGCAATCTTGTGCACGCGCTGGAAAACGCGCTCAGCTCCTGGCGTTTGCGTTCGCGGTTTCGCATCCCGGCGAATGAATCAGCTCTCATTGCCGAGATTCATCGTGTCGGCCACGTCCTCGAAGTGCGTTACGAAGGCGACGATGCATTGATTGTCGCGCACGTTCCGCCGCACCTCGAACAAAAGCTCGCGCGGTACGCGGCCCGCGATTGATTGTCGATCTTGCGTTCGTGAACTGGCTCTAGCAAATGACTGTCCGCGAGCGCGTGGCGCAACTGCTCGAAGTTTGGCCGGAAGTTTATCCGGACGCGCATTGCGAACTCGATTTCAAAAATCCGCTGGAGCTGCTCGTTGCGACAATTCTTTCGGCCCAGTGCACGGACAAGCGCGTGAACATGGTCACGCCGGCATTGTTTAAGAAATACCGGACGGCGGCGGATTACGCGAAGGCGCCCCAGCCTGAACTGGAACGCGCGATTAGATCGACCGGGTTTTTCCGGAACAAAACGAAGAGCATTCGCGCGGCAACATCGACAATCGACAAAAAGTTTGGCGGTAAAGTTCCCGATTCGATGGAAGAACTGCGCGAATTGCCAGGCGTCGGTCGAAAGACCGCAAACGTCGTGCTCGGCAATGCGTTTGGAAAAAACGAAGGGATCGTAGTGGACACGCACGTGGCGCGCTTGGCGCAGCGGCTCGGCCTGACGAAGCAAAAAGACGCGGAGAAAATCGAGCGCGATTTGATAAAACTCCTGCCGCGCGAGAATTGGACAAACTGGAGTCACTGGCTCATCTGGCACGGACGGCGCCGCTGTTACGCGCGCAAGCCGGACTGCGCGCATTGCGAAGTTTTTCGACTTTGCCCGAGCGGCAAGATTTTCCTGCGAACCGGAGAAGCAAAAAAATCCGAGGCCACCATCGATTGATTTGCGTGCTTAGCGCAATTCCGGCGGTTCGATGTGCGCGCGATTTCCGTCTTGCTCCGCCGTTTTGCGGACGCGCTGAAATTGTTTTTCGAGCTCTTTCAGGTCTTCGTCGGAAAGTTCTTCAAGATCGACAAGTTCATTTCGCGCGCCTTTGAGGGCGCGGATGATCTCATCCAGTTTCAAATGGACCGCTTTGGCATCGCGGTTCTGGGTGTTCTGGATCAGGAACACCATGAGAAAGGTGATGATCGTGGTGGCCGTATTAATAATTAGCTGCCAGGTATCGGAGAAATGAAAGGTGGGACCGGTGAGGATCCATATCAGGATGACAAGCACGGCTCCGGCAAAGGCCCAGGCACTGCCAAGGATGATGGACGAGCGACGCGCGAAGACGCGAAACGCATCGCTCACAACGCAAAAAAAATCCCGTTCCTTTTCCTGTTCCATTAACTTTTCGCTTTACGTTTCCCTCATGATGCCATTTTTGTTTCGAATGTGAGTTTGAAAGTGCGTGCATAAGATCGACGATGCGCGTCTGGCCCTGCCCTGAAGCCGGCGTTGATTTTCCTGCCGGTTTAAGGAAAACTTACCAGCCAAGTTCATGCAGCACATCACCGCTTTTTCCCGACCGCAAACTGTCCCGGCCGTTCCGGCTGCCGCGCCGCGAAAGAATTTGTGGATTCTGGATAGCTGGCGCGACCTGATTCTCTACGTCTGCACGCCGTTGTTGCTTGTGCCGATGTTCGTCCTGGCGCAGTCGCGTTGGAGCGCGGAAAACATTTATCTTTTTGTCGCTGCTTTTGGCGCGATGGGTCACCACTTGCCAGGAATGATTCGCGCCTACGGCGATCGTGCGCTATTCCAGCGCTTCAAGTGGCGCTTCATTCTTGCGCCGATTTTTTTGGTGGTCGTCTGCGTGATCTTCTTTTGGTGGGACCTTAAAGGCATTGTGCTGATCGCCTTTATCTGGGGCGTTTGGCACGGCATGATGCAAACGTACGGGTTCTGTCGCATCTACGATGCGAAAGTGGGCTCATTCGCTGCGCTCACGCGTCGCCTCGATTTCGCGTTGTGCGGGATCTGGTTTGGCACCGCGGTCCTTCTCTCATCGCAGCGAATGACCGATACGCTGGACAGCTATTATTCCGCGGGCGGACCTTTCATTCCGCCCGGACTTCTCCGAGGGGTCCAGCAAGGGGCGTTTGCGTTGGCCCTTGCCGTTGCAGGCGTATTTCTGGCAAACTTTATCTGGATGTGGATCTGCGGGAAGCGACCAAATCCGGTAAAGCTTGCCCTTCTCATCACGAGCATTTCTTTTTGGTGGTACTGCAACAACATCGTGGCTAGCGTTCTCGTTGGCATTGCGTTGTTCGAAGTATTTCACGATGTGCAGTACCTCTCGCTGGTTTGGATTTATAATCGTAAACGGGTTGAGACAGACAGCTCGATCGGCGGGTTTATGCGTTTCGTGTTCCGGCGCAGTGGCTCGCTGGTCGGTCTTTACGTGGGCCTGATCTTCGCCTACGGGGCACTGGGTTATTTCAAGTCGAGCATCGGAATCGACGCAATCAAACGCATTCTCACCGGTGTGGTGACGGCGTCGGCGCTACTGCATTTTTATTACGACGGGTTCATTTGGAAGGTACGAGAGAAATCCACTCGGCAATCTCTCGGCATCGGCGGCGGCACAGCCGACGTTTCGACAAATGGTTTTCTCCCGAGTTGGGCCTTGCACGGCGTGAAATGGGTGGCTGTTTTTGTCATTCCCCTGTGGATACTCTGGTTCAGGGAGATGCACGTCCCTCAGAGTCAACTCCAACGTCTCGCCTCGATCGTTGCCGATCTTCCGGTTGGTGCGCGGGCGCATTTCAATTACGCCACCGCTCTGCAAGACGCTGGCCGGCTCGATGAAGCAGCCGAGGAATTTTCCGCCGCGCTACGTTTTAATCCCGGTTCGGCAAAGGCGCACGTCAATCTGGCGGCAGTCCTGATTGGCAAAGAGAAATTGGAAGAGGCGCGGACCCATTTTGAAGACGCGTTGCGGATCGAACCTAAGAACGCCGAGTTCCACTCCGGTTATGCCTATCTTCTGGACCGACTCGGCCGCCCCGAGGAAGCCGAGGCGGAATGCGAAGCTGCCGTCCGGGTAGAACCAAAGTCCGCGCTGGCCTGGCATAGCTATGGCGCCTTCCTGGAAAAGCAGGGGAAGCTCGAGGAGGCAATTGCGCAGTATCGGCACGCTGTGCAGGTTGATCCTCGTTTGGTCGATGCTCATATCGATCTCGCGAGTGCGCTTTTCGTAAAGGGCGACTTGCCGGAAGCAAAGGCGCATTATCTGGAGGCGTCCCGGCTCGAACCAAAGCTCGCCCAACCTCATAATTACCTGGGGAAGGTTTTCATGCGCGAAGGCAACGCTTCCCAAGCGATCGTGCAATTTGAAGAAGCGATACGTCTTCATCCCGACTTTCCAGAGGCCGAGGAAAACTTGCGCGTCGCAAAGGCTGGCGACCCTCAGTTTCTTTTGCAATCGCCCAAGTAGAATCTTTGATTGCCGGCGCTCTGCATCTCAATCTGGATGATGCGTGGCGGGATCAGCCGTTTGGCCTGCCCATTGTTGATGCGCGCGAGCAGGGGCCGCAACTTCGCTTCTCCGCGCCGCCGCGCTTGGTCGACAAGTTCTATCGCGAATTTGAATCGCGGCTCGCGCCATTTTTGCTTTACGGCTCGGGCGACTTTCACCATCTGAGCGCGCTCTGGATCCGCCGTGTCGCGCAACCGCTCATTGTTGTTTCGTTCGACAATCATCCCGACTGGGACATTCGCCCGCCGAAGTGGTGCTGCGGCGGCTGGATCAATCGTGCGCTGGAGCTCCCGCATGTGCGGCGCGTCAGCATTTGGGGCTGCGGCAATTTTGAGTGCTGGTGGCCACGACAACTTTTTGGAAATCGCCGCGCGGAACGCGCCGGCCGTCTGGAAGTTCATCCCTGGGCCGATCAGCGGCCGATGAAAGATCGACAGCGGCGCGGAGCGATTTTGCGCGAGAATTGGCGGGAACATTTTGAAGGATTCGTTAGAAATCTCGACGGAGCGAACGTTTACGTTACGATTGATCTCGATTGTCTTGCCGCGGGGGAAGCAGTGACAAACTGGGAGAACGGCCGGTTTACGGTTGTCGATCTTGAGTGGGGGTTAACCAAGCTGCGGGAATCGTGCCCGATCGTTGCAGGCGATATTTGCGGCGCATTTTCCCGGCCGGTTTACGCGCGTTGGAAACAACGCTTCGCGTCCGAAATGGACCATCCGAAACTTCCGCGACCCAATCCGGAGGAAACGCAAGAAATCAACCACTCGACGTTGCAAAAGCTTTGGCCGCTTTTAACTGAGTGAGACGAGCACGATGCCGGCAGTGATCAACAGCGCCCCAATAATCAGTTGCAAGGTCAACTTTTCCTTCAGCATGACGGCAGCCATCACGCTGATGATGATGACACTCAGGCCTTGAAACGGGTAAAGATAACTGAGATCGAAGCGTTGCAGCAGACCGAGCGTTAGAAAAAACGAGATCGTCATCAAAAAAATACCGCAGCCCAAAAGCGCGATGAACCTCGGCTGGCGGAGGCCGTGCATGACAGTGGATTCCATCGCCCGTTTCAAAATGAGCTGACCACCGACGAATGTGACGAGAGCAAGAAGGATTAGAACGAGCGATAACAAAGTCATAACCGTTCCTCCAGTCGCGCGACCGGTTTTGCTGTCACGGCCAGACCTATGATTACCAGTGCGATGCCCCACCAACGCCGGGCGGAGATTGCTTCGCCTAAAAAAAACCAGCAGCCCAGCGGCACTAGAATATCGACCACTCGCGACAGCGGAAAGGCGATAGTGAGCGGAATATATCTAAGAACATAAAGCCAGCTGATGAAGCTGATGATCACAAAAATAATTCCCAACCAGACGAGCGGCGAGGCAAGCCCGGTGACTCCGGTCCAAGACCAAGCCTGCGCGGGATTTGCCGTATCCGATGCGCCGCGCTTGAGCAGCAGCTCCGAGACGAACACACACACAACGCTGAGCGTTAGTTGCAACCACGGGTTGGCAAATCCGGAAGGTCGGTCGCGCATCTCGTATCGTTACCAACGATGCAACCGCCGGGAAAGGATTTAAGAACAATGACTAAAGCTCGTCGGCGTTTGGAAAACGCCGCAGCACCGGATCATGACGCGTCGGCTCGAGATATTTGACGGCGCGACGGAAGATCAAGTTAAAGGCAGGAGCGGTGTGCATGACGTAAAGGTCGAGCGGCACCAAATCGCAGCCGAGGTGCAACTTCGGATCGTAATTCAATGGGCCGCTGCAATAAGACTCCAGTCCTTGCGCCATCGCCCATTTGATGATGTCGCGCAGTGTGTAGAAATAGAGATGTAGATCGAGCGCGACGTTGTAATCCAATCCGAGGCATTCGTCGTAAATCGTGCCGTCGTGTACCATGCAGCAGCTAAACGCGACGATCCGGCCCAGCTGCCGCCAAATAAAAAACCGCGCCCGCTCCGGCATTCGTTGGCCGAGGCTGCAAAAATACTCTTTCGTCAGCGTCTCGAATTTGAGGGGAGAGCGTTCGTGCACCTGGAGGTAGAGCGGGTAAATTTCATCGACATACGGCGCGATGTCGCTCACCACCTCCATGTCGATCGCTGGCGCTCGTTCGGCTTTTCGGAATTTCCGGCGCAGATTTTTTCGCGTCATGTAGCCAAGCGTGGCGAGGTAATCGTCGAAGCTGGCGTGCTTCAGTGAGAGCCGCGTCATCGGCATGCTCGGCACGCGCGTGTATCCGTCGGAAGAAAAGGCGCTTAACGTCGCACGATAGTTCGCCGGAAAATCTTTTAGTACCACTAGCGAAGCTTTGTTTTGCCGCGCGTATTTTTTCAGGCTGGCGAACAAAGCGCTTGCCACCCACCGCTCATCTTCGGAGCGACATGCGCCAAGATGGCCTTCGCCAGCCGCGCAGCCAACCATGAGCACGCGCATGGTCAGGAAACGCGGAAAGTGCCGTCGCACCGCCTCGACCGCCGAGCGGAACTTGCCTGGCACGCCTTCGACGAGATTTTGCCTGACGAAAAAAAGCGGCTGAATGGCGCGAACGTTTCCCGAGCCATCTTCGAGAAGCAGATACCGATGCTCGAAATCGCCATCGAGCGTTTGCTCGAGAATCTCGTAATACCGGTGATCCTTGCACCTGTTTTGAAAAGCGCGCTTCCAGGCATCGCAATCTTGCAGGTCGGTGCGCGTCACAATTTTTGCGATGCCCTGCGGAAGAGGAATCGTGCTACCGGCGGGCGAAATCATGTCGTCCGTTGCCCTGCATCTCGATCTTGGGCCGCGACATTCTCCACTTTCAGAACGCCGCTGCGAATGTGCAGATCCCGCTGCGGACGGGGAATTTCGATTCCCGCGCTCCGCAGATGTTTGTCGATCAGGAAATTCAAGTCGCTTTTGAACCGGCGCGGGCGATAGCTCATCTCCTGGCTCCAGGCGACCAGCTCAAAATCGATCGAGCTTTCGCCGAACTTCTCGAGATAGGCATTTGGTGCCGGCTCGCTTAGCGTGGCCGGGTGTTCGCGGGCTGCTGCGATTAGAACCTCGCGCACTTTGTTTACGTCGCTGCCATAGGCCACGCCCACTGGCACGCGGAAGCGGACGCGCGGATCGCCATAAGTCCAGTTCGTCACCGGCGAGTCGATGAATTTCGTGTTCGGCACGATCATCGCGATGTTATCGTTAGTGAGAATGACGGTGCTGCGTGCGCGAATTTGCTGCACCTGACCGGCGATGCCCGCGACTTCAATGCGATCGCCGATCGTGATCGGTCTCTCCGCCAAAATCACGAGGCCACTGATGAAATTGCTCGTGATATTTTGCAGGCCGAACCCGACACCCACACCTACTGCTCCGGCAAAAACCGCGAGCGCGCCGAGATGGATGCCGGTATTTTCCAGAACAATAATAATGCCGACGATCAACACGACGTTGCTGACGATCTGCGAAATCGCGTACTGCAACGCGCGATCGAGCCCGCTTTTCGTGAGCAACCGGTTAAACAGAAAATGCTTCGTGCGCGAGGAAATCCAGAAGACCGCGATCAGCAGCGCGATGAGCAGGAAAATTTGGACCAAGCTGAGCGAGACGCCGGGCAAAGGCGCATTCCACGAGAGCGGGATTCCCCCGGCGTTGATCGCGCTAACCGTGAAAAAGACCAGCGCGGAAAGACTTAAGATTGTGGTGACGATGGCGATGAAGTTGCTGTCGATCTTAAACCGGCTGAAAAAACGCCGGACGACATCGCTTTGCAGCGCGCGCGCGGTCAACAAACCTGCCGCGAAAAGTGCGGCGAAGGCAACCAAGCCCAGAAACGAGATATCGTGCCCAGCCGCATGGAAGAGCGGCCGCTCGAGCAACGTAAAATTCATCGCTTCTAGTCTGGGCGAGTTGCGTTCGTTCGCAACTCGCTAAACGAAACCCAGCCTCAGTTTTTCTGACGAGCTTTAATCGGCTCGACCTCTTTCAGAAAAACTGGGGCTGGGTTTCGCGGCAGACCGCGCGGTTAAATCAACCGCCCTGCTGCTTTGATCGTTCCTCGATGTATTTGATGACGTCGCCGACCGTCTGCAGTTTTTCGGCATCTTCATCCGGAACCTCGACGGAAAATTCCTCTTCAAAAGCCATCACCAATTCCACGATGTCGAGCGAATCAGCGCCCAAGTCTTCGATGAAAGACGCGGTGGGCGTGACCTGTTCGGGATTGACCCCAAGTTGCTCAACGATAATGTCCTTGACCTTCTCTTCGATTGATTTCTCGGCCATAAAATTTTCGGTTTGTTGCCGAGAAAGGCTTAAACCAGTCCCAGCAGAATCTGGAAGTAAATGAATTAGACAGCTTGTCAATCAATTTCGGGTCACGACCCGAAACGATCGACATCGCGGCGGCGAGTTTACTTCGGACAGGCTTGGCGTAGAAGAGAACAGTGCCTGCTTCTTCCATTGGACAGGTCGATTTGGTCGATCTCAAACTGCTGCCCGCGTGGGTGAACGAACAGAGGAACTACGCGCATTACAAAGGAGACGAGGGCGGACCGGTTGAGCGCGGTTCAATGCGTCCACGGCGCGGAAGAGATCGGCCATCACGCAAAGCGAAACCGCCCCGCGTATTCAAGAAGACGGGCGAGGGCGATCGACGATTGCCCGCGCGCCGCGGGCAAGATCGAGAGGGAAAAGATCGCCATAAACCTTTCGACGTTGTCGCGTCACAGGTTGCGATTCACTTTTTGCCGCGTGGCCCGGCGGTTGAAAATGTTGCCGCGCAGATCAAATCAGGCTCGGTCGCATATTCACTTTTCGCTCTGGCCCGGCTTTTCCTCGAAAAGCCGGAACGCTACGACGTTCGTTTGGCCACGAAACCGGAGTCGCCTCTTTATCAACTGGGAGAGAGCGGAGCCGTTTCGGCGGATCAACAATTTCTCGAGACCAATGCTTTTCGCTTCGCGAGAGAAGATTTTTACAAGGTCGACATCGTTCAGTCCGATCCGATCAAAGGAAATTTTTCGAATGTCGCGCGGTGCAAATTGAGCGGCACGCTGTTTGGTCCGACGAATCATCACGATTATCAAAGGCGATTGCGTAATTTGTACGAGCAGCGCTTCAGCCGTCGGATGAGTTTCGCCGATTACCAGCGGCAGATCGAGATCGTGAACGATCCGGCCGCGGTCGAACAATGGAAAGAAGAAGCGCGTAAGGTCACGACATTTACGACGCTACGCGAAGAAACGCCGGCGACATTTGCGTCCGCGGCGGAAGCAGAACGGCATTTCCGGCAAAATTATCTGCCGGGTTTGATTCGAACCGCCCAGGAAATCGCAATCGACGGAGTGTTAAGCCGGCGTCTGCCGGATCGCGCGCTTCACCGCGCGATCGAAGATGCCTGGACACTCGAAACGCGCTCGCCTTCAAAGATGATGCAGGAGCTGACGGGAAAATTCCGCGAAGCTGGATTAAATATTTTCCGGCATCGGCGCGGGATGCTCTTCGTCTCGCCGATCCGCGCGCGGGCTTTGGTTCAAGAGAGCGCGGCGGTCTCCTCAGCGGTCAGCGCGATTCTCGAGACATTGCGCGCCACGCCGGGCATCAATCGGAAGGAACTTGCTGAAAAGTTGATTGTCGATCTTGCCGGCGAAGAATTGGAGCGCGCGAAGTTGGCGCTCGCTTCCGATTTGCATTGGCTGGTCTGCGAAGGGTACGTGATCGAGTTTAACGACGGCTCTCTCGATTTGCCGCGCACGAAGGCGAAGGCGAAGCCAGCTGTAGAGGCGGCCGCCGCGCCGACCGCAGGCGACGGACCGATCGCGACCGCAACGGATGAAAAGGAATTAGCCGGTTTGACGGAGTCTCGCATTACCGAAGAAGCGGAAATTGGCGGCGGGTAGGCAGTGCGCTACCCAATCGAAATCTGCGCGGCGGTGACGCGTTAAATCACGCCGGCTTTTTTCAACGCCGCGTAGGCGCCGTGTTTGTTGATTGTCTTCAATCCGCGCGCAGTCACGCGGACGCGCACAAATTTTTTCAACTCCGATACCCAGACACGATGCGCGTGCAGGTTGGGAGAAAAAAAACGCGGCACATTTTTGGTCACGTGCCGGCCGACGCCGCCCTTCTTCTTCGCCATACCACGCCGATGAATGACGCTGCCGCGCGTCGCTCTTGAGCCTGTGATGATGCAAATTTTTGACATCGGGAAAAGGGGAAAGGTCGCGTAAGCTGGCGTGCCGCATTGTGCAGGTCAAGCGAATCTTGAACGGTAAATGCACCCCTCTGGTCAAACTTAGCTCGCGTAATGCGCGGCGTTCTGCGCAAGATCCAGAATGACATTGAGGTATGACGCAAAAAAATAATCACAAATTGCGCATCGGGATGATCGGGGCGGGCGGCATCGTGCGCACGCGGCATCTGCCTGCGCTGAAAAAACATCCGGAGATCGAGATCGTCGCCGTCTCAAATTTGACTTACGAAAGCTCGGAGAAATTTTGCCGCGAAAATGTCCCGCAGGCGACGCCGATGCGAAATTGGGCGGAGCTGCTCGCGGTTCCCGAGCTCGACATTATCTGGATCGGCACCCCGCCGTATATGCATTCGGCGGTGACAATTTCGGCGCTCGAAGCGGGCAAACACGTTTTTTGTCAGGCGCGCATGGCAATGGACCGGGTGGAAGCGGAAGAAATGCTCGCGGCGTCGAAACGTTATCCGGAACTGGTGACGATGCTTTGTCCGCCGCCGTTCGGGATGCGCGCCGATCTGCTGGTGAAAAAACTGCTCGCGGAAAATTACATCGGCCGGCCGCATCATGTGCGGTTGCAAAGCTTCACCGGCGCATATCTCGATCCGGAGGCGCCGGCGCATTGGCGGCAGCGGATCGAGATTAGCGGGCTGAACGTGCTCACGCTCGGAATTTACGTGGAGGTTTTGAACCGCTGGCTGGGCGATATCACCGGCGTCTTTGCGCGTGGGAAAGTTTTGCAGCCGTTGCGTCAAGGTTACGAAGTCATCATTCCCGATTTGCTTACGGTGCTGTGCAGTTTTGAAAACGGCGCGGAAGGCGTTCTCGAATTCAGCGGGGTGAACGCGCACGCGTCGTCGGATCGGGCCGAGATTTACGGCGATCGGGGAACGCTCACCTACGATTTCGCCACCGATATTGTGCAAGCGGGTAAAGTCGGCGACAAAGCACTGCGAGTGATCGATTTAACGCCGGAGCTGGAGAGCGAATGGCGGGTAGAAGAAGATTTTCTCGCCGCCGTGAAATCGAAAGGCAGGATTCGCCCCCATCCGAGTTTTGAAGATGGCGTGCGTTACATGCGCGTTGTCCAAGCCGTGGCCGATTCCCGCGCGCGCAACGAGTGGGTCGCGATCAAGAAATAGTTCTCCCCGCGCCTACAGTTGCGATCAGCTGGATAGGCCGAATACTTCGGCCTAAACCCTGTTAGAAGATGAAGCGGTGTCTGATGTTTGCGTTGATTGTAGGATTCGCTGGTGCTGTTCACGCCAGCGATAACTCGGTTGAAGTCGTGCTTGAAGATACTCCTGCGGATCAACAGACCCAAGTTAGAGCTTTCGAAAATTACCGTCGTAAAGCCTCACCTCAAGAGGTCGATTCGGATGCCAATAATGCCCAGTGGCAATACAAGTTCGAGACTGCATCAGATAAGCGGCTAGGCAGCGCGGCGGACACGGCTGCGATTAAGGCACTGGTACCTGCAACGATACCGCCGACGATCCGTTGGGTTTCCCGTTCCGTTGTTGTCGCGGCGTCGGGTTGCTACCTCGACGCATCGTCGAGTCACCGGATGCGCTGTCTTTACGTTTTTGAAAAGCAAGGTCGAAAATGGAAACTCACTCACCATTATCGTTGGCATCCCCCAGTCTTCTAACCAATCGCTCCAGCCAACCGCTCTTTGGCGTTGCACGCCGATGTCGATCTTGATTAATATGCTTTCAGTTGTTGCGCAGCTCCGCTCCCAGAGCGGTGGCTGAGCTCCGTCTCGTTAGATGGAGGACACCGGATGAGCGTCCGAAGTATCTTGCTTGTTCTCGCACTCGCGATGTCAGGCTGTCTTCTTCCTTACCCGATACACGAGACTCCACATATCGCTGGCCGTGTCGCTGACGCCGCAACTAAGCACCCGGTAGCGGGCGCAACGTTGCAGTTCGAGCGCTATCAGCAGAGGCCGGCAGTAACAGCAGCCGATGGCCGTTTTGATATCCCTGCGATTTCCCCGGTTGAGCTCTATCCTGTGCGATTACCCGACGCAACCGGACACGGGCGCGACCGTTACCTCTTGGTCGGTGCACCGGGGTACCAGGAGGCGCGCCTAAAATATCGTCTTTGGAGAAGTCATCTCGATGAAACGATTCTCCTTAAGCGACGTTAACCATCTAACCAGCCGACGTAGCCAACCGCTGGCCGGCGTACTGTCTCGCCTCACTTTATGAAAACACGTCCATTGCAATTCACGCTCGCTCTCGCCAGCGGTGGCTGATCTTATTCTCGTAGATCTTATGGGCCTGCGTCTAACTCCGCTTATTTGGGCGCTTGGTTTGGGCCAAATAGTGAGCTACGCTGCACAGACACCAACATCTCCTCCATTGGTTGTTCGCCCGACTGCCTCAGTTGTCATTTCACTCGACAAGGCGACGGAAATTCTTTCACACCCCGACACCCGACTTCCCGGCAGGGGCGCGAGCCCGCCACCTTTCTGGAACCGGTGTCTACGAACTGGAGGTGCTGCAAGAAACTGGGGAAGTGAGCTCTGTCACAGTTATTAGCAGTACGGGCTACCCAATTTTGGATCATGCAGCAATAAAGGCGCTAAAGCGCTGGCGACTTCGTCCTCACACGGAGGTCGTCCGCGTGAAGGTCCCTATCACATTCAACTATGAAAAGCATTCTACCTGAGACCTGACGGAGAGACCAATCGCTTGGAGCGAACCGCTGGCCGGCGCTTCCGACTTCTCATCTCTGACCTTTGATCTTATGCGGGTCGCAGCAATCTATGATATTCATGCGAACCTTCCCGCGCTCGAGGCTGTGCTCCAGGATATTCGCCGAGCAGACGTGGACCAGATCGTGGTTGGGGGCGACGTCGTTCCGGGTCCGATGCCGCGGGAAACAATCGAGTGTTTGCTGGACCTCGATATTCCAGTGGAGTTCATCCAAGGCAATGGCGAGGTGGATGTGCTTGCTGAGATGGCAGGCATGGAGGTAAGCAGGGTTCCAGAACACTTTCGAGAAGTCGTACGTTGGTCGGCGCTGCAACTGCGGCCCGAACACGAACAGTTGTTAGCAAACTGGCCATCCACATGCCGCCTCGAGATTCGCGGCTTAGGCGAGGTGCTGTTTTGTCATGCTACGCCGCGAAGCGACACCGAGATCTTTACCCGTTTGACGCCTGAAGACCGATTCTTGCCAGGCTTTGAAGGACTCAACGTGTCTGTGGTCATCTGCGGTCATACCCACATGCAGTTTGACCGAACAATCGGAAAGATTCGGGTGGTGAACGCTGGCAGTGTCGGAATGCCGTTTGGAGAACCAGGTGCCTATTGGCTCCTACTTGGACCCAACATTCAGTTCCAGCGTACCGCCTACGATCTCGCGAAGGCTGCGGAGCGCATTCGAGCCACGAACTATCCACAAGCCCAAGATTTTGCCGCGCGTAACATCCTGCAACCTCCATCAAAGCGAGAAATGCTTGAAGCATTTAGCAAGATCGACATTCGCGTTGTGTAAGTCGTGGCCGATTTGCGCACGGGCAACGAATGGGCCGCGATCAAGAAATAGTTCTCCCCGCGCCGATAGTTGATATAAGCTGAATATGCCGAATGATTCGGCCTAAACCCTGTTAGAGCTCTAAGACGATCAGCGTAGTCCTTTGGCACGCATATGACGCTTCTCCCATGCATTGGTTGCGGCGCGATGTTCCCCGCGTCTGATGGCGCGGTGCATCGCTATATGGAATCATCGCCTGGTTGCTGGGCGGCGTTTGGGGAAGTACTTGCTCGCGAATATAGCGATGCTGCCTACGCTCTCGCGCATCGCCTTACTGTGGACAGCTACGCGGTTCAGCATCCTGGCCGCCCATCACCCCAGAGCATTCAGTCCGTTTCCCTGCATCTTGTTAGCCTCTGCCTGGTGCTCGAGCATCACGTCTCGATGCAGCACGCCACGGAAGTGCTCCAGGAGAGCGGAAAGGACAAGAGTGGCTTTGTTTGGCTAGATCCGCCGCTGATGCGCGGAGAAGTTACCATTGCAAATGTAAAAACTGCCGAAAACGCTAAACAGCACGTCGAGCTTGTCTGGGCTTGGGCGAAATCTGCCTGGACAGCGTGGTCAGGCCACCACAACACGATTGAAGCTTGTTTGCAGAAGCTTGATCACCCGCCGCGCCGTGCAGTCTGACTAAGAGCTGCAGTGCCGAAATTCTTCGCGAGAGTACCAACTCCGACAGCGTTCATGCGTTCGCTTCCCGCTCTCTTACCCTAACCCCTCGGGTTCCGTAATCTATGTCGCGGCGTCTCCGCTCCTCTATTCACGAGCAGGTTCGCGCTACGAGGCGATAAAAAGATTGAGGCCTCGGAAAAGCACGTAGGCCAAACCTCCGGCGCAGGGGATGGTAAAGACCCAGGCCCAGACAATTCGTTCCGCCACTACTTTGTCCAGCGAACCCGGCTGCTTCGCCGCTCCGACTCCCATGATTGAAGTCGTGATCGCGTGAGTGGTGGAAACGGGCATTCCCAACCTGCCAGCGACCAGCAAAATCGTGGCGCCGGTTGCTTCCGCCGCGAAGCCATGGACGGGTCGCATCGTTATCAGCTTGTGGCCCAAAGTGCGAATGATGCGCCAACCACCGGCCCAGGTTCCCGCGCCCATTACCACCGCGCACGCGACTTTGATCCACAAGTGAACTTCAAACTTCGGCGTATATAAAAACCCAAACACCGCCGGCAGATGCTCGAGCTTTCCCGCCTTGGTCGCGGCGAATGTCGCCAGCGCGATGACGCCCATTGTTTTTTGCGCGTCGGCGAAACCATGTCCCCATGCCATGTAACCAGCGCTCAAGAGTTGCAGCTTTCCAAATGTCTTGTTGACCGCCCACGGAGTCCATTTTCGAACAATCACGAACAACAGCATCATCATCAGGTAACCGCCAACCAAGCCTGCGACCGGCGAGCTGATCATGGGTAGGATGACTTTTGGGAGAAGGCCGTCCCAAGCTCTGCTTCCAGTATGAGGATCCATCTTGGTCAATGACCACTTGATGACGCTCCATTTCCCGCCCGCAGACGCTAACGCAGCACCGCACAGCCCTCCGATCAATGCGTGACTCGAGCTGGTCGGCAATCCAAGCCACCACGTGAAAAGATTCCAGAAAATTCCGGCGAGCATCGCGGCCAGAATCGTCAACGATGTCACGTAAGCCGTATCGACCAATCCGGCGCCGACGGTTTTTGCGACAGCTTCGCCAGAAAGCGCACCAAGCAGATTGAAACATGCGGCCAGCAGCACCGCGAATCGCGGCGTCAGCACCCGTGTGGAAACAACCGTCGCAATCGCATTGGCCGCGTCATGGAAGCCGTTGATGTACTCGAAAATAAAGACGACGAAGATGACGAGCAGAAGAAATAGCATGGCTCGGGCGAATGCCGCGATCAGGCGTACTTGAGCACGACTTGCAGGACGATGTTGCCGGCGTCGCGACAACGATCGATCACCTTTTCCAGAAGATCGTAGAGATCGCGCAGGAAAATCATGTGCTTGGTGTCGTAGTCGCCGTGGTAAAGATCGCGCAACAAATCGAGCTCGAGTTTGTCGGCGTCGCCTTCGATGGTCTGAAGGTTGTCATTCATATCGCGCACGGTTGCGATGTCGGTCCCTTTGCGTAACTCCTTTACCATGGCGAGCACGGCCTCGGCGGCTTGATCGAGAAACTCCACCTGCTTGGCAAAGCTCCGGCCATGCAGATCCTGCGGACAAATCAAAATGCGCTCCCCGATTTTCTCGACCGTCTTCGGTATTTTATAAAGCGCGGTCGCCAACGCCTGAATGTCTTCGCGTTCGAGCGGCGTGATAAATGTTTTGCAAAGCTGCTCGGTCAATTCCTGTGTGATTCGTTTGTCTTCGCGCCGGCTGTGGACAAAGGCCTCGAGGCTTTGCGGGGAATCGCCGTGCTCGAGCTTGGCCAGCAGCGCCACCAGTTCGTGTACGCTGCTATCGGCCTGTTGCGCGCTGGCTTCGAGCAAATCGAAAAATTTCTCGTCCTGCCCCAGCAGCTTGCGAATCGAGAACATAACGTTAAAGCATCGCTCCGCGCATGATGAACAGCGCAATGCTGAAATAAATAATTAATCCAGTCACGTCCACCAGCGTGGCCACAAACGGCGCGGATGAAGTCGCCGGATCGGCGCCCACGCGCCGCAAGATGAATGGCAGCATGGAACCTGAGAGCGAACCCCAGAGCACCACACCGATGAGTGCCAGGCCGACCGTGAGGGCGACCAGCGGCCAATGCGGCCCGTACAATTGTCGATGCATATAGCGGTCGCCGACAACTGACCAGAGGGCGACGCGCCCGGCGCCGATCACTCCCAGGATTATGCCAAGCGATAAACCGGCGCGAATCTCGCGACTGGCCACTCGCCACCAATCGCGCAGAGTCACTTCGCCGAGCGCCATGGCGCGGATGATCAGAGTCGATGCTTGCGAACCGGAATTGCCGCCGCTGGAAATGATGAGCGGCAAAAACAACGCCAGCACCACCGCCTTGGCGATCTCGTCCTGATAATTTGCCATCGCGGTGGCGGTCAACATTTCGCCGAGAAACAAAATCACCAACCACCCGGCGCGTTTGCGCACCATGCGCCAGAGCGAGATGCGCATATATGGCTCGTCCAGCGCTTCCAGGCCACCAAACTTTTGGATGTCCTCAGTGGCCTCTTCTTCGGCGACGTCGAGCATGTCGTCGATCGTCACGATCCCGACGAGCACGCCGGCTGAATCGACCACCGGCAATGCGGTGCGGTCATACTTGCGGAAAATATTGAGCGCATCCTCCTGCGAATCATGCACGTTGAGCGTGACGAAAGTTTTCTCCATCAAATCGCTCACTTTGTGCGCAAGCGGCTTGAGCAAAAATTCGCGCATCCGCAGGTCGTCGATCAGCTTGCCGCGTTCGTCCACCACGTAGATGACGTTGAGTGTCTCGCTGTCCTGACCATGCTCGCGTACGTAATCGAGCACCTCTTGCACCGACCAATCTTCACGCACCGCGATAAAATCGGGCGTCATCAAACGGCCGACGCTGCCTTCCGGATAACCGAGGAGCGCTTGGGCGATGCGCCGTTCTTCCGGCGTCAGCAGTTTGATCAGTTGCCGCGCTGCCGCGCTGGGCAATTCCTCCAGCAACGCCGTGCGATCGTCCGGCGACATTTCGTTGAGGATCCCAACCACCTGCTCGTGCGCCATTGCCCGCAACAATTTCTGCTGCGCATCCAGATCGAGATATTCAAAAACGTCCGCCGCCAGCGTATGCGGCAGGACGCGAAAAATGATCACCTGTTCATCTTCCGGCATATCGAGAATCACTTCGGCCACGTCCACGGGGGGCCATTCGGCAAACAACTCGCGCAAGGCGCCGAAATTGCGCGCATCGATCAGGCTCTTGATTTCGGGGATGAGAATTTTGCCGACCACCTCGCGTTTGTAACACTCGCGTCCCGCAAGCGCAATCGGTGGATCGAGCAGTCCCTTGTCCGCCAATCGGACGGACTCGTCCCGTGGCGAGCTCGATGTTAAAACATGCGGCGAAAGGCGCACTTATTCGGCATCGCCCGACGGAGCGGCCGATTCACCTCCACGCTTGGAATTTCTTCGAAACCGGCCAAAATGATTCCGATGCCGGCGACCTTATCCAGCTCGATGATTCAGCGCGAAATTGGCGACGATCATATTTGCCTGCTCACATTCGATCGCCCCGAATCCGGCGCGAATATCTTTGACGCCGCGACGCTCAATGAGCTCAACCAACACGTGGATCTTATCGAGAACGATTCGTCGTTGCGCGGCTTGCTCATCACCTCCGCGAAAAGATCAATTTTTATCGCGGGCGCTGACTTGGAGACACTGCTGCGCCTGGCGAAGACCGGCGAATTGCGTGCTTTCATCGCGGAGGGTCAGCGCGTTTTTAATCGCCTGGCCGCGCTAAAAATTCCGACTTGTGCCGCAATTCACGGTG
>Ga0193729_1000469_pt1 | contig 21030 bp, 19 predicted proteins | sample U1c2metaG_FD_143036 | JGI IMG/M metagenome (GOLD analysis project Ga0193729, IMG submission 143036) | Soil microbial communities from a riparian zone of the East river system, Colorado, United States - U1c2 | ecosystem: Environmental > Terrestrial > Soil > Riparian zone | place: USA: East River...
TGGGGGCTTCCCGAACGTGCCAAATGGGGCGGCCTTTGGTGTCGTCCGTCTGCGCACTGGTACGGTGCGCCTGGATTGGGCGAATACCGCGATCGTTGCGGGCCAGGATGCTATTTTCTTCGCGCCGCTTACTCCCACGACTCTTTCTTCTCTGGCAATTCCCGCGTTGTCTTATTCCGGCAATTTGTGGAGCTGGACCCCGCAGGTACGAATCGAGCATCGGTTCGCGCTATCCGAAAACTCGGCACTTCGGATTCAGGCGGGCATTCTGGATTCGCTAACCGGAGATGTTCCCCAACAGAGCTATCGCTACCCAAGTGTTGGAGAAGAATCAGGCCAGCCGGCTTATGCAACGCACATTGGCTACACGCAACGTATTTTTGGAAGGGATTTGAGTGTTGGAATCGGCGGTTATTATGGGCGGCAGAACTGGGCGTTCGGCAGAGCTGTGGATGGATGGGCCGGGGTCACCGATGTAACTGTGCCACTCGGAGACTTTCTTGATTTTAGCGGTGAATTTTATCGCGGACGCGCGGTGGGCGGGTTGGGCGGCGGAGTCGGACAAAGTATTCTACTGTCGGGGTCCATCTACAGCCCAGCGAGTGCGATTTACGGCCTGGATTCAACTGGCGGCTGGGTGCAGTTGAAGTTCAAGCCGAAAGCCAATTTCGAAGTAAACTTCGCCTACGGCCAAGACCAACCGTTTGCGAGGGAACTGAGAACGTTCCCGGCCACCGCGCTTTATTACGGTTATTCGATTTCCCGGAACCAAAGTCCTTTTGTTAATTTTATTTATCGGGTGCGGTCGGATGTGCTTTTTTCCATGGAATATAAACGACTGCAAACCAATCCACTGAATAGCAATGCAAACATCGCCAACCGGTTGGTGCTGAGTTTAGGATATGCGTTTTGACGTGGGCGACTAGATGACCAAGTTTTTCAGAACGCTCGGCAGCTTGGTCCTGTTCGCAGCGTACTTGGGCGGGTTGCAAGTCCGTGCACAACAAAAAATTGTCACGGCGAAAGTCACGGTTGCGCGGGCCGACGCTAAAGATGGCTCGAAGACTTCGGGCACCAAAACGCTCGACAAGTCTAATGTGGCCATCTGGCTCGTGCCTCTCGATCATTTGGGCGTTGCTGTTCCGGTGTCCGGCAAGTTGCCAAATCCGCCGCAACTGCTGCAACGGAACAAGACTTTCGAGCCCCATGTCTTGATTGTGCCGCTGGGCACCATGGTGGAATTCCCGAATCAGGATCCCTTCTTTCACAATATTTTTTCACTCTACGATGGGCGGCGTTTTGATCTGGGGTTGTATGAGTCAGGGACCAAGCGCAGTGTCAAATTTGATCGTCCCGGCGTGAGCTTCCTGTTCTGCAACATTCATGCGGAAATGAGCGCGGTAGTGTTATCGGTGGATACGCCGTATTTTGCGCTTTCTGACCGCAACGGGAACGTGGCCATTCGCAACGTCCCGGACGGGCGGTATCAAATGCACGTGTGGTACGAACGTAGTGCGCCCGAACAATTACAAGAGTTGACGCGGGTGGTATCCATCTCGGACTCTTCCCGCAGTCTCGGCCTGATACACCTTGTGGAGATGCCCAATTTTACGCTGGCGCACAAAAATAAATACGGACTCGACTACGTTCCACCTCCTAATCCCGACTACGATCATCCCTGATTCGAACTGACGAGTGTCAGCAGGCCGAGCACCGGCACACGGTGTAACGTGTTCTGAAATCGTGATTTTACAATTTGTTGACAATTCCCGAACACCGAGCTGACAAGGCGCCAGGCGGCCGACGGTATCTTTCCCTTTAAGGGGCCATGACGTACTGGGAGATATGTAGGTACCTGCGACGTCAGCGGAATAGATTTACGTTTGTGAGAGTCTAAATGAATGACCAAGTCGCCTCGGCGGGCAACGCTCTGGATGCAATCGAAGCCGACCTTGTGTGGAGCGTGGTTGTATAATAATGCTACCGATCTCCCACAAAGCGCAGCCGCTGGACGGAGTGCTGTTTGGTCCAAAGGATCCTATGGATACGGTACTGGTAGTCGAAGATAGCCGCCCAATGCAACGAACCTTGCAGCGCTTGTTCGAGTCTGACGGATTTGCCGTGCAGATTGCCTCGGACGGCGTCGCCGGGCTCGAAAGTTTTCGAAAGCAAAGCCCCACCGTGGTGGTGCTGGATCTGAAACTCCCGTACATGCCCGGTAAAGAAGTCTGCCGAGCGTTCAAAGCTCATGCCGCATCCGTCCCAGTGATTGTGCTTAGCGCCAACAATGAGGTGGAAGACAAAGTACTGTTACTCGAACTGGGCGCGGATGATTACGTGACTAAGCCGTTCAGCCCCAAGGAACTGCTGGCACGGGTAAGACGCGCGATGCGCCGCAGTGGACAACTGGCTGAGACGTCTAGCCCGGGAACTCAACACGAAGTACTTGCCTTTGACGAAGTATTGGTGGACTTTACCAGCATGGTGGCTACCCGCGGCGCAAAATCGCTCACCTTCACGGCCCAGGAATATAAACTCCTGAGATACTTCGCAAATTTCCCGTCGCGAGTTATTTCCAGGGAAGAGTTGTTGAACGAAGTTTGGGGCTATCAGAACTATCCGACCACTCGGACCGTGGACAACCACGTGCTGCGTCTGCGGCAAAAACTCGAACCGGACCCGGCAAATCCGCGCTATTTTCTCACTATGCATGGCTCTGGTTACAAATTCTCACCCACCGATTCGGGGTTAGCTTCCGAGAAGTAATGCCGCCTGCGTGGAGACTCATGGCGCGCCTGCGCTTGCGCACCCAGCTTCTCGTTGCCACCCTGCTCACCATCTGCGCTCTATTGGGATCACTGCTCGTAATCGTCCGTTACATTGTGCGCGCGGAGATTGCCGATGGAGTGCAACAAAGCACGGACGCTTCGCTGCACGCGTTTGAAAATGTGCAACGGCAGCGCGATGTGGAACTCTCGCGAACCGCAGCCTTGATGGCTGAACTACCGCCCCTCAAAGCAGTCCTGGCTACGCAGCATGCGGTGACTATTCAAGACGCCTCGGAGCCGTTCTGGAAGCTGGCTGGCAGTCAACTTTTCGTGTTGTCCGGTCCGGACGGACAGATCTACGGTTTTCATGTGTCGGAGGGTGGATGGGATCCCAGACTTGCTGAAACCAGTCTGAAAAGGTCCATTGAGCAAGGCGATGATTCGGCGTGGTGGTACGGTCAAGGGCAGCTGTACCGCGTCTTCCTGCACACCATTTTTGCTGGGGCCGGGAGTAACCAGAGACAGGTCGGCATCATCGCCGTTGGCTATCAAATCGATTCGAGCGTCGCGGCACAATTGTCGCTGGCCTCGGGCAGCCAGATCGCGCTGGTTACCGGCGATCAAATCATCGCTACGACACTTTCGGCGCCGGAACAGAAGGCGCTCGCTCAGATGCGCGCGGATTGGACCGGGTCAAGCAAGTCTCATGAACTGATGCTTGGCGCCAACTCCTACCAGGCTGCCGATGTTTTGTTGCACGCCGGGCCGCCAGCCGACGTGCGATGCTATGTACTGATGTCGCTCGAGCCCGCTAATGCGTTCCTGCGGCGGCTGAATCGAACCATTATCCTTCTTGGCGTGTCAGCTATCGTGTTGGCGGGATTGCTGCTCAGTTTCGTTTCGCGGACTATCACGCATCCTCTCGATGATCTTGTCGCGGGCGTTCGAGCGTTGGCCGGCGGCGACTACGTTTACTCGATTAATCCCCGAGGCAGCAGCGAAGTGGCGGAACTCGGCGAAGCGTTTTCAAAAATGCGCGGCGAATTGCTTGCTTCGGAACAGCGACGTTTTGCTGTCGAGAGAATCGCCGCGCTTGGTAGAGCCGCCAGTTCGATATCACACGATTTGCGGCATTACCTGGCGGCGGTGGTGGCTAACGCCGAATTTCTGTATGAAGCGGAGAGGTTAAAGCTCAATCGCGACGACATCTATGTCGAAATCAAAACCGCTTCGGAACAGATGACTGACCTGCTGGATTCCCTGCGTGAACTGTCCCGCGGGGAAGGCTCCATTTCGCCGCGGCCCGCTTCCATCGATCACACTATTCGACATGCTGTGGATGCCGTGCGCGCGCGACCGGAAATGCGCAACCGGGAAATCTTGATTCGAAGCTCCGGAGACATGAGCGGCACTTTCGATCCGCAAAAGATTGAACGTGCCTTTTTTAACCTGGTGCTGAATGCCTGTGAGGCTTCCGTCACTGCGCAAGATGAAATCGAGATTGAATTGCTCTCCACGCCGACGCTGTTTGAGATTCGGGTAATCGATCACGGCTCGGGCGTGCCCTCGGCCATTTGCCAAACATTGTTTGATCCGTTCGTTAGCTTCGGAAAATCAAATGGAACCGGCTTGGGGCTAGCCATCGTGAGCAAGGTAGTTCATGACCACGGCGGTTCGGTGGCGGTGGAAGAGACGTCCACATCGGGAACCACTTTTCTAGTCAGGTTGCCGCGCGTGCCACAAATTCTGCATGAAACCACCCACGCAGTCAGCCTCTGACATTTTTTCCCCAGCATAAACATTCGGTTTTCTACACCCAGCGTTTAGGACCCGCATTAGACAATCTCGTAGCGGCAAGTTGACAACGTTTTTGCGTGACCGCGACAACCTTTGTTTTCCCGGCAGGCACAATTCCTACTAAAGAGAGCCGCAAACAGGGAAATTCTCGGCCTCCATCTAAGAGAGGAAAATTAAAATTATGCTTTCACGATCACTAGTTAAAATCTCAGGGGTTGTCTTGTTTTGTCTCGCAGTGGGCACCACCGCATCGGCTCAATATGGCGGCGGAACCGGAGGTAGCATGGGAACCGGATCTGGAACGGGAGCCGGCATGGGCGCCATCGGAACTCCCAATTACAGCTACGGCAATGGCAAAGCGATCGGCATCGGCGTAGGAGCCGCAGCAGGCGCTGCAGTTGGCATCGGCTTGTACATGCATCACCGCCACGTTAAGGCCAACGAAGCTGCTCAGGCAGGGCAGACACCCAAGTCCGAAGCTTCGATCATTGGCTGCACCCAGTCGTCGTTAAACGGAGTCACCTTGAAGAATGAGAACGACAATCTGACCTACACCATTCTTTCCAGTGGAAGCACGAAAGTTCAGCCAGGGCAGCGCGTTGAATTGCAGGGTGCGGTATTAAACCAAAAGTCGGGTATCAACGCTTTCAGCGTTCACCAGCTGGTGGATAATTACGGCGCTTGCGGATCATCCGCGGTGGTTGCGCAGAAAACCGGGGAAGACAAGGGCGCCCTCGCGGCCAAGTTGAATTAGTAAGGCCAGCGATCAAGGTAAACGCTCGAGTCAGCGGAGTATTACATCGACTGTTTTTCAGTGAGGGATGGAGCCAGTTACCGTTTCTAACTCCATCCTTCCTGAACAGCAGTCGTGACTTTTTACGGGCCAATAGAACGCCCGGCCTCGCACGTGCTACTTCCATAGCCACTCGCCGCGGCGGTCCAATTCCTCGATCGCGCTTTCGTTCTATTCGGGTACTCACCAAGATGTTGGATGAACGGTCTCCGTGTTTAACAGGCTGACGGATTGACGCAATAAAAAATGGACAGCCGAGAAGAAGTTCCCGGCCGTGCACATATCGGATGTTGTCGAATTTTGTTACCGACTCAGTCCCCACAAGAATCGACGGCTCGCCGCAGCGGCCCGCTAGGCGCAAACGACAGAAGCACCGCTTCCACTTGCGAGAAAGCGGTGCTTCGATTTGAAACTAGTTGGAGAATAGACGCTGAAGCTGATCGAGGTCAGGCGCTGAAGCGTCGGAGACGGCGTAGAATTCCATGCCTTGCTTCCGCCAATCGATCCACTGGTAACCCTGGATCGAGCCTGAGCGCGGAGCCGCGTCCTTTTCAGAAGTAGGCCAAACGAAAACGTTTACCACATGTTTGCGACGGCCGTACACCAATGCCGCGACGGAGCGGTTGTCGATTACATCGAGACGTCCGCCCTGCAGTGGATAACCCTGTTCCGCAAAATCGCGGACTGGTGGAGCAAAGTCTACCTTCCCGTCGAACCACGGTTTCACGGTGTGTTGATCGGTAGAGATGACATCTTCAAGGTGCCCGGGTTGCAGCGATCTGAGGTGTGCATCGACAACCTTGCTGGCCATCATCGTTTCGCGGCTGTCCGCTCGGTTAAGAGAAGCGACTCGCCATCCGCAGTAAATCAACAACAGAAATGTGGCCGCCATAGCCAACCAGCGCCAGTCGGTTGTGACGCGCTCCCGGGCCGTCGTCGTAGCACCCTGGACGTGCAGGTCGGCCAGGATTTTCTTGCGAAACGACGCAGACATCTTTTCGTACGGTTGCGCAACGTTTATGGTCGAGCGCAGAGACTCCAAAGCATCCAGCGCGGCTACACATTCTGGGCATTGTTCGAGATGGCTCTCGAATTCGGCGGCCTTTACCGCGTCCAACTCGTTATCGAAGTAACCATGAACCACGGTATCGGCGCGCTCACACGCCATGGGTGGCCTCCTTGGGCGCAGCATTACCTAGCGCCATCTGAAGCTGTCGGCGGGCGCGCGAAAGCGTGGACATCACCGTCCCGATGGGAATCGAAGTGATTGACGCAATTTCTTTGTAGGAACACCCTTCCAGTTCCCGAAGCACGATGACCTCGCGGTATCGCGGCGGCAAAGACTTCAGCGCCTCGGAAAGCCGGTCGCGATCATTGCCCGCGATAGCCAGCGTTTCGGGTGATGGGCTTGGCAGCCCGTGCACTTCTTCATTGAATTCGGTCATATCTTTGACCCTGCGATTTTTGTCTAGCCAGGTGTAACAGGTATTTCGGACGATTTGCAGCAGCCAGGCTCGCGCATCCCCGCCATGAAAACCACTGAAGAACCGGTGCGCCCGCAACAGAGCTTCCTGTGAGGCATCCTCAGCATCAGCACGGCTGCGCAGCAGCCAGCGGGCCAGATTGAAAGCGGCATCGAGATGCGGCAGCACCAACGTCTCGAAGCGCACCTGCTCGTGTGAGTCCAGCACGTCCGAACCTTCCCCTTGGACAGGATTGCTCACTAGTAGGAACTACCCCAGGCCTGACTTTATTCCCATTTCGTGCCTATTGCCTAAACTTTCCCAAAAAATTCCCAGGCGCCTCGATGGAATAAAACGGGGACCCCCATGGTCTGCATACATGAAACACGTCCAAGAGCGGCGCAGAACCCCTCGATGCTATAAACCTGCGCCGCTCCTCCCAGCGTAATACCGGCGGACGATGTCGAAATTGAGCAACACCAAAATTATAGGAACGAAACGTCTAGGAGGAATGATGACCGCGAAGTCCAAAGATGAGCTGTTGCACGATCACAACCACGATGGCGTCGACCGCCGTGGATTCTTGAAGTGCATGGCGTGGGCCGGAACAGGAGCTTTCTGCGTCATGCAAGGCGGTGTGTTGAAGTCCTATAGCATGAGCCAGATGTCACAGGCGGCTGGTAAGATCACTGCCGGCCAGCTCAGCTTCGTGCAGATTAGCGATAGCCACATGGGCTTCAACAAAGCGGCGAATCCGGATGTGGTCGGTACACTCAAGACCGCGGTGGACAAAGTCAACGCCTTGTCGACACCGGCAGAATTTATGCTGCACACCGGCGATATCAGCCATCTCTCGAAGCCCGAAGAGTTCGACACTGTGGACCAAATTTTGAAAGGCGCCACCCCGAAAGACATTTTCTACGTTCCCGGCGAGCACGACATGTTAAATGACGACGGCAAACAGTTTATGGAGCGCTACGGAAAAAACACCAAGGGTGCCGGATGGTACAGCTTTGACAAAAAAGGTGTGCACTTTATTGGGCTGGTCAACGTGCTGAATTTGAAAGCCGGCGGACTCGGGACGCTGGGACACGACCAGCTGGAGTGGATGGAAGATGACGTCAAGCATCTGAAGTCCAGTACTCCCATCGTGGTATTTGCGCACATTCCACTGTGGTCCGTTTATCCGGAGTGGGGTTGGGGAACGGAAGACAGCGCGCAGGCGCTCGCGTATCTGAAGAAGTTCGGATCCGTAACCGTTTTGAACGGTCACATCCACCAGACCATGCAAAAGGTGGAAGGCAATGTAACGTTCCACACCGCCGCATCGACGGCATTTCCGCAGCCGGAACCTGGCAAGGCTCCTTCACCCGGGCCGATGAAAGTACCCGCCGAGCAATTGAAGAGCGTGCTCGGAATCACGGATGTGAATTACGTGCACGGCCAGCATGCGTTGGCGGTCGTGGATTCTTCGCTCGCTTAAGAAGCGCCACAAAAGAGTTCCATAAAAAGTAGTCAAGGAAAAAGAGAGGAAAAAACATGAGGAGAATTGTGTCTACCGCAGTTTTGTTTGCGACGACGTTTGGAGTTGGATTTGCGGGTATGTTCGCTGGGGCAGGGAATTTACCTGCCGCGGCGCAGCAGAAGGCCGATGCGACAGAAGTAAAGATCGACAATTTCAGCTTCGGACCCGCGGAGCTGAAGGTTCCGGTGGGAACGACAGTCACCTGGACAAATCGCGACGATATTCCGCACACCGCTGTCAGCAGCGACAAAATATTCAAATCCAAAGTGTTGGATACCGACGAAAAGTTTTCGTTCACCTTCAGCAAACCGGGCACTTACGAATATTTCTGCTCTATTCATCCGAAAATGACCGGCAAAATCGTAGTTCAGTGAGCGGTCAATGAGTGTAAATCCGTGGGACCTCAAAACCGTTGTGCTGGCTAAGCACGCGCAACATGTAGTGCTGATTCACTTTCCCATCGCGCTGTTTATGGTGGCCGTGGCGTTCGACTTTCTGGCCCAGTGGGCCAAGAGCCGAAGCCTGGCCACAGCGGCGTACTTCAATTTGTTGTTGGCCGCGTGCTTTACCGTGCCAGTGGTGGCGACCGGGCTCGCCGCGTGGCAGTGGGCGTTAGAGGGCCAAAAGCTCAAAGGGATTTTGCTGATGCACTTGGTACTCGGCTGCATATCCGCGGTAGTTATCTGGGTGGTTTTTCTAATCCACTTGCGCGCGCGACGCCATCCCGAGAATTCGTTGCCGACCTATCGATTGTCGGTGGAAGCCATTGCGGTACTTCTTGTCGGTGTGACCGCGCATCTTGGCGGGTTTCTCAGCGGCGTGAACGGGCCCGGCTAGTTCAGCCGAGACGTACAAATCACCCAATCAACCTTAAATATTCGAGGAATTCGTTTCCAGATACACATTGCGACAGAAATTTAAGAGCAAAGGAGAACCGCTATGAAAATGTTATGTGGAATGATTGCTTTGGCGACCGCTTCAGTGGCACTTGGAAATAATAACGCGTCTTTGCCGAAAGATAAGGTCACGAAGTATGTGGTCGAAAAGCTGGATGTCACCACATTACCATCAGGCCTACGACCGAAACGCGATCATGATAAGAAAACCTTTAGCGACTACGGGTATGTGACCAATTCACTGGACGACAATCAGGCAGTGGTGGCCACGCCAGCGGGAACGCAAATCGAGATCAAAATATTGGAGCAGAAATCGTCTGAAATCTACGTGTGCGTTGCGGGCCCTGGAGAGAGCACACGGAGCGCCAAGATCCAGCGCGTGTTCTTGTTGAAGATGAAAAATTCAGGGAGTCTTTTGAAGGGCAGGGAATCGTGGAAAGAATTTGACGCTTGCCCTGTGATGGGTGGGACGGACCATGATTCGACGGCCGACGCATACGGCGGAGATTAACTTCTTTCGAGACTGGTCACGACACACATGTCGGGACCTCAGAAGCGGACCAACCGCAGCCAGACCCGGTACAGTCCTTTGAGCGGCTTGGCAACCGCCGCCCCTTCCTACGCGAACGTCATTCTGCTTTTGGAACTGGTGATGGGAGTCGGGTTACTCGCGGGCGCTGTCCTCGCCCGTCTGAAACGGTTTAGTGAACATGCGTGGTGCCAGTCAGTCATCGTGCTTGTCAATCTTTCATTGATTGTCTTGACGATGCTTCCGTCCTTTCGTGCTCACGTTGCTCCACGAATTCCTTTGAAGCTTGGCAAAGCTTATTACGCCGTTGCTACGGCGCACGCCGCGTTAGGATCCCTAGCCGAAGGCGGAGGTTTGTACATCCTGCTGGCTGTAGGCACCAGTCTGTTGCCGCCGAGATTACGCATCCGCAATTACAAGTTATGGATGCGAACTGTGTTAGTGCTGTGGTGGGTTGTCCTTTTGTTGGGTGCGGCAACCTACGCGCGATGGTACGTCCCGCATATTTTTCGCAAATGATGAATTAGGACTAACTACTTACTGTTATTGCGCCCGGGCGTGAAATAAATCCTCCTGATTCTGGTCTATGTCACTGCTGGTGCGCGCCAGGCTATTCGCATGTCGCTTGGTGACGGTCCGCCACATTTGTCGACTTTCAGGAGATCACCGTGAATAGTGCATTTCGAATTGCGTCTTTGTTTTTGCTGAGTGTATTTGCCCTCAGCTCCGGGTCCGCCACTCCACCGAATCACCCCCAGTCAGACCAGAGCGTACACGTCATCGAAGTCAGTGCCAAGAAGTATGAGTATTCGCCGTCTCCGATCCACGTGAAACTGGACACACCGGTGGAGTTGAAGTTCACATCTCTCGATAAGACTCACGGTTTCAAGATCAATCTGTACCCCGACGGGGCGGACGCTAAAGGTGAGCCCGGGCTAGTGTTCAGCTCCAAAGAGGATTGTTTCAAACTCGAAAAGGGAACACCCACGCTAGTGCAATTCACCCCGCGCACTCCAGGAACCTACTCATTCCATTGTTGCAACCGGTGTGGACTCGGCCACGGTGGAATGAAAGGCCAGATAGTCGTTGAACCGTAAGACGATGAGCCTGCTGTAACTTTGCCTGCCCGGATTTTCATCTTGCAAAGAGCACGCAACGCTGTCGTGCTGGGGCTCGGAATAAATTCCGCTGAAGGTGGTTTATATAACTGAAGCTCGGACATAAAGCCGGGCATGCAGTCACGGAAGATGGTATGGCCGAATATCGAATGACATTAGCGGATCGCCAACAAGTCGCCTTGGACACCACGGCATTCTGGTTCGAACCTGATGACGGCTGCTTCGAATTCCGAGCCGGACAGCATGTTGATCTTGTATTTGCGCACCCTCAACAAGGGTATGAAAACGACAATTTTAGGACCTTCTCTCTGGCGAGTTCTCCGCAGGAAAAGAAATCAATCATGATCGCTACGCGTATGCGCAAGACGGTCTTCAAAACCGCACTACAGACCGCTGCTCTTGGTACCAAGTTTGTGGTCAGCCGTCCCAGGGGATCGTTCACGCTGCATAAAGACACGAGCAGGCCCGCGGTATTTCTCGCCGGCGGCATCGGAATTGCCCCTATTCGAAGCATCCTGCAACACGCCGCTCGGGAACGTTTGGAACACAAGGTGTATTTGTTTTACTCCAATCGGAATGTTGGTGATGCTGCGTTCATGGAAGAGTTGCAAAGTTTGGGTACCCAGGATCACAATTTCATCTTCATTCCGACAATCACGGGCCAGAGAACTTTGTCTTGGCCATATGAAAAAGGCCACATCAATCGCGAAATGCTGAAGCGCTATCTGGTAGGACTCAAAGGACCGGTGTACTACATTGCGGGACCTTCGGGGATGGTCACCGCTATGACCAGCCTCCTCAGTTCCTCCGGCGTGAGCGAAGACGATATGAAGACCGAAGAATTTGGCGATTACAAGTTAGACGAAAATACTGAGCAGCCGGATCAGCCCACAGCCGAGCGACACTCGGATCTCAGACCGTAACCTTGAAGTGTATTAGTTGATTTTCTCGCAATCGATCTCAAGCCCCTTTCCGTTGCACATCCAAAATCAAAGAAAACACGCCAGAAGATTGTAGTTGAGATATGAACCTGGGTCGTCGCACACACAACTACGCTCACATGTTTCGCTACTTCTGTTCCTTCTCTTCCTAACTGACAAGCGTATTTTCTCCAAAATATTGCTGATCGGGGAATTATCCAGCCACCTTTTCGGTCTTACATCTTGAAGACACGAGAACGTCTCAACATCTTACGAAGAACAAGGAGATTTGAAATGAGTTCGACACGTTATTTAAAAGTAGTTTCCAAATTAGGCCTCGCCGCGCTGGCATTGGGGATTTTGGCCGGCACCGGGAATGCGGTAACTGCTTACCAGGGCAAGTTCACATTGCCATTTCAAGTTTATTGGGCAGGGTCGACGCTACCCGCCGGAGACTACACCTTTGAGCTGGCATCGCAGAGTTCTCCCTACACGCTTATCATTCACGGCCAAAAAGCCAATGTCATTATCCGGGCGATTTCGGCGGACCCTGGAGTTCTGTCCAGCACGGCGCAATTAGATCTGGTAGACATCTCGGACGTACACACCATAAAGACCTTCGAGGCGCCGGAACTGGGAGTTACTTTCATGTACTTCACTCCTAAGCAGAAGCACGTGGCGCCCGAACAAGTTCGTCACAAGGACGCGCCACAAACGGAACCTGCTTCACAGGTCAGCGCCAGCAAAATGTCTATCGCGGTTCTTCCTTCCGGTCGCTGAGAAAACGCCATGCAAGCTACTGCAAACGCCAGGTGCAGGAATACAAGAGCTCAATCGCTGGCGCCGCACAGCATGCAAAAGCGGCGCAACTTCAACGGGAGCGCGCGGTCCAGTTCGGAACACGCCTCGAGGAAGTTTGCGCCGCCAGTTTCTGTTACCGACAACAATAATTTGACTGAAGCAGAGATCATCCAACGCGCGCAGAACGGCGATGAAGCCATGTTCGAACAGCTGTACCGGCTACATAGCCGGCGAGTGTATGCCGTTTGCATGCGTATGGTGAAAGATCCCACTGAAGCGGAAGATCTCACGCAAGAGGCTTTCTTGCTTTTGTTCCGCAAGATTCACACCTTCCGCGGCGAATCGGCTTTCTCCACCTGGCTGCATCGTTTAGCAGTCAATCGCGTCTTGATGTGCTTACGTAGGAAGTCACTACCGGCGGTGTCCCTTGACGAGCCGCTTGATTCGAACGAAAACAGCGGGCCGCCAGTCATGGATCTTGGTTGTCTCGACCGAATTTTGGAGGGATCGCTTGACCGTATTAATTTGGAGCGTTGCATAAAGCGGTTGCCGACTGGCTATCGCACCATATTTCTTTTGCATGACGTGCAAGGCTACAAGCATCAGGAAATTGCAGGAATTCTGGGACGTTCGGTGGGTGATTCGAAATCCCAATTACATAAAGCGCGCGCGCAATTGCGTGGGTTTCTTCATGAGTTGCAGCGTGCCAAGGCACGCGATGGCCGTTTGGCTGCCAAACTTTCAACTCGCGGGATGCGCGGGGGTATTGGCGACCTTGGCGCCGCTAAGATGCGTGAGGAATGCTTGCTGCACGCGGCTGAGAGAGCGACCGTTTAGCGTAACAGCGCCGACTGCCCGCGTCGCGCGGCCGTCCGCCAGCGGAACGAACTGGCAGCCATTTCGTTTCTCGAGCGCCATGGCCGGAATGATCGATACACCGAGGCCGGCGCCAACCATGCTGAGAATGCTGCTGAATTGACCGCTCTCAAAAATGATCTTCGGTTGCATCCGCGCTCGCTTACATGCCGCGACAGCCGTCTCGCGGAAGCAATGGCCATCGCGTAACAGCAGAAAAGGTTCATCGTGGAGCTCGCCAAGCGTGACGCTTCGTCGCCTCGCCAGCTTGTGGTGCTTGGGCAGCGCGGCGTAAAGTTTTTCTTCGATCAGCGGGAATGTCTGAAATTCGTGACCGCGCATCTGCAGCGGCACAGCCACGACTGCAACATCTACGGTCCCGCTACGCATTTTGTCCAGCAACAACGGTGTAATCTCCTCTACAACGGTTACTCGCGCTTGCGGATATCTGCGAGAAAAAGTGGCCAGCAACGGAGGCAGGAAATACGGCGCGATGGTAGGGATTACGCCGACACACACTTGCCCGGTGATCGATGTGCCGCCTTCCACCACGGCGCTACGCGCAGCTTCCAAATCAGATAACAGCGCCTTAGCTCGCGGAAGAAACGCTCGACCGAGTTCGGTAAGGCGAACGGTGCGGCCGATGCGATCAAAAAGCTGCGCCCCCAACTCTTCTTCGAGTTTATGAATCTGTTGCGAAAGCGACGGTTGGGACACGTGGGTCAGTCGTGCCGCGCGGCTGAAGCCACCACTGTCGGCAATGGCACAAAAGTAACGCAGTTGGTGAAATTCCATTTTACCGTCCTATAGGCAACGCCTATCCATTCTATGCGAACAATATATTGGATGTATAGCGACAGAGCGTCATACTCTTTTCGCGGAAGGAGTTAACAATGTCAGAAAACAAGAGAATGACCACCGTGCAGGTCGCCCAGTAGGCGACAACCAAAATTCCTTGACCGTGGGTCCGCGTGGCCCGGTAGTGTTCGAAGATTTCTTACTGTTTGAGAAAATGGCGCACTTCAATCGCGAACGCATCCCTTGAGCGCGTCGTTCACGCCAAAGGTTCGGGCGCTTACGGACACTTTGTGTGCACCAATCCGTTGACGCAATACACCACCGCCAAACTTTTTTCCAGCGCTGGAAAGAAAACTCCGACGTTCCTGAGATTCTCAACTGTGGGCGGCGAGAAGGGTTCTGCGGATACCGAGCGGGATCCCCGCGGATTTGGTCTGAAGTTTTACAGCGAAGAGGATCAATCCTTCTGGATCATCACTTCGGTGGCTTTGACGATGGCGGAGACGGTGTCACCTTTCTTGAGTTTGAGTTCGTCTGCGCTGCGGCGCGTGACGACGCTCTCTATCAGATTGTCTCCAACCCGGACGACAACGTGGGCCATGACATCGCCGAGTTGAATCTCTTCAATCTTCCCGCGCAGCTTGTTGCGAGCTGATATTGGCATGCGGCCATTATAAACCTCAGGAGCGATTAATATAAATCGTTGACATTTGGCCAGACTCAACGTTTTTCAGATTTTCTCTCCCCCTAATAATTCCTTTTGTTTATTCTTATGATTGTCGCGTTTAATACCGCAAATCTTGAGGACGCGCGATTCGAGGGTCCAGTCCCCAGCGGGCGCCCCGAATCTGATCAGGAAGAAAACGATGCAAACAATCACGCCGCACTTGTGGTTTGACAAAGAAGCTAAACAGGCAGCCAAGCTCTATACATCCATATTCAAAGATTCCAAGATCAAGAATACGGCGACGCTTAACAACACTCCTTCGGGCACGGTGGACCTTCTGTCCATTGAGCTTCTTGAACAGGAGTTCAAGCTCATTAACGCAGGGCCGCTCTTCAAGTTCACTCCGGCCGTATCGTTTCTCGTTGCGTGTAATACGAAAGATGAAGTCGATGAATTGTGGGGCGGCCTCTCAAAAGAGGGCTCCGCTCTCATGGAACTCGGCGAATATCCGTTCAGCGAGAGATACGGATGGACACAGGACCGCTATGGCCTTTCGTGGCAAGTGATGTTCATGGGCAACCGCGCAATTGCACAGAGGATCATCCCGACGCTCATGTTTGTTGGCGAGCAGTGTGGAAAAGCAGAGGATGCCATCAATTTCTACACATCCGTTTTTCACAATGCAAAGGCCGGCCATGTTCTTCGCTACGGCAAAGATGAAAAGCCCGAGAAAGAAGGAACCATAAAGCACGCCGGAATTTTGCTTGAGGGCCAGAGTTTTGCAGTTATGGACAGCGTTCACGCGCACAACTTCAACTTCAATGAAGCTATTTCGTTCATCGTGTACTGCAACACCCAGGAAGAAATAGATTATTTCTGGTCGAAGCTTTCCGCAGATCCCAAGGCAGGACAGTGCGGATGGCTGAAAGACAAGTTCGGCCTTTCCTGGCAGGTTGTTCCGACGGTCATGGATCAGATGCTCCGGGACGGGAATGAGAAAAAACTAGCGCGCGTGACCCAGGCATTTCTCAAAATGAAAAAGTTTGATATTGCCAAATTGAAAGAGGCATACGAGGAAGGCAGGTCCGCCGTCTAAGCGAGGCTTCGCCAGCCCAGACTCAGATTGAAGCGGCTCTCCGCGCTAAAGAGCCATTCTTAGTCCACCTCAAGCATCTGACCGATTTCTCCGAAGGGCCATGCGGACGCCGTCAAAATTCGTAGCGCAGCGCGAACTGCATGACACGCGGCTGGGTTAGCAGACTGGTGTACGCGCCGAAACTTGCCGGCGACTGCGTGAGCGAAGTGAGCAGCGATGCGCCCACTCCCTGAGCGTTGAAGCGCGTCAGGTTGGGCACATTGAAGACTTCCCACCGAAATTGCAGACTATGGGATTCCCGGTAGGGCATTTTCCAGCGTTTCGCCAGGCTCATGTCCCAACTGGCGAAGCCGTCGCCACGCAAGACGTTGCGCGAGCCTACTCCGCCCGGCAGGGGCAGCGTGAAATCATTTTGCGCTGCGCTCGGATTCGCGAAGGGACTGACGAAAGAGTCGGGTCTCCCTGTCACCGGATCGGGAACCTGCAGGTGGTAAATGCCCGTCTGAGGCTTGGCGGTCATTTGGGCAATGGCCGTAAGGAACCAATCCGTGGGCCAGCGCTGGCCGCCATCCACGCTAAAGGGAAAACCGCTGGTCCAGCGAGCCAGACCGGAAAGCTGCCAGCCACCGACGACCGCATCTAAAAATCCGCCGGCATCATGCGCCAGTGTCCGGCCTTTACCGATGGGGAGATCAACAATCCAGTTGAGGTTCATCTGATGCGTGAGGTCAAAGTCGGAGACAGCGCGAGCTAGGTTCGGAGAGAAGGCATTGGCAAGCCGACTTCCCACCAGGCCGATGTTTTGATAACCATAAACGGAAAACCCGACGCGCGATGCCGCGGAAGTAATATCAATGGACTTGGAGAAGGTGTAGTTGAAGTCGAATTGGACGCCATGACTGAACTGCTTGCGCAGGCTCGCTTGCAAAGCGTGATAGCTCGAACTGCCGATGGAACTCCACCCATACATGGAGAAAGCCTGATCATTCAGAAATTTGCCGGCGCCGCCGTTGAGTCCCGCGGGTCCGTTGAAGAAATAGCTGCCCGAGGCGATGTTGTCGTTCAAGCCGCCATACGCGTCAATGTCGGCCAGTCCTACGATCTCGTCGCCAATGACGGAAAGGGCCGGGTTGTAATAGAGGTCAAAGACGCTTTGAAGCAGACTATTCGTAACGTTGGTTGTGGAAGTAGGGGTTGTGGTAAACGAATCCACGTACCGGGAGGCGCCCGGTCGAAGGGGCGGGAGCATGTCCACCCAGTATTGCGAGGTAGGTCCCAGCATCGCGGCGGTAACGCTGGAAATCTGCGCAGGCGTGATAACTGCACTGTAGAAATTGGTGGGCTGCCCACCGTTGTTGGCCAAAGCAAAAGTCCTTGCCAACTTGGACAGGGCCGCGGCGGCTGTGTAGTAGTCGATTCCGGTCTTGGGATCGACGATGTCGAGCGGCTGAGTCAGATCGCGCTGCGTCAGCAAGTCGCGGCCGAAGCGGCCTACATAAGACACTTGTAGAGAGAATCGCTTGGGCAATTCGCGGCCGATGGAAAAGTCAACGGCATAGGCGTGCGGAGTCTTGAGTGTGTCGTCGGTGCCCCAGAGATTGGCCTGTGCGTTAATGCCGGGCGTCTGCGGAAATCCTCCCACAGGCGGCGGTTGCAGGAATTGCGCGACGGGAATGCCAGGCGGCGGATTGTTGACAAGAGGAATGGTGTTGATGCCGGTAATCCGCGGGAGGTCCTCAGCTCCGGTCTGATTGAAAGTGCAGCAGGGATTTTGCAGAGTTGTGGTGAGCCCCGCCGAACCGATTTGGTCGAAGCTATTCAGGAGCGCGAATCCGGCGCGGTCGTAAACGCGGCTAAAGCCGGCGCGGATGACGGTCTGGTCGTTTTCGCCGAAAATCTTTTTGAATAGGCTGCCGCCAAAACGGGGCGAATAGGCGACGGAAACTCTCGGCGACCAATCTGTTTTTTCAAAGGGGTAGAAGCCGGGGCCATTGTTCACAGGACCCCCAAGTGTGAAGGCCATCTCTGGTTCGGATGTGTAGCCCAATCCCTGTTCCATATTTTTGACGTTCGTCGCGAACTGCGTTCCCAGGCCGAATGTCGGAGAAGTTTGCAAGCCATTGGTCTCCCACGGCGGGGGGAAGAAGGACCAGCGAAGTCCATATGTCAGCGTAAGGTTTGGTTTGATGCGCCAGGTATCCTGCCCATAGAATTCGTAGGAGTTGAGTCCATAGTTGCGCTTCACCGGAGCGCCCTCTGGCTGGACGATGCCGTTACGGTCGAGGTTATAGTTGGCGACCACGTCAGAGATCATGCCGTACATAGCGAGTAGCGGGCGGTCATAGGCTGTAGAGGACAAAGGTTCCGGCAAGCTTATGCCCGGATGGCCGAACGGGCTCGGGCTAGTATTGGCGGGATCCAGGCTGCTGGAGGTAAAAGAGAATCCGATCGGAGATGTCCAGTTGGTTGTGCCGAGGCCGAGGTTATTGGAGTGCAGATAACTCGTGCGGGGGTCGCGGGCCAAGCCGATGACACCCCCAAACTGGAAGGCATGGGTCTTCTTGGTCCATGACAGATCATCCTTCAGGTTGTGCAAGCCTACCTGGAAATTGTGGCTATAAACGATTCCTTGATCGAGCCCCAGGAAAGTGTTCCACGACTGGTTGGTATTGCCGACGACGCCAAAGCTCTGCCGCGTGAATCCCCAGAGAAACGAATTGGTGAGATTGGAATTGAGCACCGCGGTATAGCCGAGCGCAAACCCTTTGCTGTGGTCAACGTTAGTTTGCTCCGGAGGATCGCCAGGCAGAAACGGAGCGCCCGGGTTGCGCAAATCCTGGAGTGCCCCGCGCCAGAACAACAAGTGCCGGCCGTCCGCCGTGAGACGATAATCAACACGAGCGATGAAGACATCGTTGTCCAGTTTGGTGGGTGCACGGAAAACGAATCCGGCGTAATTGAAGCCATCACCCGCGGCAAAATCGTTGGTTACGGTCCGGCCAGTGCAGAACGTCTTATCTAGATAACCGGTGTGATTGGTTAGATCCAGCATGGCAGGGTCAATCCCTATGCCTCGTGGGTCGAGGGTCTGGAGGTCAGTGGGGGTTAGTGTGGTGAGCCCGCCGTTTACGTTCAAATATCGGAAAATGCCCTGGCACATGGAGGGCGTGGGAATGACACGTTCCGCGCGCTGCTGTTCCCGCTCGCGGGTGCCCTCATAATTCGTGAAAAAAAACAACCGGTCCTTATGCAACGGTCCACCCACCGACGCGCCAAAGATGTTGCGGTTCAACTGGAGTGGTTTATTCGGATCGCCAACGTTCAGTTCGGATTGCTTCACAAGGTAGTCGTTGGCGCTGGTGATGGTGTTGCGGATGTATTCATAGGCGGAACCGTGAAAACTATTGGTGCCGCTCTTGGTCACCAAGGCGACCTGCGCGCCGGAGCCTTGGCCCTGATCGGCGCCGTAGTTGGTGGTGGTCACACGAAATTCCTCAACGGAATCCTGAGTGACCGGCAAAACGGAGGTGAACGCGTAACCGTTGGATTGGTCGTTCACGTCCACACCGTCAAGAGTGACATTGCTCTGATCGCTTCGCGCGCCGTTCACCGATCCGTTGCGGGTGTCCTGATCTTTGTCTCCAATGCGGTTTCCGGTGTAGGTCACTCCGGCTTGCAAGGTGAGCAGGTCCGGGACGTTGCGGCCTTCGAGCGGGAGCTCCTTCACTTGCACCTCGTCAAATGAATTTCCGATGGAGGCGTCCACTAAATTCAGCGCGGGCGCTTCGGAGCTTACCGTGACCGTTTCGCTGGCACCGCCGATGGTCAACTGCACGTTGGCGGTGGTTGGGGTATTGACCAACAACTGCAAGTCCGTCTGCTCGTACCGCCGAAACGCGGTCGCTGTCACGGTGAGCCGATAGGTGCCTGGAGGCACAAGGAGGAACTGATATTCGCCCTGATCCTCTGTCGTTGTGGTGCGCTCGATCTTGGATTCGGAGTTCGCCAGCACCACGGTGGGGTCTACGATCGTACCTCGCACGGACGTGGTAGCTTGACCCCAAGCGGAAACGGTGACAAGTAAAAGCGCCGTCGCGGTTCTGCAGAAAAGCCACGAAGTTGAGCGAAGCACCGTGACCCAGAAAGTGCGGGACTGTCCGCCAACACGTTCCTGCCATCCAGACGCGCTCGCGGTTGGTAGCGATCTATGTGTGCTCATATCCCCTCACTTTCCTTCGGACAATTTGCAACCGCCTTATCTCGGGCAAAAACCTAAAGACCGTTAATGAACTTTCCCTGGCAGCCGCCCTTCAGCGGTAAGGCATGGACATGCGTCGCTCGCGGATTGGTCCGAACTCCTATTTTCAGTGTCGGAGCGATATAAGAAGGATTAAATATAAGTACAGTAAACAATCTCGTCGCTGACATCACTCACCCCGGATTGTGTCGGACGCGAACCTTACTATAATTTAATAAACTCGATTTTGTTGGCACGAAACTACATTGAGCATTGCGAGACTGTCAAGGAGAAAACTCATTCTGAAAACTCAGAAAACTCATTCGTCGACCCCATCGCACGGTTGAGTCGAGCGCGCAAAGAGGTCCAACTGTTTGCGAATGTTCGTTACTCACTGTCATTTGCAGAAAGCTGATAATTAAAATGAAAAAGATTCATGCTGCCATGCGAAGTATGTCGCTGGCACGGAAGGAGGGAGCTCCATATCGCGTACTGCTGGGGTTGCATTCTTGCTGAATTCGTCGTCACGAACTCAGGGCGCACCATCGATTCGCCCAAATTTATGATGATGGGAGCGTCACCAGTTGCTCCCGATGCGTTTTTCTAAGAATTTCTAAAAAACTGTCCCGCAACTGTACATCTTTCTTTCATGTGTCTGCAGACTCGAAGTTATCGCGCCTTTAGCTTCCCAGCGCGCGTTGTTCCCTGATCGCTTAATCCCTTCATTTTGGTTCAGTGCCATAAAACTGGCACCCTACCACGCCGCT
>Ga0193729_1000470_pt1 | contig 21025 bp, 21 predicted proteins | sample U1c2metaG_FD_143036 | JGI IMG/M metagenome (GOLD analysis project Ga0193729, IMG submission 143036) | Soil microbial communities from a riparian zone of the East river system, Colorado, United States - U1c2 | ecosystem: Environmental > Terrestrial > Soil > Riparian zone | place: USA: East River...
CGATGACGCTGCACCGTCTGCTGCTGCACCGCACCAGCTAATTATTTCTCGAGCGAACGCCAAAGGGCGGAATAAGAATCATTTCGCCCTTACTTCCTCATTTATTGGTTGGGAGCTCGCAAATCACCGTTAATCTTTTTTACGGCGCTTTTATCTTTAAGTGCGTCGAGCAACTGCGCCGCGTTTCCGCGCCACGACGGATGCTTCAAGTCCCGCGCAATTTCCGCCAACGGAGCCAGAACGAATCGCCGCAAATGCATGCGCGGGTGCGGCACCTGCAACTCCGGCGAGTTAATGGTCTGCAGGCCGTAAACTAAAATATCCAGATCGATCAACCTTGGACCACGCGCCACCGGTTTTTTGCTGCCCATGCGCTTCTCGAGCTCTCGCAGCTCTCTAAGCAGCGCCGCCGGCGGCACGGTGGTCTCTCCCTCCACCACACAGTTTAAAAACCACGGCTGCTCCAACAAGTCCAGCGGCTCCGTTTCATAAATCGACGAAACTTTTTTTATTTGCACTCCCAGTTCGGGTAAGGCCGCAATTGCGTCACGAAGATTTTTCTCGCGGTCTCCCACATTCGATCCCAGTGACAAGAAAACGATTTCGGATTTTATTTCTTGCACTTATATCTCTGCGCCGCCAAGTTGCGTTGAATTCTGTTTGGGGAGATTAGATTCATGGGGACAACGAGTCGACCCGTGCGCCATTTATCATCGCGCAGAAAAATTAAAATAGTCGCGGCTGGCGCCTGGGCAGATTCCTGCCAAAGTATTCATAGGCTCGTGGAGTCGCCATCCTGCCGCGGGGTGTGCGATCGATCATGCCAATCTGCATCAAATACGGCTCGTAAATTTCTTCGATAGCGTCTTCTTCTTCGCTCAGCGCGGCCGCCAGCGTACCCACACCCACCGGGCCGCCGCCATATTTATCGAGCAACGCCAGCATCAGGTTGCGATCCACTTCATCAAGCCCTTGCTCATCCACACCGAGCATCGCGAGCGCTTCCTGCGCTACCGCCTGGGTAATTCGCCCCGCCGCGCGTACCTCCGCGAAGTCGCGCGCGCGCCGTAACAATCGGTTGGCGATGCGCGGGGTTCCGCGGCAGCGCCGCGCGATTTCCTCCGCGCCCGCCTCATCCATCTCAATATTCAAAATTTTCGCCGAGCGCCGAATAATAATCAGCAGATCCGCCGGTTCGTAAAAATCCAGGCGATGAACAATTCCAAATCGCGACCGCAAGGGCGCAGTAATCAATCCCGCGCGGGTGGTAGCCCCGATCAAAGTGAAGTGCCCCAACTGAAAAGGATGAATCCGCGCGCCTGGCCCCTGCCCGATAATCAAGTCGACGCGAAAATCTTCCATCGCCGGGTACAACACTTCTTCCACGGCCGGTTGCAAGCGATGAATCTCGTCGAGAAAAAATACTTCCTTCGTTTCCAGGGAAGTAAGAATCGCGGTCAGATCCCCTTTGCGCTCGAGTAACGGCCCCGCGCTGGTTTTGATCGGCACTTGCAGTTCGTTGGCGATGATTTGCGCCAGCGTGGTCTTCCCCAATCCCGGCGGCCCATACAACAGCACGTGATCGAGCGCTTCGCCGCGGCTGCGCGCCGCCTCGATGGCAATCTGAATATTTTCTTTTACGCGTTTTTGGCCGATGTATTCGTCCAGCCGTTTGGGCCGCACGCTGGCTTCAATGCGCGCGTCTTCATCGAACGCTTGCGCGGATACGATGCGCTCCGCTGTCTTACCGATCACCCGTTTTGCGGTTCCATCTGGCATTTAGGAAGTCCTGGCGGCTCGGCCCTTGCTCTGGCTGAGCGCTTGCAACGCCGCGCGCAACAATTTTTCAAAATTGGCTGACCCGGATTCCTTGCGCGCTTCGTCGACCGTTTTTTCCGCTACGCGCGCGTCGTACCCCAGGTTCACCAGCGCCGAAACTACATCGGCCTCCACCCCAGCAGGTGAACTCGCCGCTGGTTTTTCTTTTTCCACGATTACCGCGTCCAGCTTGTCTTTTAATTCCACCACCATGCGCTCGGCCGTTTTTCTGCCCACTCCCGGTATTTGCGTCAATCTTCCCAGATCGCTTCCGCGAATTGCAGGCACTAATTCGTCCACGCTCATGCCCGACAAAATTTTCAACGCCAGGCTGGGTCCCACGCCGGAGGCGGAAAGCAGCATTTCAAAAAGGTGTTTTTCGCGCGAGGAAACAAATCCATACAACGATAGCGCGTCTTCGCGCACGTGGGTATGAATCAGCAGTGTCACTTCAGTATGCAGTTCGCCCAGCGCGGCAAATGTCGATAGCGGCACTTGCACCACGTATCCTACACCGCCCACATCCACCAGCACCTGGTTCGGTCTTTTTTCGGCAAGCCTTCCGCGCAACTGGCCAATCATGTCCTCAAAGTATTGACGACGTCCCCCGCAGTGTCAACGCGAGTATGGGTTAGCGGAACGGGCGGGTAATCGGAGTTAGCCCGTGTTCACGCCGTTGCGAACCTGGAACTGGCGAACGCCATGGAAAGCCAGGGCGAGAAAGCTCGGACATAAACTTGAAGCTCACGAAAAGGATGCGGATGCTCAATTTGCCTTTCTCGGTTAGACCGATACTCACTGCAATCTTCTTCGTCGCATGTGCAGCCTGGATATTGCCGGAGGTTGTTGCTTGGAGAGTTAAACGGTCGAGCGACTCCTCACACGCCAGTGATCATGGTTCTCTCAACCTCATCGTAATCCTTTGGTCGGTCGGTATAACGATGGCTGTTTTGATCTCCTTACTTTTGCCGCAAGCTGCGATGTCGTGGAAACGAACTTCAGTCTTCTTGGTCGGGATTTTCTTTATGTTGATGGGCGTGGCGCTTCGTTGGTACTCCGCGGCAATTTTGGGAAAATATTTTACGTTCGATGTCGCGATACAGGGCGGCCAAACTTTAATCGAAGCGGGGCCTTACCGCTATGTCCGCCATCCTTCCTACAGCGGTGCGCTTTTGAGCCTGCTTGGATTCGGTCTGGCGCTCGGTAACTGGGCCGGGCTCGCTGCCGCTCTATCCTGCTTGGGGTTCGCGTATTCTTATCGCATACCGATTGAGGAGCAGGCACTGAGTTCTGCGCTTGGGGATGTTTACATCAAATACATGACTCGGACTTGGCGTCTCATCCCATTTTTGTTCTAGGAAATGATTCGCGGCAGCTTAGAAGAAATTTGATGCTTTCAAGACGCCAATTCATGACTGCTTCGACTGCTTTTTTGGCGTCTGGAGCCGTGTCTCACAGACTGCAGGCATCGCCTGAATCGGCGGAAGTTAATGATGTACATGCTCAACTAAATCCCACGCGCGTTTCAGAAATTCTGCAGCCACGATCGCCTGAACAAGTCCGCGACATAATTCGCACGGCGCAAAAAAATCGGAAGACTATCTCCATCTGCGGCGGACGCCATGCGATGGGCGGACAGGAATTTGGTACCGACACCACGCTGATCGATATAAGAAAGCTGAACCGAATATTAAATTTGAATCGCGAAACGGGAATAATTGAGGTCGAGGCCGGGATCGAATGGCCGCAACTGATCGACGGCTATCTGGCGCGACAAATCGAGGACAAGCGAAACTGGGGAATCGCGCAAAAACAAACCGGTGCAGATCGATTGACATTGTCGGGAACAATTGCGGCCAACGCGCATGGTCGCGGGCTGAAAATGAAACCGTTTATCAGCAACGTTGAATCCTTTGTTCTCGTCGACGCAGCCGGAGTGGCGCGCACCTTCAGCCGTACCGAAAACGAAGAGTTGTTCCGCCTAGTTCATGGAGGGTACGGTCTTTTCGGAGTTGTGACTTCCATACAATTGCGCCTCCTGCCGAGGAAGAAGGTCGAGAGGGTTGTGGAAATTCGCACGGCCGAAACGTTGATGGTGGCTTTTGAGAAGCGCATCGCAGACGGATTTGAATATGGAGATTTCCAGTTTTCCATCGAGCGCGACTCGGACGATTTCCTGCACAAGGGCGTATTTTCTTGTTATCGACCGGTTTCGATCGACACACCGATTCCTATTGAAAACAAACAACTGACCGATGAGAACTGGAGACAACTTCTCTATCTCGCTCACACCGACGAAAAACAGGTGTTCAACAGGTATGCAGAGTATTACCTTTCGACGAATGGTCAGACTTACTGGTCGGACCTGCATCAACTGAGTATCTACCCCGATAATTATCATCGCGAAATCGATGCCCGGCTTCATGCTCCTTACCCCGCAACAGAAATGATCACAGAGATCAACGTACCCAGGCACACGCTGGCCGGTTTTCTCGCAGAGGCGCGGGAAGATTTCCGGAAGAATGATACTGAGTTGATTTATGGGACCGTCCGCCTTATCGAGCGCGATGATGAGAGTTTTCTTCCGTGGGCGAAACAACCTTACGCTTGCACGATCTTCAATCTCCACGTGGTCCACAGTCCTATAGGGATCCAGCGTTCGGCGGATGCTTTTCGCAGATTGATCGATATGGCCGGGCGCCGCGGAGGTTCGTATTACCTGACCTATCATCGTCACGCCACACGAAGCCAGGTCGAAAGTTGCTATCCGCAATTCGCCCAATTTCTGCGCTTAAAAAAACAGTACGATCCACATGAGCGTTTCCAGAGCGATTGGTACAGACATTACAGAACGATGTTCGCCGACAGCGTTTGAGACGCCAACAAAGAACCCTTCTATATTGAAGCTGATGGAAAAATGATGGCGGTACGCGCGAGCGCCGGCGCTGACTTTGACGCAGGGACGCCAACGGCGCTATTCCAAGCTCATGCGCGGGAATTTTTCACTACCTCCGAGCAAGTGAGCTATGACTATCCAAAAACGTGAACTCGTCGCGGGGTCACGGCTGTTACACGGTCACATTTGCCTTTACTCGCTGGGCCCTTCGCTAAGGCAAGGCATGTCTTCTTCTGCGAGTCCGTCAGGAATTACTTCGCCTTTGATCAAACGACGATGGTTTTCCTTCAAGACATCAGAAGCCTTTTCAAGCTGGAATTCGAGAGTCTTGGTAACTCCGATTCGATCTACAACTAGCTTAAGCAATTTGCCCTGAGCACTAGAAAACAGAGCTTCCAATTCTTGTGGATCGATGATGCTGGATCGCCTTTAGCGGCTCGTGAGGGATTTAGCTAAGAGCTGTTGCGGATGTAGAGGTCAAGTGCGTTCCCATCTTTCGGGCCGATCTCCATGCAAATAGAGTAAAGTGCGCGCTCGATTTGGTTGTGCATTTCCAAGGCCGCTAACGGCGACTCCCTACGCCTTGCAAGCGTTAGCATAGCTCCGTCCAGAACCGATTTTTGACTCGCTCACATCCTTCGCTGTTGCTCAATCCAATAATATTCTTCAGTTGGTTGGGGGAGCCGTCGCCGTGGCGGAAGTACGGAAAAGAACTATCCTCAATACACTTGCGTGCCGATCCGCACTTGAAACAGGAAAGAGATGTGGCGGTTTGAATTGGGCACACCGCGGGTAGTCACGCTGAAACGGAGGATCGTAAATGCGATTCAGAACACAGCTTCGGAACCGATCAGTTCAAGGCGCGTCAGTATTGGCGATGGTCGTGATGTTTGCCAGTCTGCTGAGCATGAAGATTTCCGCTCAAAATGAAGGCCCAGGTGTCTGGAAGATCATGCGGGCGCAGTACGGCTGGCGGGATCGCCAGACAGATGTCACCGATCTGGTCGGAGATTTGATTGGGCGCGGCGGCGTCAATGGACGAGTGTGGGTAAACAACCAGACCATGGGCGGAGATCCGGCGGTATCGCGCGACAAAACGCTGCGAATTATTGCGCGAAATCAACAGAATCAGGAACGCGAATTTTTGTACCGCGAGGGCGCAGCCATAGACGTGAGCATGTTCGCGGTGCACCGCGAGGAATCGGTTCGACACGATGAGTTTGACGATCGACCCCGACGGGAAGAAGACCGGCGCGATGACCATCGAGATGACCGTCGTGACGACCATCGAGGCGTCTGGATTTTGCGCGCATATTGGGGAGTGCAAGGCAGGACCGCAAACGTAACGGATTTGTTGCGCACCATGCAACGTGAGAATGGGTTGCAGGTGATGGCTAATAATCGCTCGCTAGGCGGAGACCCGGCGCCCGGAGTAGACAAGGTGTTAATCGTCGTTTACCGCATCCAGGGACAGGAGTCAGCCGCAGCGGTACACGAAGGGAATCTCCTGACGATCCCATAATCACCAGCTTCAACAACATCGCGATGTGGGGAACGCTTCACATCAGCCGTAGCACTGGAAAGGTCAAAGGGTGGACCGTAGATTCATGGTCACAAGGAGGTCCACCGTATCTGCATCCAAAAATGCACTGGGTGAGTTTTCCGGACTACAAACTTCATTACATGAACTTGAACGTAGACTTCAACAGCACGATGCAAGTTGGTTCAGAAGACACTGAGACAGAGCCCGAACGCGTGGTCTTTATCCGTGCGACACTCAGGCAGTGGGAGCAAGACTGGATTGAGGAACAGAGCAAGGAGCACTCCTGAATCTTCCTAACCGGCCAGCCCAAGTGTGCGTCAATCAGCGGCGGGTGCGATCCTTGCGCACGGCTTCGTCGATGAGCGCGCCAAGTTGACTCCGCGTCAGCGAAACGTGTTCCCCTGTGGAGTCGCCGCCATCGCTCGTTATCGGCAGATCTGCCCCTCCGCCGGGCGGCGGCGCGACAAAATATCTCGAGCGCGAGGCCATTAGCTTGGCCACTTCGCGGCTGGAAAGCAGTTGCGGTTCGCCGGCCATCTCCGCCGCCAACGTAATTCTCGCCGAGTGCTCAATGGTCTCCATGCGGAAAAAAGCGGTGAGCAGATCCGGACCGCAGGTGACCGCCCCGTGATTGGCAAGTAGCAGCGCATCGTAATGCGGAACGAACGGCTCAATGGCCGCGCTTAATTCCGGCGTTCCCGGAGTCGCGTAGCGCACCAGCGGAATTTGCCCCAGCCCAATAATCACCTCCGGTAGCAATGCCTGGTCCAACGCGCGTCCAGCCACGGCAAAACCCGTTGCCGTTGGCGGATGTGCGTGGCAAATGGCCTGCACGTCCGGCCGCATGCGATAAAACAACAAATGCATGGCCACTTCCGATGACACCTTTCGTTTACCAGAAATGTGCGCGCCGTTCAGATCGGTAATCACCAAATCTTCAGGCGACAGCTTGCCCTTGTTCATGCACGTGGGCGTATTCAGGATTCTGTTTTCATCCAGGCGAACGGAGAGATTTCCTTCGCAGGCTACGATGTAGCCGCGCTCAGACAGCCAGCGTCCCGCGATACAAATTTCGCGGCTGTGCTGCTCTTCAGTCTTCGCGGAACCCGGTAGGAGTGCGTCCGTCATTGGCCTGTCCCTTTCCTCGCGTCCTATAGTCGGCGCGCCGAACAGATTTGCTACAAACTTCCGCTAGCAAAGCGCGGAAGTTTATGGTTGCCCCGTGGACGCACGGAAGTGGTGGGAAAGAACCTAATACAAGTCCCCGCAAGATGCTAGGCGTAAATTCCGCGAAGCTTTAACGCGCTAGCGACCCGGTCGATTGCCAACATGTAAGCGGCAATACGGTTATTAACCTTGTGGGCTTCGGCATAACGGACGACCTCGTCGAACGCGTGTTCCATCACGTCCAGAAGCCGTTCGTTCACTTCGCTCTCGCGCCAGAAAAAACCTTGCCGGTCCTGCACCCACTCGAAATAACTGACCGTCACTCCTCCGGCGTTTCCCAGAATATCCGGCACAGTAAAGATCCCCTTGGCATCGACGATGGAATCGGCTTGCCAGGTGGTCGGTCCGTTAGCCCCTTCGCACAGAATTTTGGCCTGCACCTGATGCGCATTTTCTTCGGTGATTTGATTTTCGATGGCCGCGGGAATAGCGATCTCGCAGGGCTGGAACAGCACATCGCGAGCGGTCATTTTTGTGCCACCGCCGGGAAAATCCTGCAGTGCCTTTTTCTGGACGTACACCCACTCAATCACTTTGGGAATGTCAAAACCATTTTCGTTGTAAAGACCGCCGCCGATATCCGCGAGTCCCACAATTTTGTAGCCTGCCTTCTGCATCAAATCCGCCGCCAACGAGCCGACATTTCCGAATCCTTGAATCACGACGCGGCAGCCTTGTTTCTTAATGCCCGTTTTTGCCAGCGCCTTGTCGCAGCAGATCATTACGCCGCGCCCAGTCGCTTCGCGCCTCCCGGCCGAGCCGCCCAATTCTATGGGTTTGCCGGTGACCACCGCGGTGGTGGCCTGACCAAGATGCATCGCGTAGGTATCCATGACCCATGCCATGGTCTGTTCGCCGGTGCCCACATCCGGCGCGGGCACGTCTTTCTCGGGCCCCAGCCAATTGGCCAGCTCAGCTGTATATCTGCGCGTCATGCGTTCCAATTCGCCGCGCGACATTTTCTTCGGATCGCAAATGATGCCGCCCTTTGCGCCGCCAAATGGAATATTCACCACCGCGCATTTCCAGGTCATCCAGGTCGCCAAGGCACGCACTTCATCGAGCGAAACGTCAGGCGCGTAGCGAATGCCGCCCTTGCCGGGGCCCCGCACGGTGGAGTGCAAAACGCGATAGCCGGTAAAGACTTCGAGTTGGCCATTGTCCAGTCCAACAGGAATGTACAGAGTGATTTCTTTGCTGGGATATTTCAGATAGCGGTACAAGCCCTGCTCGAGTCCTAGTTTGTTTGCCGCGACTTCAAAACGCGCTTCGGCGTTTTGGTACACATTCATTTCTTCCGGTACAGGACCGTGCGCCATGCAAAGCTCTCCTTGCTATCTGAACCGCAGTTGGGTCAGTCGCGACTGGACACCAGTAGCGCGATTTTCGCAACTTGAATTGAGGGCCAACGAAAGTAGGAAATAGCGGGCTACCCTCCCGCCGTTTTGGTGGCCGGGCGACAGTATACGAACCCGGAGACAAGCTCGCAAGCTACACGTCGCTGGGGTGGTGGGTCAGTTTCCGATAATCCGACAATATAAAAGGACCTTGACAACCTGACCTCCAAACAAATCAGGTCCGAGGATTACTTCCGATTTGTCGGCCATCCGTTTACAGACTTCCCGGGCGGATTACTCGCTCGAATTGGCTGCCAAACTGCCGCGTGAGGCTGGTCTTCCATGAACCCAAACCGTGACGATGCTGTCGTACGCGTCTACGCTTTCCAACGGCGATTTTTTCAGCAGGACGAGATTCGCAATTTTCCCCGGCTCGAGGGTTCCAAGTTGCGAATCGAGTTTGAATTCCCGTGCATTATTGATCGTGGCAGCTTTGAAGATCTGAACGAGAGTCAACCCGGCATTTTGCAGTTGCTGCATCTCCAAATAGCCGTTTAGGCCGGGGAGATTCCCGTAGGTCGGAGCCGACGGAGTGTCCGTGCCAAAAAGAAAGTTGGCATCTTTGCTCCCTAGGTAAGCAACTACTTGTCGTACGCGGCGGAGTGGACCCTGGTCGAATCCTTCAAGCATGGCCGCGTCCGTCGTATCGTCCTCAGCTATTTCTTTCTTGAACCATTTACCTTCGGGAGAGTCGAACCACTCCAGCATCTCCGCAGGGATGACTTTAGGGATTGCCTTCATGTTCAGATATTCGGGATCGAAATACGCGCGCAGACCCTGCATGACCTGAATAGTGGGTTGATAGCCAATTTTCTTTTGCACGATTAGATCGAGGAGCGTTGTGATCTCGGCTGGGAGCCCAGTCTGCTTACCGAGGTCTCCCCAGTTCCACATTCCATGCGCGACAACGTCAACGTCTCCGTCGACGGCAAATTTCTGGGCTTCAAACGAGTTGGCGTGCATCATGAGCACCAAGCGGGCTTGAGTCGCAGCCTTGCGGATTTCCGCCAAAATATCAGGGCCCATAACCGGCAAGTTCCTATCTCCCGCGAAGCCGCGTTCGAAATAAGTTTTGACGCAAATCCCGCACGAGTCCTTGACCGCACCTACCGCCGCAGCAGGGGTGTGATCTTGCGGCTTGTATTCCGAGGGAATACTGGAGGCTTGTTTAGGGTCGTAGATAAAATTCGGAAAAAGTTTGAAGCGTATTGCAGGCGGCGCAAACGACATCGGGTAACCATTGGCAAAAGGCAAAGACTGCCCGCAGTCATATAAGTCCGGGTGCAGCGGAGCCTGCCTGAAGTCGTCCAACACCCGGCGATCAACCGCTGCCAAGTCGACCAGCGTGGTATAGCCGAAGTAAAGGTAGGAACGCGGAAGCTGTTTGAAGTATTCCTTGATCCACGCCGGTTTGCCTTCGGCCGGACCAAAGTTCACTTCAGGCCTCATTCCGGGAACGGAAGCAAGATGGACGTGCGAGTCGATCAGGCCCGGAATAAGAAATTGTCCTTCTCCCGAAACTACCGTTGCGCCGGCAGGCTTCTTCGCTCCTGTTTTTCGCTCGACGCGAACGATGTGTCCATTTTCGATCAGCACACTGCCCTTCTCGATGTGATCGAGTTTCTCGGGCGAAATGATGGTGACGTCCGTAATCCAGGTTCGGTCCGGCTTTTGGTTGGGGGCGGGTTGAGCAATGGCCGCCACCGGGAGAAACGACGCAAATATGATGGCGAATAATATTTTCATCCTAAAGATCCAACTGCCGGCCATGGCGTGCTCCCTATTATGCGCTGTCGCCACCCTTTTGCTGAACGCCGATCCGTCATCGAAATAAGGACCAAGCGCGGAAAAAGTTCCGCGAATCGAATTCTGGTCGAGTAACGGGCGATAACCGACCCACTATCCTCGCGGGAGTTGCCATACGGTGAACGCTGGCACGGCGCTCGGCTAGCGTCCCGTTTTGGAACTGCTTGGTGTGTATGGCCTTACCCCACCGCCACGGCGGAGTGGCGTTCTCGAAAAATAACAAAAAATACGTGCACAAATGTCCAATTTTGAACAGACGCCGGAAATGGGAGCGGGTAACTTTTTGGTAGATGTTGGTGGTATGCATACGATGCCGGAGCAAAAGCGCTTCCGGGGACGCCATCGCGTGTAGACCCCTCGCGGCGGCCAGTGCTTAAAACTTGGCACTTCGGCCGCCGCGTTCATTTTACCGGCATGCCGGCCAGAAATCCTCCGCCCGTGCCGTTACCTAGAAATTCCAAGCTGACGACAAGACTCTTCGAGGAAATTATTTGTTGATGAACCTGGGCCTTGGATTGTGTTTATTGCTTTCAGGTTTGTCTGGAAATGAGACTTCCGAGGTTTTTCGATGGAAAGTGTTCGGTAATTGCGCCAATTAAAAATAATCGTACACGGCCAGGTTCCGCGATCTAACGAAGCGCTTTGCGAGCGGCGGCTCGAAACCAAATTTATTGTAGCTTGAATTGAATCGTGACTTTCACATGCATTGGCACGGGTTTGCCATGCAGTTGCGCTGGTGCGTACTTCCAGTGACTCAGCGCGTCTTTTGCGGATTCCTGCAAAAGCGCTGGGCCGGAAACAATGGCCATGCTGGCAACGTGTCCATTGGCATCGATCAGCGCGTCAATGGTCACCGCGCCGGTTATTCGCTGAGTTTTTGCCATTTGCGGATATATCGGAGGCACAGAAGAAATTAAGGTTGCAGGTTTTACATCTGACCCGCTGCTAGGCGCAACCGGCTGTCTGGAAGCGGAGCCCATGAGACCGGATACCAATCCCGCTGCTGGCTGACTTGGCTCAAGATTCAAAGCTTCTTCCGTGGCAACCGGGCTGGCTGGTTTGTTCACGATCGGAGCCGATAGCGTAACGGATCCGAGGTTTTGTTTTTTCGGCGGAGCAGTCGCGGCTACGTCGGCAGTCGCAGCGACATCCGCAGTCGCGGCCACATCTGATGCGGAATCCACGGTGGCAATGTTTTTGTTGGCTTTCGGGCTGGTCCTGTTGGCATCCACGAATTTAGTCGACTTCGATCCGGACGATGCATCTGGTCCCACCGTTGCCGGTGTGGAAACGGCGGTGAATTTGGCGGAGGGTTTTTCCGGAGCCGAGGCCCGTATCTGCGGCTGTGATTGCGTACGCGCATTGTTGCTGCCGCTAGTGTTGGCGACGTTCGCTGGCGTGCTGACGACAGCCGTATTGCTTGCGGCGTCGTTCGCCGTAGCATTGTCCGAGGATTGGCGCACGTACCAGCCTCCAGCGCCGATCAACAACAGAGCACCAGCTGCGATGGCGCCGATCAAGAATTTCTTGCTGGATTTACTTGACGCGGCAGCTGCCTCTGACAGGCCGTCCTGCTCATCCGCCAGGAAATGGGTGCCAAAAGACGAGGCAGGCAAGCCTCGGTTGGCGTTCTCTGGCGTATCTGTAATTTCGGTAACCGACAGATCGTCTACGACCGGAATATCACCGAAGTCCTCCGCTGCATCACGACTGCTGATTTCAGGCAACGCTGCTGAAGCGGCTGCCGCGTTGCGCGCCAAAGGCTCCAACCAGGAAGGTATTTTGATTTCGTCTGAATCCAGGATGGATTTCGACGGCTGGGTAGAAGTCCTGGATGTGAAGAGGGGTGTTGGTATTGCCGTATTTATTGGTTTCGAGGTTTCAAGGATGTTAGCACGCGCAACCCTTGGCGGAGATGATGGCGTGGCATCCAGCGAAGCCGGCGAAGAATTTGTTAAACCGGATTGCGGCACTGACGGCTGGGTCGCAGCAACAGCCGGGCTCAATGGCACAGATTGGGAGACGCGCGGGGAACTTGGAATCGTAGATTTCGTGTCCGGCTGAATCGCCGGAGGAGTCGTCACCGGAGTTTTTGATTCAGCGCCCGAACCGCCGGTGAAATTCCGCGTCGCTGCGGAAGATGCCGGTGTGGTTTCTGAACCATGACCCTGCGGCGCTGCAGGAAAGCGCATTCCCCAGAAACCCGAGACTGGCTCGGTGAACTCCAACTCCACGTAGCCGCTCATGCCGCGATAATTTTTTGAACTTACTACCTGGCAGACAACTTCTTTTTTTGTTTTCTCGTTGGTCAAGAACAGCAATTGGCCGGGAGCTACCGAAGAAGATAAGCGCACAACCGCGCCGTGCCCGAATATCAAAACGGTCTTTGTGGATTCAGAAAAAGGCTCGCGCTTCTCGCTACCCGCAACCGCTCGGGCTCCGTTCACCGTGACGGGAACTTCCAGTGCCACAGGTTGCGTACGCGAAGTTGAGTCCGTAGGCGAGGTCCCATGAGAACCAGCGACCGGGCGGCCCGTGGTGGCGGTGGCGTTTTCCGGAATGGACGTTAATATTTCGTTTTCCTTTGCAGTAGGGGACATGGGCACACTCGCGAGAACAGTTTCTCCAGCACAAACGAACGGAGTGTTCGCGCGGAATCACCCTATGGTCTAGGCCGCGTGGGGGACTAGCTATAGTACGGAGGTACTATGTTGAAAAGATTGGTACAGATAGACACCCCGGTCGCAGAGTAAAAACTACCTGTACTACCGGACAGGTGGCGGCAGCGGGCCTTTGAATTGTTCATCGAGTTCCACCTGGTAGCCAGTCACCATTTTGTTGGTTTCGTTGGCCATGCCGATCACTGCTTGCAACTCGTGGAACATTTGGTCGGTCATGCCTTTTTTGCGCGCCGATGCGGTGTGCGATGCGATGCAGTACTGACAATTGTTGGTGACGCTTACTGCGACGTACAGCAATTCTTTCATTAAGGGATCCAGAGCGCCCGGCGCCATAATTTCCTTCAGCGATTCCCAGGTACGCTTCAAAGTGGCGGGGTCGTGCGCGATGGCTTTCCAGAAATTATTGATCCAGTCGATTTTTCGCGTGGCCATGATGTCGTCGTAGATGGCGCGAACTTCCGGGCTGGCGTCTTTATATTCAATCAGTGCGAAGGTGGCCATGATTTCTCCAGAGAACATTCAACAAATAGGCGGTAAAACGTTAGCAGGAACGTCAGGCAATTTGAAACTTGGAAATGGCGCGGCTGGAAATGACGCGCTTTGAACGCTTGCGAGTGGGGCGGCAGAATTTGTCGAGCAGCAACTTCGCTAGCCGTTTGTGATTGTGGCGAATGACGTCGCGCTCATCCAGCAAATTGTCCAGAACAACGCGGCAACCCAATTTCTGAATCTCCGGCAAATTAATGACTACGGGTTCGGCGCCTTGCGCACGATAGCGCCGGGCAACTTTTGGCGATACAGGCTGGCGATTGGCAACCACGTAGTCCACCAATTTGCGCGAGGCGTGGATTTGAATGGCGCGAAGATGATCGGCCAGCGCGTATCCAGCGGTTTCGCCGGGTTGGGTCATGAGATTGGCGATGTATACGCGTGGGGACTTGGAGTTCGCGATGGCGGCGGCGACTTCAGGGATTAAAAGATTGGGCAGGACGCTGGTGTACAGCGAGCCGGGGCCGAGAAGAATCAGATCCGCTTCGCGAATGGCTTCCATAGCGACGGGAAGCGGGCGCACGTTTTTCGGCGAGAGCTCTAATTTTTTTATGGGCACGCGACTGGCGGTGATGCGCGTTTCGCCGCGCACGCGGCGGCCATTCGTGAGCGTAGCTACAAGATGCACATTCGCTAGAGTGGATGGAAAAATTCGTCCGCGGATCGCGAGAACTTTGCTGCTTTCGCGAATTGCCTCCGTGAAGTCTCCGGTGATGTGGGTGAGCGCGGCCAGAAAAAGATTGCCGAAATTGTGGCCGATCAGCCCGCGGCCGGCGTGGAAGCGGTACTGGAAAAGACGGCCGAGCAATGCTTCGTCCTTGGAAAGCGCGACCATGCAATTGCGAATATCGCCTGGCGGCAGGATGCGATTTTCGCGCCGCAGGCGGCCGGAGCTGCCGCCGTCGTCCGTCACGGTGACGATGGCAGCGAGATCGGAGATGGGGCGCTCGGCGTTGGGATTTTTGTCATCGCCGCGGACGACGTGCTGTTTCAGTCCGCGGAGCAACGCGGATAGGCCGGTGCCGCCGCCGAGCGCGACGATGCGAAATCCGCTTGCTAAATTTTTTGATTTGGCGGTGTTTTTTTTCACGTGCGGGCGCGGCGAATTGATAGCGAGCAAATCGAACAGCGGCAGGTTTTTCAAACGATCAGCCGGCGGTGCCGTCTTTCTCAGGATACAGCAGTTCGGTGAAGCGCGGATCTTCCTGGAGGAAGGCGAAGTCTTCATCGTTGCGTGCGTGATAGCGATTTTCGGATTTGAGCTGAATGGCTACTTTCAGATTGGCCATCGCGGAGTCCGCTTCGCCGGTGAGGCAATCGAGAGCGGCGAGGGCGTAATGAATGTGATCGGCTTTGGGGGCGGCGCGCCGAGCTTTATCGAGACTTTCGCGGGCGTCATCCCAGCGGCCCACGTTCATCATAGCGACGCCGCGTTGATAATGTTCGTCGGCGGTGCGCGGATTTTGATCGTGAAGCGGCTTCATGCGCTGCTCGGCAATTTTTACGTGCATGCGGGCGCGATCGGCGAGTTCTTTGCTGGGGCCTTCTACAACTTTTTCAAGTTCCTGCTTGGCGCGCGCAAATTTCTGCTGCCGAAATAATGCCAGGGCCTCGTCGTAGATTTTCAGTTGAGCCTGGACGCGCGGATCGACCAGTTCGACGCCGCCACGTTGGTGGGGATGCGCCTGAGGTAAGTTCTTTTTCTTCTGCGATTTGGCACGAGAAGGAGACGTGCTCTTGGCGTGAGAGGAAGATGCCCGAGTTGGCTTACGTACTTTTGCCATGGAGCGCATGCTAACAGAGGTGATATGGCGCGTCAATGTTCGCGCCATAGGTAACTCGCGAAATCCAGAAGTTTATGCCCATTATCAGCTTGATGATGCGCTCCCGAGAGCTGAGTCTGCCGGAATCTCGGCAATCAAAGGTACTCCACCCCGGTATTTTTGCAAAAGAGTCTGTAAAATGATGAAAACAAAGGGTCGAGACCGCCAAAAGAAAGCCACAAAGTGCAAAGGGTCCACAACTTATTCAAAACAAAGAAGTAGCAAGTTAACATAATAATTGACAAATGAAGATGAATGCGCGGGAAGACGCAAGGTTGCGTAAAAGGTCGCCGAGGGCCGGAGGTAGCCTTAGATGCAATAAGTATCGTGCCGTTTTACCATTTAGATAAGTTTTAGACAACTAAACTAAATTCTAGCCACGGCAAGGACTGGGTGAAAATTCTTGCGTTGATTGCCGCAGGCGGTGTGGAGATCTATTCGGGATTGGGCAGGAATTCTGGGGTGACTCTTATCGGTGACGTTTACCTACCGGAGGCATGGGTAGAAAATACAGTATGAGAATCGAGGGAAATTCGCGGACACTGTATTTGGAGGTTTGAGGTTCGAAATTCGAGGTTCGAAGACGAAAGCCCGGTACAACGTTGCTTAAAAGCGGCTAAGATGAACGTGCCTGTAAGGAATCAAACAGGTTCGGGAATAGAATCGACAAGCATGGGGGCGAATACCGGCGGGGTTAAGTGTGCGTGTTGAGATTTTAGCCGGGTTCGAAATTACGACTAGTGCCGTTTATTAATTTTCCTGCGCGCGAAATTAACTGCAAGCTGGTGTATTACGGTCCAGGTCTGGGCGGAAAGACCGCCAACCTGCAATGGGTGTACGACCATACCGGGCAGAATCAGAAGGGCAAGATGGTGTCGCTGGCTACGGAGACGGACCGCACGCTGTTTTTTGATTTTCTGCCGCTGGATCTGGGGACGGTGCGCGGATTTAAAACGCGCTTTCATCTTTATACGGTGCCCGGGCAGGTGTTTTATGAGGCCAGCCGCAAGCTGATTTTGAAGGGCGCGGACGGCGTAGTGTTTGTGGCGGATTCGCAGGAAGAGCGGCTGGATGCGAATTTTGAAACGATGGAGAATTTGCAGGAGCATTTGAAAGAACACAACTTGAAATTCGATACGATTCCGTACGTGCTGCAACTGAACAAGCGCGATTTGCCTAAGGTGATGAGCGTGGCGGATCTGACAAAGCAATTACAGAAAAAAGGCGAGCCGGTTATCGAGGGAGTGGCGGTGAACGGGCAGGGCGTGTTTGAGACGTTGAAGGAAGTGGCCAAGCTGGTCTTGGCGGAGTTGAAGAAAAACGGTTAGTTTGCCTTCACTGCTGACCTCATGCGCGCATTGTAATAAGAATCCACCGAAGACAACCGAGCACGATTATCGCAGTCCAAAGAATGGAAATCTGGAGATTGGGCACTTGGCGCTTTGGCAGCTGGCCGGATTCCTCCATTGCCATTTCTAGCTCAATCTGGCCCAGCTGCTGAGAGACCCTGGCCCAACGTTTTGAAAAACGGGCTAACAATTTCCCAATAATCGCATAATCGAAAAGTCCTAGAGTGTGCGGGAGTCAAAAGTAGATCACGTATATTTTCTTTTCAAGACTTGCCTGCTAAGCCAAAAGATCCCAGAACACAAAAAGACTACGGCTTGGCCGTGGGTTCCGTAGGTACCTGCGGATTTTGCATTTGCGAGCGTTTTAGAAACTTAAAACTGCGCTTAGGCGAAATTGGCGAGGGCGGCGGATTCGGTTTCGAAGGCGGGGATGGCTTCAATCAGGCGGGTGACGGTGAGGGCGTCGCGGACGCGGCCGGGGCCGCAGACCAGGCGAAGGACGCCGCCTTCACGGGCTAGCTGGATGGAGATGCGCACCAGGGTGGAGATGCCGGAGCTGTCGATCTGGGGGACACCGTTGAGGATGACCACGACTTTGCGGGCGCCCTGGTCGATTACGGATTGCAGCGCTTCGTGAAGCTGTTCGCTGGATTCGCCAATGGTCAGGCGGCCGTGCACGTCAAGAACGGAGACGGGCCCGCTGGCGCGAACGTTTATTTCTATGGGGGCGTGATCGGCCATGTGGTGATTCTCCGTCCGAGTGGATAAGCGGCGCTGGTTAGGGCGGCTTTCCATTGGCGTGCATTATACGACGAAGGAAGACGACAAGCGATTGGTGGGCTGGAATTTGTGTGGGGCAATTTGGACGGGAGAACTATCCGCTAGTTTCTGCGCTCAAAAAGGGCAAAATAATGAGCAGCTAAATGCATTCGAGATTCCATCCTCAAATTCGGCACCCAACGTATTTCAAAACCTAACGTCAACAGAAAGACCCACCCTTGAAAATCGAGGGTGGGGCACCCTCCGTGTTGTGTTGAATTTTAGTGCTGTGGACATTGTGCTAGTCAATTTCTTCGTGAACTTCACAACCTGACGTCAACTTCGTCAACTTCGTCAACTTCGTGAACTTCGTGAACTTCGTGAACTTCACAATCAAACCTGAACGTCAACCCCAAGACCCGGGTTCATAACTCAACTGTCTAGCGACACTTTGTAAAGGATGTATTGGGACTAGACACAACTCAACTGCGAACCCGGGGCACCCCCGGGACACCTTACGAGGTGTATTGAGTTTAGTGGTGGGTGGAGGGCTTGCTAGTTAAATTTTTTGTGGGATGAATCAATTCTATTTATATGACAAGGGGAAGGCTGGTGCTTATAATCGGGCGCGTCCAGAGCCCATCTGAGGCCATCGTGGGGCTGGGACTGGCTTAGAGGGGATTTTTTGTTTCTTTGATTAACTGATGACCATTCCGAAGTCCCTACATTTGTCTCAAAACTATTGCGAGAAGGCGCGCCGCAGATCCAGGGCGTGGCGAACTGGTTTGCTGCTGGCGATGATTTTGTGGGGCGCTTCAGGGGCGTTCGCGCAAACAGCGGCTCCCACCGATTTTTCCAAGGCGAGTACCACCGAGAAGCTTACGCAGCTTGACCAGCGGGTGACGGCAGCGCAGTCTTCCGCGGATAACGCGTGGATGCTAGTGAGCGCGGCGTTGGTGTTGATGATGACGGGGCCGGGGCTGGCGCTTTTTTATGGCGGGTTGGTGCGGCGTAAAAATACGCTGGCGATCATGATGCAAAGTTTCGCGCTGATGGCTTTGATCACGGTGATGTGGGCGCTGGTGGGCTACAGCTTGTGTTTTGGCGGAAATGGGCCGGTGATTGGCGGATTCGAGCACGCATTCTTGCGGGGCGTGGGGGCGGATCCGAATCCCGATTACGCGGGGACGATACCGCAGACGACCTTCATGGTGTACCAGCTGATGTTTGCGATTATCACCCCGGCGTTAATTACGGGAGCGACGGCGGAGCGGATGAAATTCAGCGGGTCGGTGTTGTTTATGGTGCTGTGGTTTGTTTTTGTGTACGCGCCGCTGGCGCACATGGTGTGGGGTAAAGGTGGTTTTCTGAATGCATCGCTGGGGGGAAGATTTCCGACGCTGGACTTCGCGGGCGGAACGGTGGTGCATATTTCTTCGGGAGTCTCGGCACTGGTGTGCGCGCTCTATCTGAGGAAAAGGACAGGCTACCCGCAACAACCGATGCCGCCGCATAGTTTGGTGCTGAGTTTTATTGGGGCTTGTTTGTTGTGGGTGGGATGGTTTGGATTCAATGCCGGGAGCGCGCTGGCTTCAAACGGATTGGCGTCGAGCGCGTTCGTCGCAACACATTTCGCGGCTGCCAGCGCAGCTTTGGCGTGGAGCGCGGCGGAGTGGTTGAAGAATGGACATGCGAGCGCGCTGGGGGCGATATCCGGCGCGGTGGCGGGACTGGTGGCGATCACGCCGGCGGCCGGATTTGTCGGGCCGATGCCGGCGCTAGTCATAGGTATTTGCGCGGGCGCATTTTGCTACTGGATGGTGACGAAGGTTAAAGCAATTTTTAAGTATGATGACGCGCTGGATGCCTTTGGCGTTCATGGGGCAGGAGGCACGATCGGGGCGCTGCTAACAGGGGTGTTTGCGCAGCAAGCGATTAATCCGATTTTCGGCGCGGGAAAAGCGGTGGGCGGAATGGATGGGCACTGGGCGCAAGTTGGGAATCAATTGGTAGGAGTGCTGATCGCGTGGGGATTCGCGTTGGTGGGAACGATTGTGCTGTTGAAGATCGTTGATATGATCACGGGGCTGCGAGTGAGCACGGAAGAGGAAGAGGCAGGGCTGGATATTACGCAACACGGAGAAGAGGCCTACAACCTGGAAGCGTGATACGCGGGTTGCATTTGTAACGCACACGCGGAGAAACGCATTGGGGAGTATTGGAAATTACCTCCATGATGAAAATTGAAGCCATCATTCAACCATCGCGATTTGTTTCCGTGAAAGAAGCGCTGCACGAAATTGGGATCGAAGGGATGACGGTGACGGAAGTGCGCGGGCACGGGCGGCAAAAAGGACACACGGAGATTTATCGCGGGCGGGAATATACCGTGGACCTGTTGCCAAAAATGAAAATAGAGATGGTGTTGCCGGATGCGCTGGTGGAAAAGGCGCTGGCGGCGATTATGAAGACGGCTAAAACCGGAATGATCGGCGACGGGAAAATTTTCTTGTCAAAGATCGATGAGGCCATTCGAATACGGAATGATGAGCGCGGGGAGAACGCGTTGTAAAGCCCCACCCGCCACGGCGGGTAAACCCTTGCAAAAACCGTAAGGATGGATCACCCGGAGTGACGCAATGGATTTATTTAGAGAAGATTTGCGCTGCCTTGATAATAAAACGTTAAATCTGCCGACGAAGACTGCCCAGCCGTCGTCCTTGCGAGGGAATGAAAAGCGGGAAGAAAAGAAGCTCTACAGAAGCAACATTGCCCGCTATAGTTCTATCAAGAATTGATCGGCCAAGCTAAAAAATCGATGCAAGGATCCATAACTCCTCTTTCCACGCTCGGACCAGAAGCGGACGACGAGCGGCAACGAATACGCGAGAAATTCGAAGCGGGTGCGGGTGCGCGAGAAACGCTGGCGGCATTGTGCGAGCTGGCGGATCGAAATATACAGCGCATTTTCGGCGAAGTGCTGCGGGTGCATGACAACGACACGCAGGGGTTTTGTCTGCTGGCGCTGGGGGGATTCGGACGACGGTGGCTTTTTCCCTACTCCGATCTAGATATTTTATTTTTATTTGGCAATGAGAAGACGGAAGCGCAATTCAGACCGTTAATCAGCGAATTTTCGCGGGTGTTGTGGGACATTGGGTTTCGGGTAAGCTCGGC
>Ga0193729_1000471_pt1 | contig 21020 bp, 19 predicted proteins | sample U1c2metaG_FD_143036 | JGI IMG/M metagenome (GOLD analysis project Ga0193729, IMG submission 143036) | Soil microbial communities from a riparian zone of the East river system, Colorado, United States - U1c2 | ecosystem: Environmental > Terrestrial > Soil > Riparian zone | place: USA: East River...
CCGGCGAGGCGCACGATCATCGCGCGATCAAGCGCGCTGGTCAGCGAATCGCCCTCCGCCGGCAGGTCGGCCAGCGCGAACTTCGACGCGTTCAGCAGCTTCACGGCCAGTCGCCGGCCGACCTTCATCTGCTGCGCGTCGAACGCCGTGTCGGTGCCCGGCCGGCCGCTCGCTGCCCAGTAGCGCACCGCGTCGGCGCCGTACTCCTCGAGCAGGTGCATCGGGGTCACGACGTTGCCGCGCGACTTCGACATCTTCTTGCGGTCTGGATCGAGCACCCAGCCGGAGATCGCGGCGTTAGCCCACGGCAGCGCGTCGTGATCGAGCTGCGAGCGGAGGATCGTGGAGAACAGCCAGGTCCGGATGATGTCGTGCGCCTGCGGACGCAGGTCCATCGGGAAGACGCTCGCGAACAGCTCCGCGTCCTCGCCGGGCCCAGTCGCCGCGGCTGCGTGCCGGCCCGCGATCTGCGGGGTCAGCGAGGACGTCGCCCACGTGTCCATCACGTCCGGATCGCCGACGAAGCCCCCCGGAGCCCCGCGCTGCTCGGGCGTGTAGCCGTCGGGGACATCGGTCGACGGGTCCACCGGTAGCTGCTCTCGGCGCGCCGCGATCGGCTCGTCGTAGTGCACCCCGCCGGCGTCGTCGAGCGGGTACCAGATCGGGAACGGCACGCCGAAGAAGCGCTGGCGGCTCACGCACCAGTCGCCCGTCAGCCCGTTGACCCAGTCCTCGTAGCGCGCGCGCATGTACGGCGGGTGCCAGCGCAGCTCCCGTCCGCGCTGCAGCAGCTCCTCGCGATGGACCATCGTGCGCACGAACCACTGGCGGCTCGTGATGATCTCCACCGGCCGCTCGCCCTTCTCGAAGAACTTCACGGCCCTGTCCACCTGCGTCGGCTCACCGACGATCTCGCCGGCCTCCTGCAGCAGCTCGACGATCCGCCTGCGCGCCTGGTTGACCGTCCTGCCCTGCAGTTGCTCGTACTGCTCACGCGCGCGAGAGACATCCTGTGACTCCCACCCGGCCGCGCCCCACGGGATCTCCGCGAGACGCCCGTCGGGCCCGAGCACCGAGCGGACCGGCAGGCCCAGCTCGCGCCACCACACGACGTCCGTGAGGTCGCCGAACGTGCACACCATCACCAGGCCCGTGCCCTTCTCGGGGTCCACCAGCGGATGCGTGAGCACCGGCACGCGCGTGCCGAACAGCGGCGTGAGCGCCTCCCTGCCGACGAACTCGCGCTGGCGCTCGTCGTGCGGGTGCGCGAGCAGCGCCACGCACGCCGGGATCAGCTCCGGGCGCGTCGTCTCGATCAGCGGGTCGCCGCCCGAATCGCGGCCCGAGCCGCCGTCGGCGCCCTCGTCGTCACCGTCGTCGTCGGCCAGGTGGAAGCGCACGCGGTTCATCGACCCCGGGCGCTCGCGATCCTCCAGCTCGGCCTGCGCGACGGCCGTCTGGAAGTCGACGTCCCACAGCGTCGGCGCCTCGAGCTGGTAAGCCTCGCCCCGCGCCAGCAGCCCTAGGAACGAGCGCTGTGAGATGCGTTGCGCGAGCGTGCCGATCGTCGTGTAGTTCATCTGCCAGTCGACCGACAGCCCGAGCCCGCGCCACAACTCCTCGAAGACCCGCTCGTCGGCCTCCGTCAGGCGCAGGCACAGCTCGACGAAGTTCGGCCGCGAGATCGCAACCGGCTCCTTCTCCGAGGGCTCCTGCGGCGGGCTGAAGTCGGGGTCGTAGGCGACCGACGGGTCGCAGCGAACGCCGAAGTGGTTCTGCACGCGACGCTCCGTCGGCAAGCCGTTGTCGTCCCAGCCCATCGGGTAGAAGACCGCCTTGCCGCGCATCCGCTGGTAGCGCGCGACGACGTCGGTGTGCGTGTAGGAGAAGACGTGCCCGACGTGCAGCGAGCCGCTGACCGTCGGCGGAGGGGTGTCGATCGAGAACACGCGCTCGCGCGGGGAGGCGCGGTCGAAGCGGTATGCGCCGTCGCGCTCCCATACCTCGCTCCACTTCTGCTCGAGCCCGTCGAGCGTGGGCCGCTCGGGAACCTCGGTGCGCCCGGGGTTTGTGGCTTGTTGCGCCGTCAAGCCGTTGATCGTATCTCGGCCGTGACGAGCGGCCCGTCCACCGGCGGCGGCAGCCACGGCGCGCGGCGCGTCGAAGCAATGGCCCGGCGCGGCGCTGCGAGGCAATGACCCGGCGCGGCGAAGCAAGGCGCGGCCCGGGCGCGGGCGCGAACGCCCGCGCCCTCGGGGGGGGCCGCTTTTAGCGGTGGCCGCTCACGCGGCCAGAGGAAGTTCGTAGGCGATCTCGCCGGGGGCGCAGATCGCGGCGTGCGAGCGCTCGGCCCGCTCGCTGTTGTGGAACGGGCAGTAAACGCCTCGCACGTGGCCGTCCTTGAGGCCGTACGCGAGCCACACTCCACCGCGCCAGATGAAGTGGAAGAAGCGATCCTCGCCCTCGACTCCCCAGTCCAGCTCGCGGTTCCAGCCGTTCGTGACGACCGCCTTGGGGATGTGCGAGTGGCACGACCAGCCACCGGTCGCGTCGCTCCACACGCAGCTGAGCGGTTGCTCGACGCACAGCGGACGGCCGGCTCGCGGCGTCAAGCGGCGAGGCAGCTCATCGGGAGACATCATCATGTCCATCTGATCGACACCTATCGGGCAGTTCATGTCGTTCCTTTCGGACGACAAGGGCGATTTCATTCGAGCGTTCGATATTTCTGGACGCTTGTCCGATCGCCCGCCCGGGCGGGCGTCCCTGGGCACGCGAGGTGCTCGGCGCGCACTCTCTAAGAAGATCCTCATGGGGATTGCCTTAACCGGCCTGCGCCCGCACCGCCCGCGTGTATAGACTCGCGACAGGGCTTGGAGGTAGACCGAGGGTGAGCGAGGATCGGACGTGAACCTGTTGGCTAAGAGGGTCTTGGGAATTGCCGCCGCGGTGGCGGTGGCGGGGACCCTGATCGGCCTGTACGTGGCCAGCTGGGCGACGAGCTTCCCCAAGACGGTCGCGGCGGCGAGCAGCAGCACGACGACCGGCGTCAGCACCCGGCTGACGCTCCAGACGGTCGCGGCGGTCGGACCGAAATACAGCCCGGGGAACCCCGACTGGGTCTCCTACCTCGTGCAGAGCAACGGCAAGTGGGTGCACACCACCGACTTCAAGGTGCCTGCCAACTCGACCATCAGCATCACGGTGCTGCAGTACGACGGCGACAGCGGCCTGCGCAACCCGTTCCTGTCGCAGGTTCAGGGGACCGTGGGCAAGACGATGACGGTCGACGGCAAGACGATCGCCGCGATCGACCCCGAAGAAGCCTCGCACACGTTCGCGGTGCCCGAACTCGGCATCCTCGTGCCGCTGCCGGGGGTCGAAGAAGAAGCCAAGAACCAGTGCGAATTCGCCCCCTGCACGATGTCCGAGGCGCACCGCACGATCACCTTCACGATCCGCACGGGCAAGAAGGGCCGCTACCACTGGCAGTGCTTCGTGCCCTGCGCCGCGGGGTTCCTCACCGGAGGAGGTGGCCCGATGCAGACGCTCGGCTACATGGACGGCTTCCTGGACGTCGTGTAGGAATGGCCGAGACCAACCACGCGCGACGCTTCACGATCCTGTGGGTCGTCGCATCGCTGATCGCCACGCCGCTGGTGATCGTGCTGCTCGGACCGATCCTCCCGCCGGGCAAGGGCTCCGAACAGGCCGCCGGCCACGTGACCGACAACACGGTGCTGCTGGGAATGGCGACGCCCGTGCTGCTGCTCGTCGTGCTTTATCTCCTCTACGCGGTGATCGTCTTCCGCCAGCCGAAGGGCGGCGTGCTGGAAGGCCCCGCGGTGCGCGGCAACCAGCGCATCCAGACGGTCTGGATCGTCGTGACCTCGCTGCTCGTGCTCGCCCTCGCGGCCTACGGGACGGTGCGCCTGGAGGAAGACGGCTCGGGCTCCGGCGGCGGGCCCTCGCCGGTCGCCGTGCCGGGCGGCAAGAAGCTGCAGGTCCAGGTGATCGCCCAGCAGTGGGAGTTCACCTATCGCTTCCCCGAATACGGCGGCGTGGAGGTCCCGCATCTCGAGCTGCCGGTCAACCAGATGGTCGAGCTGCACGTGACCTCGCTCGACGTGATCCACTCCTTCTGGGCCTACCAGCTCGGCGTGAAGGCCGACGCCAACCCGAACATCGACAACATCGTGTTCGTCAAGCCCACGCGTGAACAGACCTTCGAACTGCGCTGCTCGGAGCTGTGCGGCATCTGGCACGGCGCGATGTTCGACCACGGACACGTCGTCAGCCGCGCCGCGTTCGACGCCTGGATCGCAGAACAGCAGGCGACCTACGCCGCGGCCACGAAGGCGCTGCCGCCGTACAGCAAGACCTACCTCCCCGAACCCACGAGGCGCGCCGAATGAGCACGACGACGATCGACTCCCACTCCCAGCCCGCACCCGCCCGCCGCCCGCTCCTGCGGCGGCTGATCGGCTTCAACCTGCTGAGCGCCGTCGTGCTGGGCGTCGGCGGCTACTACCTGGGCTGGTTCATCGGCCATCAGGTCTCGACGGGCAAGAGCTTCGAATTCATCTCGGCGACCGACGAGAACGACGTCGCGCTGCTGCTCGCCTACCTGTTCGGCGTGGCGGGCTTCTTGATCGGGCTGGGCTTCGCCAACTACCCGGTCTCCCGCCTGCTCGGCAAGCCCGCCTCGCTGCGCGAGAAGGAGGACGAGGGGATCGGGCGCTACTTCGGGCTGTGCACCGACCACAAGGTCGTCGGCATGCAGTACATGGTCGGCATCGGGCTGTTCTTCTTCATCGCCGGGCTCAACGCGATGCTGATCCGCACCGAGCTCCTGCACTCGACGCCGACGACGATCGCCCCCAACCAGTACCTCTCGCTGGTCGGCATGCACGGGGCGATGATGATGGGGGTCATGACCTCGGCCGTGCTCGGGCCGTTCGCCAACTACTTCGTGCCGATCATGATCGGCGCCCGGCGGATGGCCTTCCCGCGCGTCGAGGCGCTGACCTTCTGGCTGTTGATGGCGGCCGGCTTCATCCTCGTCTCGACGATCTTCTTCGGCGGCTTCCCCACGGGTTGGACCGGCTACGAGCCGCTCAACGACCAGGCGGTGATGGGCATGGACTCCTACATCTGCTTCTTCGCGTTGGTCGGGCTCTCGATGACGCTGCTCGGGCTGAACATGATCGCCACGATCATCACGATGCGCGCGCCCGGACTGACCTGGTCGCGGCTGCCGATCTTCGTGTGGTCGGTGCTCGCGACATCCGTGCTGATGGTCCTCGCCGCGCCGATGCTGATCGCCACGCTGGCGATGGCCGCGCTCGACCGCACGATCAACACGACGTTCTTCGTGCCCGCCGGCGGCGGCAGCTCCTACCTGTTCGAGAACCTCTTCTGGTTCTTCGGGCACCCCGAGGTCTACATCCTCGCGCTGCCCGGCTTCGGCATCGTGCTCGAGCTGCTGCCCGTCTTCACGCGCAAGCCGCTGTGGGGCTACCGGCTGGCGGTCTCGGGCATGCTCGGCGTGACCCTGCTGAGCTTCTTCGTGTGGCAGCACCACCTGTTCGTGAGCGGCATCAACGCCGACCTGCGCCCCTTCTACATGCTCTCCACCGAGATCATCTCGATCCCCACCGGGTTCATCTTCCTGTGCGTGATGGGGACGCTGTGGAAGGCGCGAAGTTCGTTCAGCGTGCCGATGCTCTTCTGCCTGGCGTGGGCCTTCAACTTCCTGATCGGCGGGCTCTCCGGCGTGTTCCTGTCGGACACCCCCAGCGACACCGACACGCACGGCAGCTTCTTCGTCATGGCCCACTTCCACTACACGATCATGGGCGGGCTGATCTTCACGTTCTTCGCCGCGATCTACTACTGGGTGCCGAAGATGACCGGCCTGCGCTTCAACGAGCTGCTCGCCAAGTGGCATTTCTGGCTGATGTTCGTCGCCTTCAACTCGACCTTCATGCCGCTGTTCGTGCTCGGCATGAAAGGCATGCCCAGGCGCGTCTCGAGCTACGCGCCCAACCTGCACGGGCTCAACGTGTGGGTCTCGATCTCGGCCTTCGTACTCGGCGTCTCGATGCTGATCTTCCTCGTCAACGCCGTCTACTCGATGCTCGTCGCGCGCCTGCCCGCAGCGGCCAACCCGTGGCGCTCGAAGTCGCTCGAGTGGCAGGTGCCCACGCCGGTGCCCGTCAACAACTTCGAGCAGATCCCGGTGATCGACTCCGATCCGTATGACTACGGCACGCCGCTTCCGGCCAGAGGACCGACCGGCGGCGCCGAGCCGGCCGCGGCGGGGGTGTGAGCGTGGAGGCCTCGCCCGAAGACCGCCCGCTGGGGAGGATGGTCCCGCCGGTCGCGCACGGCGTGGAGATCCCGCCCGAGCCGCCCGACGTGGGGGCGCGCGCGCTGTACATCGCCGGCCGGCTGCTGGCGGGCGCCACGACGTTCTTCTTCCTCGCCTTCCTGTTCGCCTACTTCTACCTGCGCTCGCTCAACGAGAACCACCAGTGGCACACAGGCAATGTCAAAGCCGACCAGGGCCTCGGCGCGGCGATCGTCGCCTGCGTGCTGCTCAGCGCCGCGCTGGCGATCCTCGCCGGCCGTCAGATGAAAGCCGAGTCGCGCGGATGGCTCGCCCCGGCGAGCGGTTCGCTGCTGCTGGGACTCGCCGCCGTTGCGCTGCAGTGCATCGAGTACACCGTCCAGCACTTCGGCCCGACCGACGGCGGCTACGCGAGCGTGTTCTGCGCGTGGACGGCCTTCTATGCGATCGCGGCACTCAGCACGATGTACTGGCTGGAGACGCAGATCGCCACCGAGCTGCGCGCCCGCCGCGCGCCGGCGCACCCGCACGGCGACATACAGGACCCCGACCGGCTGATCGCCCCGGGGTTGGATGCGTTCGTGTTCTTCTGGTCCTACCTCGCCGCCCTCGGGGTGATCGCCTACGTGACGCTGTACCTGCTGTGATGCTCGCCGGGGCGACAGCCGCGCCCGGTTTTTGGGACTGGTCGTTCGACCCCCCGCTGGTGCTCGTGGTCGTCTTCGCGATCCTTTTCTGGCTGGGCGACCGCCGCACGCTGACCCCGGCGCGCGAGCGAGGCGCGCGGCGCCGGCAGGGCGCGTCCTTCTACGCCGGCCTGGCGGTGCTCGCGATCGCGCTCGGCTCGCCGCTGGACATCCTCTCAGAGCAGCTGTTCTGGGCGCACATGGTCCAGCACGTGCTGCTGCTCGTGCTCGCGCCGCCCCTGATCGTGCTGGCCCGCCCGTGGATTCGCCTGTGGCGCGCGCTGCCGCTCGGCGTGCGCCGCCCCCTCGCGCGAGGCCTCGGCCAGGGCGAGCGCACGCGATGGCTGCGTGGCCTGAGCCGCACACTCGGCAGCCCGCCGGCGGGCTTCCTGGCGTTCAGCGGGGTGCTGCTCGCCTGGCACGTGCCCGTGCTGTTCGATGCGACGCTGCGCTCGAACGCCCTGCACGCGCTCGAGCACACGCTGTTCTTCGCGACCGCGCTGATGTTCTGGAAGCAGGTGATCGAGTCGCCGCCGCTGCACGCGCGCCTGTCCGCGGTGCAGCGCGTCGGCTACCTGATCGGGGCGATGGTCGTCAGCTGGATCCTCGCGGTCGTGCTCGCGCTGGCGCCCCACCCGCTGTATGCGTCCTACGCGCACGAGGCGAGCCGTCCGGGCGGCATCTCGGCGCTGACCGATCAGCAGATCGCCGCCGGCATCATGTGGGTGCCGGGCTCGATCACGTTCGTGATCGTCATCTTCGCCTACGTCCATCGCTGGCTGGCGCCCGCGCCGCCGGGTCCAACCCGGGCCGCGCGGCTCGCGAGCGGCCACTAGGAGGATCCATGCCGCAGCTCGCCATCCCGATCGCCGCGCACTTCCACACCGGCTCGATCCTCACGCTCGCGCTGCCGCTCGGCGTGCTGGTCGTGATCACGATCTGGTACGTCGTGCTGCTGCGCCGCGGCGGCGGCGAACGCTGAGCCGGCGCCGATCGCCCTAGTCGTTGGCGGTCAGCGCCCCGAGCAGGTCGGCGAAGCGCTCGCGCGCCTGCTCGCGACGGGTCGGCAGGTGCTCCGAGGGGACTTCGCCGGGCGGCGGCGCGTAGCCGTGCAGGATGCGCCGCGCGACCGTCTGGCGGTGGACCTCGTCCGGCCCGTCGTAGATGCGCGCGGCGCGCGCGAAGCGGTACATCTGCTCGAGCGGCAGGTCGGTCGAGTAGCCGAGCGAGCCGTGCGTCTGCAAGGCGCGGTCGACGACGTCGTGCAGGACCTTGGCGCCGTAGAACTTGATCAGCGCGATGTCGACCATCGCCGCGCGCGCGCCCTGCGTGTCCATCACCCAGGCGGCGTGCAGCGTCATCAGCCGCGCGGCTTGCATCTCCGCGGCGCTGTCGGCGATCCAGTTCTGCACGGTCTGCTTGTCGGCCAGCAGAGAGCCGTGCGCCTGGCGATAGGTCGCGCGCTCGCACATCATGTCGAAGGCCCGGCGCGCGACGCCGAGCCAGCGCATGCAGTGGTGGATGCGCCCGGGCCCGAGGCGCTGCTGAGCGAGCATGAACCCGTCGCCCACGCCGCCGAGCAGCGCTTCGGCGGGAACGCGGACGTTCTCGTAGAGGATCTCCGAGTGCCCGCCGTAGGCGCCGAACTGCTCCCACGGGTGCTCCATCGTGGGGACGTCGCGCACGATCTCGACACCCGGCGCGTCGCGTGGGACGATGAACATCGAGGCCCGCTGCGAGGGGCGCGCGTCGGGGTCGGTGACGGCCATGACGATCAGGAAGTCGGCGATCGAGCCGTTTGAGGAGAACCACTTGTGCCCGTCGATCACCCACTCCTCGCCACCGCCCGCGGCCTCCAGCACGGCGCGCGACTTCAGCTGCGTGGGGTCGGAGCCCGGGGTGTCGGGCTCCGTCATGCTGAACGCGCTGCGCAGGTCGCCAGCGAGCAGCGGATGCAGCCAGCGCTCCTTCTGCTCCGGCGTTCCGGCCATCGCCAGGATCTCCGAGTTGCCGGAGTCCGGCGCGGCGTTGCCGAACGCCAGCGGCGCGATCGGCGAGGTGCCGAGGATCTCGTGCATCAGGCCGAGGCGCACCTGGCCCATGCCCTGCCCGCCGAGCTCGGGCGGCAAGTGCGTCGCCCACAGCCCGCGCGCCTTGACCTGCTCCTGCAGCGGCGCGATCGCTTCGCGCAACCCCTCCAGGCCAAGCTCGTGCCAGATCGCCTCCAGCGGCCAGATCTCGCGGCGGACCAGCTCGTCCATCCAGTCGAGCTGCTCCTGGAAATCTGCGTCGGTGGAGAAGTCCCAGCTCATCGGGCGGCGTACGATAGACCGTTGGGCGCCGCGACCGAGCCAGGTCACGGCGCCCGCCGGCAGCGGCGCGGCGCGAACAGGGAGCAGCGCCGAGCGCTCCTCAAGGTGACCGGACGAGGTTGGTCACACTCAAGCTTGTGGTTCCCGATCAAAGGTGCTTCGGTCCGGCCTCCTCTGTTCACGCGCAAGAGCGCGTCGGGCGGGCACCCGCGAATGTCGCATATCGGCCGGTGGCTGTCAAGCGTAAAGTAGGCAGATGTTTCTATATCAACTGTTCGATATCCGCAAACATGCGGTCGCTTTGCGAGCGCGCGTCCTCCGATCGGGGGGGAGAGCCCGGCGCGGGCGGACCGGCGAGAGAGTTATCCTGCGCGCGCAAAGCCGGTCGTCTGTGCGCTCAGCGACACCGCCGGCTGACAATCAACCATGCCGCCAGAGGCCAAGCCGTCGCGCAAACCGTCGGGTCGCCCGCGCCGCCCTACCAGGTCGCGAGCGCGCGACCGCGAGCGCTCTCGCGCCGCCCAGCGCCTGCGCTTGGCGCTGGCGTTGATCGACGAGATCGCCGACAACGGCTACCACGCGACGCGCGTTGCCGACGTGATCGCGCGAGCGGGCGTCTCGCGCAAGACGTTCTACGAGCACTTCGCGAACAAGCAGGAGTGCCTGCTGGTGACGTTCGACATGATCGCCGACGAGGGCATGCGCCGGGTCGAGCACGCCTACCGCCAGGCGCATGGATGGCCGGGGCGCGTGGAAGCGGCGATCCGCGCTCTGTTCGAATCGGTGATCGACAATCCGGGGGCGCTGCGGCTGAGCCTGCTGGAGATCGCCGCGGTCGGACCGCCGGGAATCGCCCGCCGCGAGCGCTCGCTCGAACGCTATGAGCGCTTCATCCGCGACGCGCTGGAGCTGGCTCCGGGCGACGGCACGGTCTCCGAGACCGTCCTCATGGCGGTCATCGGCGGCCTCAACAGGGTCCTCTACCGCCGCGTGCTGCGCGGACAGGACGCCGAGCTGCTCGCGCTCGTCCCGGACCTGACGAGCTGGGCGACCTCCTACTACCCCACGCCGCCGGCGATCCTCGCCGAGCCAAGTCCGCTGGCGGAGGACCGTCGGCGATCGAGCCTGCTGGAGGGCGGACGGGCGCCGGGGACGCTCGCGCCGCATCCAGTGCTCGGCGGGCGCCGCGGGCTGCCGCGCGGCGAACAGAACGTCTCGCGCAAGTACGTCGAGCACAGCCAGCGCACGCGGATCCTCGACGCGGTGGCGAACCTGACGGCCAGCGACGGCTATGCGCAGCTGAAGGTCGAGGGCATCGCCGAGCATGCCGCGGTGTCGCTGAAGGCCTTCTACGAGCAGTACGGGAGCAAGGAGGACGCGTTCCTGGTCGCGTATGAGATCGGCCACGGCAAGGCCTTGTCGATGGTGGAACGCGCTTATGCGGCGCAGAGCGACTGGCGGCTGAGCATTCATGCGGGCATCGCGGCGCTGTTCGAGTTTCTCGCGACCGAGCCGTCGTTCGCCCACATCGCGCTGCTCGACGCGCTGGTCGCCACACCGCGCGCGGCGGAGCGCTCGAACGCGGGAATGACGGCCTTCGCGCGATTGCTCGTGCCGGCCCTCGACGAGGCGCCGGGGGAGACTCCACCGGCCGCGGTGACGGTCGAGGCGATCGCTGGCGGCATCTTCGATCTCTGCGTGCACTATGCGCTGCAGGGCAGGATTCGCGAGCTGCCCGAGCTGACACCGTCCGCGACCTATATCGCGCTCGCGCCGTTCATCGGCGGCGAGGAGGCCGCCCTGCTCGCCACTGGTCGACCGGCGCCGCCGCGCCCACCCGCGCGCAGGCGAACGCGCGCTAAGCCGCGCCCGCGGCGCTAGCGCTCATCAGCGCTACCGGCAGGGCGAGGCCGGCGTCGCGGCGCAGCGTGGCGATCCGCCGGCCCGGCTGGACGGCCGGGCGTGGCTCGCCGGCCGCGCCAGCCAGCGCCTGCACGGTTCGGTCGAGATCCTGCGAGAGCAGCGCGAGTCCCCACAGGCGCGCGGGCCGATCGGGTCCGCCGTTCTGCTCGAGCACGTGCTGCGGTTCCTGCACGACCTCGAGGATCTCCGCGCCGAGCCGGAAGAACGCCTGGCGCGGCGCCCCCGCGGGCGTCGGCTGCTCGCGAACGCGGCGCAGGTCCAGTCCGGCCTTCTGCAGCGCGAGCACGCTGCGATCGAGCGCCGGGCTCATCGCGACGACGTGGTCGATCCGCACGATCCCGTTGGCATGTGGCGGCGCTGCGGCCGGCTGCGGCGCTTGCGAGCGGGTCGTCGGCAGGCCGTCGAGCTCGGTCGAGGAGATTGCGCGCAGCGACCAGCCGAGGATCCCCCGCCCCGCGCCTGCTCCGACCAGGCGCAGGCGGACCGTACCGAGCTGCACGGCGCCGTCCAGCACGGTGAACCCGAGCGCGCTCCAGCGCTCGGGCGCATCGGCGAGCAGCAGCTCGTCGATCGTGGGCGAGCTCACGAGGTAGACGCTAGCGCTACGGTTGCGGCGATGTGGGCGCAACGCGAGATCAGGCTCGACCCCTTGCCGCGCGGCTACCACCTGATCACGCGCGAGGTGCTGGCGGCGATGCCGCCGGTCGCGCAGCTGAGCGTGGGGCTGCTGCACCTGTTCGTGCGCCACACCTCCGCCTCGCTGACGCTCAACGAGAACGCCAGCCCGGACGTGCGGCGGGACTTCGGCGCCTACTTCGACCATGCGGTCCCCGAGGACGCGCCCTACTGGACGCACACGCTGGAGGGAGCGGACGACATGCCCGCGCACGTCAAGGCCTCGCTACTGGGCTCGTCGCTGTCCCTGCCGATCGCCGGCGGGCGTCTGGCGCTCGGCACGTGGCAGGGCATCTACCTGTGCGAGCACCGCAACGCCGGCGGGTCGCGGTCGCTCATCGCGACGGTCTGGGGCGAGGCGCAGCCCGACTAGCGCACACCGGCGCGCTCGGCGCCGCCGCGACCTCAGGCCGCCCCGTGCGGCGCCGGCTTGGGCCGCGCGCGCCCGCCGGGGAAGGCCAGGCGGAGGATCGTGCGGTGGACGGTGCCGAGCTGCTTGTGCAGCGGGCCGGTGTTGTAGGGCAGTCCGTAGCGGCGACAGACCTCGCGCACGCGCGGTGCGATCTCGGCGTAGCGGCTGGAGGGCATGTCGGGAAACAGGTGGTGCTCGACCTGGAAGCTGAGGTTGCCGCTGAGAAAGTGGAACGCGGGGCTGCCGTCGATGTTGGCGGCGCCGAGCAGCTGGCGCACGTACCAGCCGCCGCGCGTCTCCTCCGCGACCTCTTGCTCGCTGAACGTATAAGTCTGGTCGGGAAAGTGGCCGCAGAAGATGATCGAGTGCGCCCACAGGTTGCGCACGATGTTGGCGGTGAAGTTGGCGGCAAGCGTGGACTTGAAGGCGCCGCGCCGCCTGCCGCGCCCGGCGAGCGCGCCGGTGAGCGCGGGGAAGGCGAGGTAGTCCTTGACGACCTGCCTGCGCGCCTTCACGCCGATCGCCTTCAGCTCTTGCAGTGCCTGGGCCTTCGACTTCTCGCCCGCGCGGATCGCGTCGTAGTTGAGATCGTGCATCGCCACGCCCCACTCGAAGAAGCCCATCAGGATCAGGTTGTAGAGCGGCTGGAAGAGGTAGACGGGATGCCAGCGCTGATGCGGGTCGATGCGCATGATCTCATAGCCGAGGTCGCGATCCTTGCCGCGGATGTTGCTGAACGTGTGGTGCTCGTAGTTGTGCGAGTGGCGCCAGGCGTCGGCCGGCGAGGCGGTGTCCCAGTCCCAGTTTTGCGAGTTGATGTCGGGGTCGTTCATCCAGTCCCACTGGCCGTGCATGACGTTGTGGCCGATCTCCATGTTCTCGAGGATCTTGGCGAGCGACAGGGCGGCGGTGCCGAGCAGCCAGAGGGGGCGGCGGCGCGATCCGAGCAGCAGCACACGCGAGCCGAGCACGAGCTGGCGGTGCAGCTTGATCGTGGCGCGGATGTAGCGCGCGTCGCGCTCGCCGAGATCTGCGTAGACCTCGTCGTGGATCGCGTCGAACTCGCGCCGGAGCGCCTCGAGCTGCTCGGGGGTCAGACGCGCGAGCGGGCTCTCGGCCTCCGCGGCGGCGGGGGGCGGTGTGGGTCGCTCGGTGAGGGTGGCGGACATCGTGGGTTCGTTCCTTTGCTCGTTTTTTTTGATGATTTGGATGGCTTGCGCGCGGCCTGCTCAGAGGTCTATCTCGACCGCGCCCTCGGGCGCGTTCACACAGGTACGAAGCACTTCGCCCGGTTGGCCGTGCACGCGGCCCGTGCGCAGGTCGCGGACCTGGCCGGCGCGCAGCCTCCCGACGCAGCTGTGGCAGATGCCCATGCGGCAGCCGAACGGCAGGCACGCGCCGGCCTGCTCGCCGGCGACGAGGATCGGCTGCTCGCCGTCGCTGCGCGCCTCGACGCCGCTGCGGCGAAAGCGGATCGTGCCGCCCACCCCCCGCTCGCCGTCGCCGACGTGCGCGTCGGGCTGGAAGCGCTCGGTGTGCAGGCGTGCCGGATCGCCCTCGGCGCGCCAGAAGTCGCCGACCGCCTCGAGCAGGCCGGGGGGTCCGCAGAGAAACGTCTCGCGCTCGGCCCAGTCGCCGCACAGCGCGGCGAGGTCATGTGGGGCGAGGCGCCCCCGCTCGCCGCTGATGTGCATGTGCAAGCGGTATCCGCAGTGCGCGGCCTGCAGCGTCTCGAGCTGGCGCGCGAAGATGACGCCGTCGGAGGAGCGCGAGCAGTGCACGTGCGCGACATCGCGGAGCGCGCCGCGCCGGGCCAGCCCGCGCAGCATGCTGATGATCGGCGTGATGCCGCTGCCGGCGCTGATGAACAGCACGCGATCGGGCAGCGGATCGGGCAGCACGAACGTGCCTTCGACGCCGCCGAGGCGCACGATCGTCCCGGGTCGCACGCGCCTGTTCAGGAACGGCGAGACCTTGCCGCTCTCGACGAGCTTCGGCGTGATCGCGATGCAGCCGTCGGAGCGGCCGGGGTCGGAGGTGAGCGAGTAGGCGCGCCAGTGGTGGATGCCGTCGACGGCGATGCCCAGCCGCACGTACTGGCCCGGCCGGTGGCCGGGCCACTCCCATCCCGGCTTGATGTGCACGGTGACGGCGTCGGCCGTCTCGCGCTCGATGCGCTCGATGCGCCCACGAAGCTCGCGCGTCGACCACAGCGGATTGACGAGCTCGAGGTAGTCGTCGGGCAGCAGCGGCGAGGTGAACGAGCGCACCAGGCGAAGCGCTCGGCGCGTGGTCGGCGAGACCGTGGGCACGGCGCCGCGCTCAGCCATCGAGCACGACCCGCCGGGTACCGTCGTGGAGCTCTTGAAGCGGGGCAGCGGTCATGACTCAGCATGATGTTACCTCATTTGAGGTCACATGAAACGCAGTATCCTCAGATCTCGATGGCAGGCGCGAGCATCAAGGGGGACAGATCGCGATCCGCGAGCGCGGAGCGATCGTCGGAATCCGCCCCCGGCGAGCAGCCGCCGTCGGGCTACGACCTGACGATCGAGCAGCTGGCGGCCGAGGCGGGGATGTCGGTGCGCAACATCCGCAACCACCACACGCGCGGGCTGCTGCCGCCGCCGGAGGTGCGGGCGCGGGTGGGCTATTACAGCGCCGAGCACGTCGCGCGACTGCGCCTGATACTCGACCTGCAGGCCGACGGCTTCAACCTCGCCTCGATCGAGCGACTGCTGGGCGGATCGGATGGCCTGGCCGAGCGACTGCTGGGGCTGCGCAGGGCGGTCACCACTCCGTTCGAGCCGGAGGCGCCCGAGGTGATCACCGCGGAGGAAATCGACAGGCGCTTCGGCGAGGTGGACGCGAAGGACGCCGAGCGGGTGCGCAAGCTCAAGCTGCTCGTCCCGCTGGGAGACCAGCGCTTCGAAGTCCCCAGCCCGGCGCTGCTCAGGGCCGCCGAGGAGGTGGTGGCGCTGGGTATCCCGATGCACGCGGCGCTCGTGCTCGTCGAGCGCATCGCCCGCCATTGCGACTCGATCTCGCACGACTTCACGAAGCTGTTCCTGCGAGAGCTGTGGGAGCCCTTCGACGAGGCGGGCCAGCCGGACGAGGGCTGGGACGAGCTGATCGAGGGCGTCGACTCGCTGCGGCCGCTGGCCTCCGAGGCGCTCCTCGCCCTGTTCAAGCTGCGCATGACCACCGAGCTGGAGGACGCCTTCGGCAAGGTCATCGAGCACCAGGCCAAGCGCAAGTAGCGCTCAGGCCAAGCGCAAGTAGGGCCTCGGCCGGCGCACCACGCGGCCGGGTCAGGCCGGGGCTCCCGCTCCCAGGTCGAAGTGCACGGCGGTGAGCTGCTCCGCCACCGACCACAGCCTCGCCGCCACGCCCTCATCCCGCGCGGCGCGGCTCGGCGAGACCACGTGCGGGTGGCCGCGTTGCTCGCCGATCCCGTCCGGTCCCACATAAGTGCCGCCGGGCAGATCCGCGTAGGTGGCCGCATACAGGGTCGGCAGCGCGCCCATCTCGGCGCTCTGCGCGATGAGCAGGTTGGTGACGCGCATGACGAGCCGGTCGAGCGCCGGCGGCGCGGCCGTTTGCAGGTTGGTGGCGGCGTAGCCTGGGTGTGCGGCGAGGCTCTTGATCGTGGAACCTGCGGCGCTGAGCCGGCGATCGAGCTCCAGGGCGAACATCAGGTCGCCGAGCTTGGACTGGCCGTAGGCGCGCCAGCGGCTGTAGCGGCGCTCGGACTGCAGGTCGTCGAAGTGGATACGTCCGAACTTGTGAGCGTTGCTCGAGAGGGTCACCACGCGCGCGTCGGCGCGCCCCTGCATGAGGTCGATCAGCCGCGCGGTCAAGGCGAAGTGGCCGAGCACGTTGGTCCCCAGCTGCAACTCGAAGCCGTCGCTGGTCTCACGGCGCGGGGGCGCCATGACGCCCGCGTTGTTGATCAGCAGGTCCACTCCCTCGTGCGAGGAGCGGAAGCGCTCGGCGAACGACTGCACCGAGGACAGGCTGGCGAGGTCGAGCTCGGCGAGCTCGACCCGCGAGCCCGGCGCGGCGGACTCGATCTCCGTCAGCGCGGCGTCGCCCTTTTGGGTGTTGCGGCAGGCGAGCACGACGCTCGCGCCGTGCCGCGCGAGCTCTCGCGCGGCGCCCAGCCCGATGCCGCTGTTGGCGCCCGTGACGATCGCCGTGCGGCCGGTCTGGTCGGGGATCTGCTCGCTGCCCCACTTCGCGCTCATGGCTTCCTCCTCGGGTTTCGGGCGGCTCGCCTCAGGGGACGAGCACGATCTTTCGGTGCGGCCCGGCGGCCAGGCGATCCCAGGCCTCGGCGACCCGCTCGAGCTCGAACCGCTCGCTCTCCACGCGCAGCTGACCGACCGCGGCGGCCTCGGCCAGCCGACGGTAGGCCTCGCGCTTGACCTCCGGCGGGGCGGCGAAGTTCGTATGACCCATGATCACGAGCATCTTCCCGCGGATCGCCGCCGAGGGCACCTGTGCCTCCGCGCCGGCGCCCGCGCCGATCTGCACGATCCGCGCGCCGAAGCTGGCGGCGTTGACGGCCGCCACGAATGGGTCGCCGAACAGGGGATCGACGACCAGGTCGATCCTTCCCTCGGCGGCCTCGGCCAGAGCGGCGGGGAGGGCGTCCGACCCGTCGAGCTCCACGGCGGCGTCGGCGCCCAGCTCCAAGGCACGCTGCAGGCCGTCCGCCGAGCGCGCCGCGGCCACGACGCGCGCGGCCCCGAGCAGCTTGGCCGACTGCAGGGCGATCTGCCCGAGCACGCCGCTGGCGCCGAGCACGAGCACGTGCTCGCCCTGCTCGAGCTCGGCGCGCCAGGTGAGCGCGAGCCAAGCGGCCAGCCCGGAGATGCCCAGCGCGACGGCGACCCCGTCGTCGAGCCCGTCGGGCACCTCATACGTCGAGCGTGGGTCGATCAGCGCACGCTCGGCCATCGAGGCGAAGGGCGGCACCGGTGCGTCGAAGTACACGCGCCGGCCGTCCAGCAGTCCGACGCCCTCGCGCCCGGCGACGCACGGCAGCGGCGGACGACCGCCGTAGAAGCGCCCGGCGCAGATCGCGACATCGACCGGGTTCAGCCCCGCGGCGAGCACATCGACGATGGAGCCCTCCGCGCCCGCCGCGACCGCGGCCGCGGGCTCTTCGAACTCGCCGGGCGCGGGAACGCCGTAGTCGTGTAGCACCGCCGCCCTCATTGGGCAGGAGTCTATTTTCCATGGCCATTCCCCGCCCGCGGGCCGTTCGTACGCTCGTCTAAGGACGCGCACGCCGTGAAGGGCGCAGCCCCACGCTGCCGATACGACAGCGATCAGCTATGCAGCGAGCACAACTACTACGTCAGCTGGTGCTCGACTCGCAATACGTGATCGACGAGCATCTGGTCGCGGCCGCGATCCTCACGCGGGCGGACACGCGCCGCCTCGTCGGAGAGGCCGTCTTCCGAAACGACGGCGGCGGACGGCGGGTGCGCTCGTTCAGGCCCAGCACACAGGTCCGCTCGTTCCGTCCGTGCTCGCTGCACGGCCCGCTCGACCGCCGGAGCGCTGCCCGGCAACGGCGTTTGATCTAGGCAATCGATGCTCAACGTGTCAGTCCCCATAGCCCACGAGCTGCTCGCCCAGTACCTCGATCAGGGCCAGGCGCTCGTGCAGCGCGCAAGCCTCGTCGGCGACTTCAGCGACTACGAGAGCTGGAAGGCCGCGCGCAAGCAGTGGATCGAGCCGACCGTGAACGCGCTCGAGCACGTCTATGGCAACTCCAAGCAGGCGGATGAGTTCAAGAGCGCCGTGACGCCCTCCGACGGAGCGCAGCGTTGGCAGCAGCAGTACGCGATCGATCTCAACTGCGTCAAGGCGGCCATCGACGTCCTGAACCTGCTTCAGGGCGAGCTCGCGTTCGAGCGCACCGGCGACGGCGCCCCTTCCCCCGCCGCTGAGTTGGCCGCCGGAGCGGACGTGCGCGCCGAGCCGGCCGAGCCCGACGCAGCGCCGGACGTCGAGCCCGGCGACTCGCCCGAGGTCGAGCCCGACGCAGCCGCGACCGGCGCGGCCGAGATCTCATCGCCGGAGCAACACCCGGCGGAGCCCGCGCCCGCGCCCGACGCGGCGCAGGCCGCGTCCCCATCGTCCCCCGCGCCCGCCGCGCAGCCGGCGCCGGACCTGCAGCACGCCCCCGCCGCGGAGCCCCTCGTGCGGCTCGCCGAGGAGGCCGGCGCCGCGCATGAGCCGTCCGTCGGCGCGGACCTGTCACCAGCGCCGATCGTCGGCTCGGAGCTCGCGCCACACGCCGGCAGCGCGATGTACGTCGCGCCGGGCGGCTCGCTCGGGCCGATGGCCGCAGGGACCAAGCAGGTCGTCGTCGCGCACGGCCGCAACGAGAAGTGGAGGCAGGCGGTCGCCAGCCTGCTCGAGCAGACCGGCTCGCACGAGATCGTGATCCTCAACGAACGGCAGAACGAGCGCGGGACGCTGGTCGAGCAGTTCGGCGCGCAGGCACCCGGCTCGCGCTACGCCGTCGTGCTGCTGACCGCCGACGACGTCGGCGCGCCGCGCCTGGAGTCCGAGGAAGAGCCGTACTTCTCGCCGCGAGCGCGCCAGGGCGTCGTGTTCGAGATGGGCTTCCTCGTGGCGGCCCTCACGCCCGGCTGTGTATGCGTGCTCTACGAGGACGGCGTCGAACTGCCGTGCGACCTCGAGGGGATCGCCTACGTACGGCTCGACCTGTCCGGCGCCTGGCGGCCGAAGCTCCTGCTGCACCTGCGCAAAGCCGGCTTCGACTACGACCTGAACAGGCTCGCCGCCGTCTGACCCCATCCGGGCCATGCTGGACACCGCAGGGCGGTTGACAGATAATGGGCCGCCGATGCGTCAACCGAGCCCGATCACCTCGCCGCCCTGGGGCGCGCGGCACGACCGGAGCTGAGCTGTTTGCGGGTGCAATTCTGCGGCGTGCGTGGCTCGCTCCCCGCGCCGGGTGTCGACTTCCTCCGCTACGGCGGGCACACCTCGTGCGTGGCGCTGTCGCATGACGGGGCCGGCGCGCCCTCGTTGCTGCTCGACGCGGGGACCGGCCTGCAGGCGGTCACGGCGACGTTGGGCGGCGCGCCGTTCGCCGGCACGATCCTGCTCAGCCACCTGCACTGGGACCACGCGCACGGGCTGCCGTTCTTCGCCGCGGGAGACCGTGCGGATTCGCGCGTCACGGTCGTCGTGCCCGAGCAGCAGAGCGGCGCGGGCGCCGAGGAGGCGCTCGGCGGCTTGATGTCGCCGCCGTACTTCCCGATCGGGCCGGGCGAGCTGCGGGGGAGCTGGACGTTCGCGACGATCTCTCCGGGAGAGTGCCAACTCGAGGGCTTCACGGTGCTCGCGCGGGAGATCCCCCACAAGGGCGGGCGCACGTTCGGCTACCGCGTGAGCGACGGACACTCTGCGCTCGCCTACCTGCCCGATCACAATCCGACCGCCCTGGGTCCCGGCGAGGACGGGTTTGGCGAGTATCACCCCGCTGCGCTCGAGCTCGCAGGGGAGGTGGACGTGCTCATTCATGACGCGCAGCTGCTTCCCGACGAGCTCGCCGCGGAAGGCGACTTCGGTCACGCGGTCGCCGACTACCCGGTCGAGCTGGCCAAGCGCGCCGGGGCGCGCTCGGTGGCGCTCTTCCACCACCGGCTCGACCGCACCGACGACGCGCTCGACGCGCTCGGGTCGCGGCTCGGCGGCGGCCCGGGCGCGGTCAGCGTCGCGGCGCAGGGCGTCGTGCTTCACCTGTAGCGGCAGGTCATCATCTGGGCTATGCGGTTCCGAGATCGTCGCGATGCCGGTCGGCGCCTGGCCGCCGAGTTGGTGGACCTCGCGCAGGAGCGGCCGGTCGTGGTGGCGCTGCCACGCGGCGGCGTGCCCGTCGCGGCCGAGGTCGCGCAGGCGCTTGGCGCGCCCCTTGAGATCTTCGGTGTGCTGAAGGTCGGCGCACCCGGGAACCGCGAGCTGGCGGTGGGCGCGATCGCGGAGGACGGCACCGGCGTGCTCGACCCGCGATCCGCCGGCCGGCTCGGCATGACGCAGGCGATGCTCGACGAGGCGCTCGAGCGCGATGCGAAGGAGTTGCGGCGCCGAGTGGAGCGCTACCGGGGCGGTCGAGCGCCGGTCGCCGTCGGCGGGCGGACCGTGATAGTCGTCGACGACGGCCTCGCGACGGGCCTCACCGTGCTGGCGGCCGTGCGTGGGCTGCGCAGGCGCGACCCGGCTCGAATCGTGGTGGCCGTTCCCGTTGGATCGGACGAATCGGTGTCGATGCTCGCCGAGGAGGTCGACCGGGTGGTGTGTCTGATGACGCCCGAGCCGCTGCTCGGGGTCGGCAGGTGGTACTGGAACTTCGCGCCGGTGTCCGACGACCAGGTGATCGAGGCGCTCGCCGTCGCGAACGCGCCCTGATCCGGCCTGATCGGTCCTGCTTCGCGCGGGCGCTTCAGTCGCATCGGGCGGTTCAGCGGCAGCGGGCGGTTCAGCGGCAGCGGGCGGTTCAGCCGCAGCGGGCGGTTCAGCCGGAGCCGACCGTGTAGCGCGTCGGCACCAGGCGCTCGGTGCGCTTTGGCGGCCGCCGGTACTTGCGGCGCTGGCGCGGCGGCAGCTTGACC
>Ga0193729_1000472_pt1 | contig 21010 bp, 22 predicted proteins | sample U1c2metaG_FD_143036 | JGI IMG/M metagenome (GOLD analysis project Ga0193729, IMG submission 143036) | Soil microbial communities from a riparian zone of the East river system, Colorado, United States - U1c2 | ecosystem: Environmental > Terrestrial > Soil > Riparian zone | place: USA: East River...
CCCAGCTACTTGACTCGTTGTTGGTCAGAGCAATTCTTGCGCACTGGAAGTAGCTGGGTCGGGATGACAATAAAAAACCGGGAGGAAAATAAATTCTCCTCCCGGGGTTGAAGTTAGGTTTGTGACCCCGAAAGCCTTCGGAGCCGTTAATCAAGCGTGGGGCGTTAATGCCTCTTTTTCTTCGCTGATTTTTTCTTTGCTGCTTTTTTCTTCTTCGCCATCGACTAATTCCCCCCTTTCATCCGCAACACGCGCGGAGCTCTGTGAAGAGTTGGGAATGACTTCACTTAATCGAGTTCAGTTAATCGTCACATTTTTTTTGTCAAACATTTTTGTTGCAAATTTTGAAAATATTTTTATGAGCTCGCGCGCGATAATTCTTTTCGGCGCGCGCGAAATTTTCTCTTTTTCGCCATTTCGAAACAAAATCGTCACTTCATTCACGTCGCTCTCCATTCCCGAATTTGCGCTGCTGACATCGTTTGCAACGATGATGTCGCACTCCTTTTCGCGCAGCTTCTTCGCGGCATTTTCTTCCACGTGATCTGTTTCCGCGGCGAAACCCACGAGAAGGAATTGCCGGTCTTTCCGGTGGCCTAACGAATCGAGAATGTCGCGCGTGGGAATCAGTTCGAGCGAAAACTTCTCGCCGCGCTTTTTGATTTTTGTCGACGAAACGTTTGCCGGCTTGTAATCCGCCACGGCGGCGCACATGACGCATATGTCAAACTGGTCCGCATGCCGGTGCACCGCTTCGAACATTTCGTCACTCGTCAAAACGGAAATCAATTGTGCGTCGCGGGGCGCCTCGAGGGTCACCGGGCCTGAAATCAACGTGACATGGTGCCCTTCAGCGAGCGCCGCTTCGGCAATGGCGTAACCCATTTTTCCGGATGAGCGATTCGAAATGTAACGAACCGGATCGATCGGCTCGCGCGTGGGCCCGGCCGTGATGAGGAATCTCACGCGATCAAATTATCCTGGCGGGCAAGCAAGAACTCCGCGCGGAACGCGATGTCGTTTACTTTCCAGAGTCTGCCGACGCCTTCGTAACCGCACGCGAGCATTCCTTCTTCTGGTCCGATAAATTCAACGCCACGCGCTTTCAACTTTTCCACGTTATCCACGGTAGCAGGATGCTCCCACATTTTTCCATTCATGGCCGGTGCCAGCAGAATTGGCGCACGCGTTGCGAGTGCGATGGCTGCAAGCGGATGATCGGCCAGTCCATGCGCGAGCTCGGCGATGACGTGCGCTGTCGCCGGAGCAATCAGGAGGAGGTTCGCGCGATCCGCCAGCTCAATGTGGCCGGGTCGCCAACTTTCCTTTTCGTCGAAGAAACTGGTGGTCACGGGATTTTTTGAAAGCGTCTGCAAAGTGAGCGGAGAAATAAATTCCGTCGCATCCCGCGTCATGACGACAAAAACTTCGTGGCCTTGTTTGACCAGCAAACTGGCGAGCTCGGCAGACTTGTACGCAGCAATCGATCCCGTCACTCCGAGCACGACCGTTTTCGTGCCCGGCCGAATACGCACAACTTTTCGCGCGCTCGCTTTGTCGCGTTTCTTTTTGGAATCTCTGCCTTCTGCGATCATTTCTCGATCAAACGCCGGCTCAAATAGCTTTCTGCCTCCATGATCTGCCGGAATCTCTGCAAATCTTTCTCCATCGATCCACTGATAATAGTATAGCGATAGTCGCGCCAGTGTTCCATTTCGCGGGCGGCGGTGGCCAGGCGCGAATCGATTTGCTCCGCAGTTTCCGTTCCGCGATTTAGCAGGCGTTTCCGCAATTCCTCAAGATCGGGAGGCATAATGAACACGTCGGCCAAAGCATCTCGGATAAGAGGATCGCCGCAGTTCCGAATAACAGCGGCGCCTTGCGTATCGATGTCGATCAAAACATTCTTTCCGCTTTTTAGATTTATTACGACCGGTTCGCGTAGGGTGCCATAACGGTCTCCGTGCACCTGTGCGTGCTCCAGAAAATCTCCCTTGTCAGCTCGCTCGCGAAAATCTGCATCGGAAAGAAATTGATAATCTTCGCCGTCGATTTCGCCGGCGCGAGGCGCTCGCGTCGTGCACGAGACGGAATAAAAAAGGTTGGGGGTTTTACGAATCCTTTCCACGAGTGTGGTCTTGCCCGCGCCCGATGGAGCAGAAACCACAAAAAGAATTCCGCGGCGGCTGAATTTCTTACTCAAGATTTTGGGATTGCTCGCGAATCTTCTCCAGTTCCGCCTTGCAGGCGATGACGCGCTGGGAGATTGCCGCATCATTTGCTTTTGCGCCCAGCGTGTTGAGCTCGCGAAACATCTCCTGGGTGATGAATTCCAGAGTGCGTCCGACCGGTTCTTTGCTGCGCAAATGATGCGCAAATTGGGCGAGATGACTTTCCAGACGCGTTAGTTCCTCGGAAACGTCTGCGCGATCGGCAAAGAATGAGATCTCCTTCAGCAAACGTTCATCGTCACTGGCAATCGGCAAACCAGCCTTTTGGATGCGATCGAGAAGCACGGCACGATATCTTTTCACCACATCGGGATGCAATGCGTGTATTTCCTTGAGTTTTCTGCGGATTGCTTTCAGACGATGGATCAAATCCTTGGCCAGATGTTTCCCCTCGCGTTCCCGCATTTTGATTAAATCTGAGAGGGCACCGCGCAGCGCGCGATCGATCGCCGGCCACGCCTCTTCCGCGTTCAAGGCTTGTTCAGGAAAACGCATCACTCCTGGGGCCTGCAGGATCGTGCTGATCGTGATCTCGCCTGGGGCATTCAGCTCCTTTTGTAATGCGCGCATCGCTTCGTGATAAGAGCGGGCCAACTCGGTGTCGAGCGCCAGGTTGCGCGCGCCGTTGGGGCTACTGTGCAGAGCAATTGTGGCATTGGTACGGCCGCGCGAGATATTTTCATTGATCGTCTGGCGAATGCGCGGTTCGAGTTCGGCCAGATCCCGCGGCAGATTTATCACGATATCGCTCTGCTTTCGGTTCACCGAATTGAGCTCCACGCTAAACTTTCTTCCGGCGTGGACCACTTCAGCGCGGCCATATCCAGTCATGCTTCTCATACTCGATGCAAAAGTTTATGACAGAGAAACGCTCAACGTTCAATGCCCAAGCAGTTTTTGCGCCGCCACGGCGCGGACAGGCGCCAACTGCTCAGTTAATCAAACGAGCGTCCTGCACCGCGTTGAAGGTAGAGATCGATAGTCGCGCACTTGCAAATTGTTAAAGAGCGTCTGGACTGCGCGACGATGCGGTGAGGGCATAGCGACACGTCCGATCGACTTAAACCACCGCTGGTTTGGAGGCAGTTTTTTCGGGGCTTGCCCGTAGCATACTACGAGCTTCACTTGGTGATGCGTAAATGGAAAAATCGACGTGTGAAACGCCTGATCAGTTGTCGATTCTGTTTCCAGCCGCGGCAAAATCCACATCCCACGCCAGCGTGCGGATGATTGCTCGAGCAGAATCTTGCCGTTGCTAACGACCAATGCGTGTCTTTCGATAAGCCGCTTTGTGCGGGATTTGGATTTCTTGATGGGGAGGGCTTCCGGATTTTTAGCGCGGCAAAATTTTTTTACGGGGCAGACGTTGCATTTCGGTTTGTCCGGCAAGCAAACGAGCGCTCCCAAATCGACAAGCGCGGAATTAAAACGCGCTGCATGGCGTCTGGGAACAAGTTTTGCGGCATTATTCCAGAGTTTTTCGCGGCCGATCGCAGAATCGATCGGGGCGCGCATGTCAAACAGGCGGGCGAGCAGGCGCGCGGTATTCGTTTCGACAATCGGAACCGGTTGACGAAAAGCAAAAGTCGCGACCGCGTTCGCCGTATAGCGGCCGACGCCAGGCAATTTGCAAATCGCCGCGATGTCCCCTGGAAAGATCCCCCGGTGTCGATCCTGCACAATCTTGGAGGCGGCATGAAGATTCCGGGCGCGGTTGTAATAGCCGAGGCCTTGCCAGGCGTGGAGAACATCGTTTTGCGAAGCGCGCGCGACCGAAGCGAACTCAGGAAATCGGCGAAGCCATTTATTATAATACGGGATCACGGTGGCGACCTGGGTTTGCTGAAGCATGAACTCGGAGACGAGGATCGCGTAAGGATCGCGGGTTTTGCGCCAAGGTAGATCGCGGCCATGGCGGCGAAACCAACGCAGGAGGGACCTACGAAAAGAGTCAATGTTTCGAGGTGAACTCACACTTCGCACTACAGGCTTCTAACTTGTCATGTCGAGCGGAGTCGAGACATCTGTAGATGTTTCCAGAGATTCTTCGACTTCGCTCGGAATGACAAACGGTTTGAGCGCCGAGCGCCTGCCGCGTCGTAGGCTTGCCGAGGGCAGGTTAAGCGTTGAGCGTTGGGCGTTGAATTCTTACACTCATCCGCTCACGCAGGAACAGGTAATAACGCTGCGGGCTTTGCTTGAAGAACTCGGCTTCCAGTTCGCGCCCAAGGAATGGACCATTTTCTTTGCGCAGAAGAACAAATTGAGCGTGGCGGTTTACCAGAAAGGACCAAAGGTTCTCGTGCAGGGAAAAGGTCTGGAGGAATTCGTGCAGTTTGAGCTGGAGCCGAAGGTTCTTGGCGAAGCGAAGCTGGGTTATGAAGAAGTGCACTCCCCGGAAATGTTCGAGCCGCACTTCGGCGTGGATGAGAGTGGCAAGGGCGATTTTTTCGGGCCGCTCGTGATCGCGGGCGCGTACGTCGACCGCGGGATCGCGCGCAAACTTCTAGACGCCGGTGTCGTAGACAGCAAACGGATTGGCTCCGATGCGCGGATTCGTGCTTTGGCGGACGCTATTCGGAATGAGTCCCTCGGTTTGACGGACACGGTCCTGATCGGGCCGGCGAAATACAACGAGCTTTACGAGAAGTTTGGCAACTTGAACAAACTGCTTGGATGGGGGCACGCGCGAGTAATTGAGAATCTGCTGGCGAAAAAGCCGGATTGCCCGAGGGCATTGTCGGACCAATTTGCGGACGCGCGTGTGGTCGAACAATCGTTGTTCCGGCACGGGAGAAAGATCAACATCGAACAGCGGCCAAGAGCGGAATCAGATATCGCGGTGGCGGCCGCATCGATCCTTGCGCGAGAGGCATTCATTAATTGGCTTGAGCATAAAGGGAAGGAGATAGGTTTGCGGTTGGAGCGCGGCGTGTCTGCAGGCGTGAAAGAAAGCGCCAAGAAACTTGTGGAAATTGGTGGACCAGGTGCATTGCGCACGGTTGCCAAAGTGCACTTCCGAACCGCGCATGAAACGGCGCCGGACTATTATCCCGCTCCGACTCCGCGCGAGAATTGGGCAGGCCCACGTCTGCCTCGCCGCAGCTCCGGCGAAGGTCGGTGAGTTGGTAATGCGTTAAAACGTCGGATTGCTTATCATTTGTTGGATTGAAGCATGGGCGGTCGTCCAAGACCGTTTGGCCTTCTGCTCGAAGAGGTTAGCCGGTTTAAAAAACGTGTTTTTATGCTTTATTGAGCCACCACAAGAGCAATCCGGAACGATTAGTAAAATGATATGGCAAAGTTAACCAAGCGCGACATCGTAGTCGCCATCAGTAACCAAACGGGCATGGTCCAGCATCAAGTCTTCGATGTTGTCCAGCGGACGCTTGATAAAATCACCGACAGTCTCGCTAACAATATCCCCGTTGAACTACGCAATTTTGGCGTTTTTCAGCCGCGCCTGACCAAGCCGCGAGTGGGTCGAAACCCAAATCAGCCCGGGAGCAGTTTTGTCATTCCGCCGCGCGCGACGGTGAAATTCAAAGCTGGCAAGATTATGCGTCAGCGTGTTGAGAAGCTTTCGCGGGAACTGAAAGAAGCCGCGGAGCGCAAGCCCGAAACAGGCGCGCCAAGCGGCGGATAGGGAAAACGCTCAGTGTTTTCAAGTCCAGGGAAGCTCTACGAGAGCAGGTTCTGGATTGTCCTTTCCAGGCGCTCAAAATTGATCGGTTTGGTGAGTGAGATGTTCGGCGAATCCTGCCGCTCTGGCTTGGTTGACGTCTTGTTCTGTTCCAAAGCCACTGAGTGCGATTCCGGGCAGGTTTTTGTTGAGACGCACTTCGCGCATTAATTCGTAACCGCTGCGGTCCGGTAATCCGATATCGCTGATGAGCAGATCGAAATCCTGTGTGCGGACTTTTTCCACGGCCTGGTCGGCGGAATGCGCGACCGTAATTTCGTAGCCACGGCGCTCCAGCATCCTTTTCATTCCGATGCAAGTGTCATGATGATCGTCCACCAGCAGGACGCGCCGATGCCTTGCGACGGACAATTCCCGTTCCGGACCAGCCGGTTGATCTTTCCTGTCGCCGTCGGCGCCGGCCGGCGTGACCACGGTGTTTAGTTCCAGTGAAAAGGTGGCGCCCTGATCCCTCCCCGGACTTTCGACGCGGACCTTTCCGCCATGTGCGTCGATCAGCGCCTTTGAAATCGCCAGACCGAGGCCGAGTCCTCCAAAACGCCGGGTGATCTCAGCCTGCCCCTGTTCGAACGCGTTAAAGATTTTATCGATCTTTTCTGGCTCGATGCCGATGCCTGTATCGATAATGCGAACCTCGATTTTGCCCGGCGCGGGGTTAAGCGTCTCGATAGTGATTCGGCCTTTTTCCGGCGTAAATTTCACACTGTTCTTGATCAAATTCCAAAAGACTTGTTGTAGTCGCGCCGGATCGCCTTCCACGTGTGTTTGAGTAGCGCGAAGATGGAATTCCGCTTCGAGATTCTTGGCAGCGATTTCCTCCCGGCATATTTCGTAAGCGCGCTGCAGGAGTTGGTGCACGCAAATGGTTTCAAAGCTTAATTGCAACTTGCCTTTTGCAATTCGAGTCACATCGAGCAGATCATCAATCAGCCGTGCTTCCAGTTCGACGTTTCGGCGGACGACCTCGAGCGCTTCCCTCACAGGCGGGGAATCTGGCAGCTCAGCCTCCAGCTCTCCCACCATCGCAAGTACCGGCGAGAGTGGACTCCGCAGCTCATGTGACAGCAATGCCAGGAATTGGTCCTTTGCGGCGTTCGCGCCAATCAATTCCTGACGCAACGTGACATCGCGTGTCTTGTCTTCGACCAGATAAAGCACGCCTTGAATGGTTTCGTGTGAGCCTTGGAGCCGGAGTAAATTGACATTCAAAAAATGGGTCATACCCGTCTTATCTTTCAGGGGATGTTCAATTAGCTGAAATGGCGTTCCAAAGGTAAGCACCCTCTCAATTGCCCCGGGTGGCGCAATCTTCACGTCGTCGTAGGTAGTTTCCGTGATGTCGCGACCAGCTGGCATATCGCCAAAACGCTCCGCCATGTGGGCAAAGGCATAGTTGGCATGGAGAAAACGGCGGGAAGCCGGATCGATGAAAGCGATTCCGCTGGGCATGTTGGCCAGCATTTTTTCGTTGAAGACGACTTCGCGCTCCAGACGCTGTTTGGCTTCCAGCTGCCGCTGGTAATACCCGCTGCCCAGCCATGCGAAGACCGCAGTGAGGACGATCAACCAGGCTGCCAACACAGTCATTCGTCCCAAAAGATCATGAACCGGTTTGTAAGCCAGGGTCCTCGGCTGCTCCACTACGGCCACCCAACCGCTCGATTCAATCGGGCTGAAAGAATATAGATTGCCATGCCGCTCGAAATGCCCGCTTTTGCTCTGGCTGATCTCTTTGATTAATCCTTCATTTGCCTTCGGTGCAGGCGTTACGGGATTTGGCTTGAAATCGCTTGCAAAAAGCGCCACGCCGTTTTGATCAAGTACCTCAAAAACAAGTCGATCTGAAAACTCAATCGCAGACAAGCGCCGGCCAATTCTTTCCACCAGGACGGAAACTCCGACATAACCCAGGATGGTCCTGTCCGGCGCACGCACCGCACCGACAATGTCAGTGACCGGCCGGTTATCCGACAGCCTGGGGTGAATTGCCGAGACAAAGGTTGCATCTGCCGCGGTCGCTTGCCCGCGCCAGTACTCGGAGCCAAAATCCTTGCCGATCATCTCCGGAGCCGTGGGAATCGATGCGATCAGGTCGCCGTTTGGCGCTGTGATGAACATTCCATCGATCTGCGGGTGGGAATAAAACGCCGAGTTGAGCCATTGTTGAGTAACCTGCGGATTTGGCGCGCTCAGATTATTCACCATTTCCGGCAGCGTTTGATAATATTCGATGACGCTGCTGCTGCGGTTTAGATCGTGGGCGACCAAGTGGCCCACCAATTGAATTAGAGTTTGCCGGTCGCGCAGGATTCTTGATTCCAGCGTGTCGCGCAAGATCGTGTAGGAAACAATGAGCGTCAGGATCGATGGGATCCATCCCGCCAGAAGAATAGGAAAGATGATCTTGAAACGTTCGAAACGGTCGCGCCTTCGTCTCGTCATTGTGTCTCCCAAAACTGATGCCTGCCGGTTGCGAAAATTGGCCCATCACCGTTACTCTGCTCGCCATTTCAGGCAAGCGTGAATGTCGCGAGCAAAAGGTGAGGTCGAAATGATGGGTCAGTCCAATCACACGAGAAAATCGTCCAGTGTTGGACAATCAAAGAGATTGCCAGACCGTTCGCCCTCTCAATTACGAAAATCGAGAGGAGATTGTTGTGTATCAATAGAATGCGGCGACGATTTCAGAGGCAAACGTACGATTTTTGAATTGACGGACATGGTGAAAACGGCATCATGTCGGGCTTACCCCGAAAAACTTTCGGGGCTGTAGAACTCCATGCAAGGAAGCCTCGCACACATTATCTGGTCGATTTGTTATCTGAGCGTGCTCATCGGGCTTTCGGCTTATGGCATCCATCGCTATTTCATCATCTATCTGTATCTGAAAAACCGGAAGCGGATGCCGGTCCCAGCACGTCATTTTGAAAAACTGCCAAAGGTGACGGTTCAACTTCCGATCTTTAACGAAGTGTACGTTGCCGAGCGTTTGCTTCGTTCCGTGAGCGAATTGGATTATCCGCGGGAGCTTCTCCAAATCCAGGTTCTGGACGATTCAACCGACGAAACCCGCGAGATCATCGCCTCGTGCGCGGAGGAACTGCAAGAGCGAGGCTTTAATGTTCAGCACATTCATCGGGTCGATCGCACTGGTTTCAAAGCCGGCGCGCTGGCGATAGGGCTCGAGGCTGCCGAAGGCGAATTCGTTTGTATCCTGGACGCCGATTTTGTTCCGCAAAGGGATCTACTAAAGCGAACGATCCATTACTTCACTGATCCGAAAGTGGGAATGATCCAGACCCGCTGGGGACATTTGAATCGCGGGTATTCGTTGCTCACGCGTATGCAGGCGATCTTTTTGGACGGACACCTTTTGCTGGAGCAAACCGCGCGCAGCCGCAGCGGCAGGTTTTTCAATTTCAATGGAACGGCCGGTCTGTGGCGGCGTTCCTGCATCGAGCAAAGCGGAGGCTGGCAATATGATACGCTGTGCGAGGATCTTGATCTTAGCTACCGTGCGCAGCTCGCGGGCTGGAAATTTATTTATCTTTCAGACGTTGTGACTCCGGCGGAGCTGCCGGTGGACATGAACGGCTTCAAGTCTCAGCAGCATCGCTGGACGAAAGGCTCCGTTCAGACTTGTAAAAAATTACTGCCCACGATTTGGCGCAGCCGCCTTCCATTCCCGATCAAGCTCGAAGCCACCGGGCATTTGATGTCGAACTTCGCCTACCTGCTGCTTGCTTTCCTGTGTGTGCTTCTGCACCCCTCGACCGGGGGGCCTCAAGGCGGGTGGGTCCGTACTTTGCTTATCGATATTCCGATCTTCCTTGCAGCATCGGCTTCGGTTGCGGTTTTTTATATTTGTGCCCAACGCGAACTGCATCCCCGGACGTGGATGAAGGAGATTCTGTTTCTGCCATGCCTGCTTGCATTGGGGATTGGTCTTTCGCTCAACAATGCGCGAGCAGTCCTGGAAGCGCTCATCAACCACAAATCCGACTTCACGCGTACACCCAAGTATGGCATTGAACGGAGGTCGCAGCCGTGGCGCAGCTGCAAATACCGGCCGCTCCAATCAACACTTCCGCTGGCGGAACTGGCTTTCGCAATCTATTTCACGTACTTCGTGGTGTTCGCGATCGTGCATGGCCAATTTCTTTCGGTGCCGTTCCTGCTGATGTTCCAAGCCGGTTTCCTTTACGTCTGCGTCTCTTCATTTAGCAGTCGCTGGTCCAAAATTAATCTTGGCAGATCCGGCGCGGTCGATGCAATTCCCGCGTGACAAATTCAAATTGGTCGAGTAAGAAGTTGCGCATGTGTCGGTCCCTGGCAGTAATTTTTAGTTTCATTTCAATTACACCTGTGTTCGCGGTCTCACCGGTCGAGACATCGAGCCAGCTTATCATCAGCGTGCGCGATCAGAAGCTAATGCTGGTACAGAACGGCGGGAAAGTGGCGACTTACCCAGTCTCCACCTCAATGTTCGGCCTTGGCGACGCTTGGGGACGAATGACAACTCCTCTGGGTTACCTCGCGGTCGAAAAAAAAATTGGTGACAACGTCCCGACGGGTGCCGTGTTCCACAATCGTCGATTAACTGGCGAAGTTCTGCAGCCCAATGCTCCCGGGCGCGACCCGGTAACCACGCGTATCATTTGGTTGCGCGGCCTTGAAGCGCAAAACGCGCATGCTTTTCAGCGTTGTATTTATATTCACGGGACGCCGCAGGAGAAGACAATCGGCCGGCCAGCCAGCTATGGCTGTATTCGGATGAAGTCGAGCGACGTTGCTGCACTCTATGATCGCGTTCCCCTTGGGGCGCTCGTGCAGATTACCCCTGAGCGCTTGCCGAAAGTGACAAAGGCACCCCGATCGCAGCCAACTAATACTTTCGTAGCCGCGAGCGTAAAACCTCAGAGCCAGGACCAGACGATTTCTACCCCAGCGTCCGGCGCTACGCTCTCGGTCGAACAAATGCGGATGGGTGGGGCTCTTGCTGCCCAACGACAAAAAACGAAGCTCGAATTGAACAAACGGTTGTAGTGCTCAGGCCTTGGACGGGCACAAGTAGGCCACTTGGATCTAGGAGTGCGTCAATCTTAATCTCGAAGAGCTTCGGAGTTGACAATCGCAATGCGCTCGCGAGCGTGCACGTCCACCAGGGTTTTGATTATTACCAATGGCCAATACCAAATCAGCTGCTAAACGCGCTCGGCAGACAGTAAAGCGATCACTCCGCAATCGTAGCGTTGTGACGCATCTGCGGACCATGCAGAAGACGGTGCGTTCCACGCAAACGCCTGGCTCCGATCAAGTCCGCGCGCTGATCTCAGCAATCGACAAAGCCGCCAAGCGCGGAATCATTCATCCAAATGCCGCTAAGCGCCGCAAGGCGCGACTTGGCAAGGTCCTCGCCGGGGCTAAATAATTTGTAGGCGTCTCGCTGTGCGAGGTACTGCGCTGATGTGTTTGCAACGCACACTCGCGATGTGTCTCACAGAGACGCGGTTAAGTAAATGGCGATTGCATATCCTACTGGACTGATAGATTCTTGCTAATGATTCCCGCTTTCCTGCTGGTGTTTTCCGCTGCGGCCTATCGCATTACGACCGGCCTTTTGATTCATTCGGGCGCGACCTGGCTTTCTAATTTCACGCCGCTCGCGGCAATCGCCCTCTGTAGCGCGGCGTACTTTCCAAAGAAATACAAATTTTCAGTGCCGCTCGTTACGCTTTTTATTTCCGACGCAGTGATTAACTTCCGTTACGGCGCGCCGCTGCTCGACTCACAAATCGTCGTGCGTTACGTCGCGCTGGTTGTTGTTGGATACGCGGGGCTTTTCCTGCAGAACCGGGCATCGCTGAAAACGCTTCTGCCGGCCTGCATCGTTGGGTCGACGTTTTTTTATGCGATCACAAACGCGTTTTCGTGGTTAAGCGATCCCGGTTACACGAAGAATTTGGCGGGCCTCATTCAATCGCTGACGATCGGCTTACCCAGCTACAGCGCCACCCCCAGTTGGATGTTCTTCCGCAATTCGCTCATCAGCGATTTTCTGTTTACCTTGGTCTTTGTTCTGTCCATCAACCTTGGCCGAAGCGCGGAGGGCTCGCGCGCCCGTGCCGCGGTTCCGCGCGCGGCTTGAGCCGTCATGCAGCCGGTGGAGCAGCGCGACGAAGTCGAGATGCTCTCGCTGATGCTGTTGATTCGGCGTTTCGAAGAACGTGCCAGTCAGCAGTATCAAGCGCAGAAGATCGGTGGTTTTTGTCACCTTTACATTGGGCAGGAAGCAGTTGTAACCGGCGCTGTCGCAGCCGTTCGTGACGATGACTACATCATCACCGCCTACCGCGATCACGCTCACGCGCTTGCTCGCGGCACAAGCCCCGACGCATGTATGGCGGAGCTTTTTGGGAAAGAAACAGGGTGTTCGCGTGGCTTGGGTGGCTCGATGCATTTTTTCGACAAGCAACATCACATGTACGGAGGTCACGCCATTGTCGCAGCTCACATTCCGCTTGCGGTGGGATTGGCTTTCGCCATCAAGTACCGCGGCGAAGATCGCGTAACGCTCTGCTTTTTCGGTGATGGAGCGATCAATCAGGGCGCCTTCCACGAAGCGTTGAATCTCGCGGCTCTCTATAAATTGCCGATCGTCTTCATTTGTGAAAACAACCTTTTCGCAATGGGTACTTCCGTGCAGCGATCGACCTCGCTCAGGCAAATCGTCGATCGCGCGGAAGGTTACGACATTCCTGGAGAAATTGTCGATGGAATGAACTTTCGCGAGGTGCGCGATAAGGTTGCCGAGATGGTAAATTCCATCCGGAAGGAACCGCATCCAGCGTTCCTGGAAGTACGGACCTATCGTTATCGCGGCCACTCGATGTCGGACCCGGCAAGTTACCGGACCAAGCAGGAGCTGGAGAAATATCGACTCGATGATCCGATCACGCGTTTACGCGCCCAGCTTACGCGTGAAGGAAAATTGACGAACGAACAATTCGATCTACTCGACAAACGGGCGAAAGAGACGGTGCTCACGGCCGTAAAATTCGCCGAGAAGAGTCCCGAGCCGCCGCTCGATAGGCTTTACGATTATACATATGCCGACGGAGCTGCAGGGGCGGGCGTATCGCCTGCAAGATCCGATAAATCTGCAGACGACCCGGCTGCCACTGCAGAACAAGGGCGATGAGAGAAATCACATATCGCCAGGCACTCAATGAAGCGCTCGCGGAAGAACTTGAGCGCGATCCGAACGTTTTTCTGATGGGCGAAGAAGTAGCGGAATACCAGGGCGCCTACAAGGTTAGCCATGGTTTGCTTGAGCGCTTTGGGCCGCGGCGCATTATCGACACTCCAATCAGCGAGAACGGATTTGCCGGCCTGGGAGTTGGCGCGGCGATGGTCGGCCTGCGGCCGATCATCGAATTTATGACGTTCAGTTTTTCGCTGGTGGCATTCGATCAGGTCGTGAACAACGCCCCGAATATGTATACAATGTCTGGCGGGCAATTTAATATCCCCATCACCTTTCGTGGACCAAACGGCCCGGCACATCAGCTCGGCGCTACGCACTCGCATGCAACGGAGAACTTTTACGCCAGCGTGCCGGGACTAAAGGTTTGCGCGCCGGCGACGCCGCGCGACGCGAAAGGATTGCTCAAAACAGCCGTGCGCGATAACAACCCGGTGCTGGTCTTGGAAGCCGAGTTGCTCTACAGCTCAAAGGGAATGGTGGAGCCCCCAGATGAAGAGCTGCTCATCCCTCTCGGGAAGGCGGAAGTGAAACGCGAAGGCAGCGATGTCTCGATCATTTGTTATTCACAGACCGTTCCGCTGGCGCTCAAGGTTGCAGCCCAACTGGAAGAAGAAGATATCTCGGCCGAGATTGTCGATTTGCGTTCGATCAAGCCGCTCGATGAGAAGGCAATTTTCGATTCGGTCACGAAAACCCATCGCGTGGTGATCGTCGAACAAGATCATCCATTTTGCGGTGTTGGCGCAGAGGTTTGCTACCGGATCCAAAAAAACATTTTTGATGCGCTCGACGCTCCCATCATCCGCGTATCCCAAGAAGACGTGCCCATGCCATACAATGAGCGCCTCGAGAAAGCGGTGCTCCCAAACGCGGACAAACTCGTCGCTGCTGTGAAACAGGTCTGCTACGCATGAACCAAGTTAAAAGGTTAAAAAGGAGCCCGCGCGTAACATTGTATCTTTTTGGCCGTGTAACCTGTAACTCTTTAACTTTTATCCCATGCCCGAAATCCAGATGCCCAAATTGAGCGACACGATGACCGAGGGCACTCTCGTCGCGTGGAAAAAAAAGAAGGGCGACCAGGTCTCGGCCGGCGAAGTGCTCGCTGAGATTGAGACCGACAAGGCGACGATGGAATGGGAATCGCCTGAGGATGGAACCCTCACCGAGATTTATGTCCAAGAGGGCGGCAAGGTAAACGTGGGCGATAGGATTGCCTTCATCGGTGGTGAAGATGAGGAAGCACCCAAAGAAGAGGAGAAAGAAAAAGAGAAGGAAGAAAAAGAGGAAAAGCCAAAAGCCAAAGAAGAAGAAAAGAAGGAAGAGAAGCCGAAGAAGGCGGAGCAACCAAAAGAAGAAACGCCGACAACGGAAGAGAAGGAGGAGAAAAAGGCCGCGCCACCAAAGGCACAAAAGAAAGCTGAACCTGAAAAACCAGCGCCGAAAATCGAGAAGGCCGAGGAAGCGCGGGTGAAAGCTTCGCCGGTCGCTCGCCGAATTGCGGCCGAGCTCGGTGTTGATCTTTCCAGCGTCAACGGCACCGGACCGGAAGGTCGTGTAACGGAAACCGACGTGCGCGCTGCGGCTAAATCAAAATCCGCTACTCCGGCGACTAAAGTTCCGGCGGCCGTAAAGGCTGGCGAAAGCGCGCGCATTCAACTGTCCGGAATGCGCAAAATCATTGCCCAGCGACTGGTCGAAAGTCTCGGCCCAGTTCCACATTTTTACCTTAACATCGACATCGATGCCGCGCCGCTGATGGAGGCGCGGGAGGAATTGAAGTCGGCGGGCGAAGACGCGGATGCGGCGAAAATCACGGTAAACGATTTTGTTTTAAAAGCGTCCGTACAAGCAGCAGTCAAGGTACCGCGAGTGAATGCTTCGTTCGACGGCGATGCAATAGTGCAATACGCCGACATCGATCTTGGAATTGCTGTCGCAATCGAAGATGGTCTTTTGACACCGGTTATTCGCGCCGCGCAAAACAAATCGCTTCGCGAGATCAGCGGACTGGCAAAGGATTTAGCGCATCGCGCGCGCAACAAACGGATGAAGCCTGAAGAATTTCAGGGCGGCACATTCACAGTTTCAAATCTTGGCGGTATGGGCATCGACAGTTTTTCCGCTGTCATCAATCCGCCGCAAGGTTTCATTCTCGCTGTTGGCAGGATCACTAAGGTCCCTGTCGTGGACGATTGCGACCGGATCATCGTGGGCCATCGCATGTCGCTCACGATGAGCTGCGATCACCGCGTGATCGACGGCGCACTCGGCGCTGAATATCTGAAAGAACTACGCCACCTCCTGGAAAACCCGGCGTTATTACTGGTTTGAATTTCTAGTGAGAAGCGCGCGGGAGCCAGTCTTGGCACGGCTGGCCACATGCTCTGTTTAGAATCCTAGTGGTTATCGCGGCCCCGTTTCCCAGGTCATAAAATCGTCGAGCGTTTGCCGGGTTCTATCGGCCACGAACTCGACGACGGCTGCGTCGTCGATGAAGCCGAGGAACGGTGTCTTGTCGGGAATTAAATCGAACGGATCGACCAGATAGTTGAGAGCAGCAACGATCCATAACAACGAATCATGTGTAACCTGATCGTATTCCCCGCGATGATGCGCACGGACCAAACGCAGCATTGTCTGAAGATAAGGCCAATACTCCTTAAAGGAGTCTTTCGGCACAGCCGCTGCCTTTCTCGCTGCTTCGTCGAAAAGCGTTTGGAGACGGTCACGATCATCGATGCACGATTTTGCATCGGTGAGCGCTCTCTCGAACGCTTCGCTGCGAAGGGCAGGTTTGCTGTAAGGGCTGAGTCCCGCAATTTTTTTGGAAGTCAGCCGCGTCTTGGTCTTGGTACCCGATTTCGTTTTTACCTCTTTCATCGGTCACTATGAGAGCAGGTAGATGCGCAGATGAGAAGCCCATTCGAGCAGAATGGTTAATCCAGTGATCGACAGCTACGGCTTTGTTGCCAGAACTAGTGGTGAAGGCCCGGGCGCTTCCAGTTTTCGAACTTTTTTGAAACCTGCTTCTTCCAGCCAGTTTTTGATTTGGTTGAAGCTGAAGGTGTCGCCTTTCTCGGTGTTGACCAACATTTGCACGGCAAACATCAGTGAGGGTAGCGGTTTGGTGCGATCGTCGTTCACCAGCCATTCTGCAATTGCGATCGTGCCGCCGGATTTTAACGCTCGGAAAATCTTTTTGAGCAACCGACGGCTGCGATCTTCGCCTTCGCTGTGCAAGATGTGACCAAGGATCGCGATGTCGTAGCCGCTGCCGAAATTCGCCTCCAACATATCACCCTCGACATAACTAAAGCGATCGGCTACGCCGAACTTTTGTGTGATTCGTTTCGTCGTCGGAATCATTCCTGTCCAATCGACGGCAGTCACCTGCACCCGCGGCGATTTTTGGGCCAGGGCAATGCCCCAAATACCTGAACCTGCGCCAAGATCGAGCACGTGAATTTCGTTCTTTGCCTTCGCTAACTTCAAATGATCGCCGAGCTTTTGCGCAGGCGGATAGCTCATCGGGATGATGTTTTCCACCAGCTGACTGAAGAATTCCGTGCCTTCGGTTTCCTGGTTCACGGCCACGGCCGGACGACCTTCGCGAACGATATCCGACAGTCGCAGCCATCGTGAAATGAGCTGGGGCGCAATGGTTCCAAAAAAACCCGCGTGCGTTCCGGGCTTTTTGCTTAGAAGAAAGGCGGCGCTTTCGGGTGTGAGCGAATACTTTCCTTGCCGATCTTTCTTTAGAAGACCTAGACCAACAAGCGCATTCATTAGAATCCCCAGAGCCCGCGCTGATGCCCCGGTTTCTTCCGCAACCTGCCCCGGGGTTTTCGCGCCGCCTTCCAATGAATCGAAAACCTTGTTACTCACACCCGCGCTGATGATCAGCGGCGGTGCGTAAGCGAAGCTCAGTTCCATCAAACGTTCGGGCGTGACTTGTTTTTTACGGCGAGTTTTCTTGGACATATCGGATTTGAGGTTTCGAAAACTAAGATCGACAAATAGGATTAGGAATCAATGGTGACCAAGCACTCTTCAGAACTTGAGACAGCGCGCCTCACGGTCTTCTGCAAGACACGCGAAGAAATGGAAGCTGGCGAGCGCGCCGTGCTCGCGCCGTTTGCGGAAAAGTCCGGTGACTCGCGCGGACGGCAATACTCAGAGCCCAGCCATTCGTTTCGGACGGAATTTCAGAGGGACCGCGCACGCATCATTCATTCACGCGCCTTTCGTCGGATGGAGTACAAGACACAGGTCTTTTTGAATGGGACCGGTGATCACTTGCGCACCCGGCTGACGCACTCCATTGAGGTCGCGTCCATCAGCCGCACGATTGCTCGCGCATTACGCCTGAATGAAGATCTCGCAGAAGCGATCGCCCTCGCGCACGATCTGGGACACGCACCCTTTGGACATTCGGGCGAAGAGATGCTGGCTGAATGCATGCGCGACCACGGCGGCTTCGATCACAACCGTCAGAGTGTGCGAGTGGTCGAGCTTCTTGAAGATCCCTATCCGAATTTTCCGGGTCTGAACCTGACATTCGAAGTGCGAGAGGGCCTGCGGAAACATGGAGCATTTCATCAGATGGAAAAACTGACGGGACCGCAGGCGCGCACTCCTTTACAAAGCTATCGTTGCCCATCGCTGGAGGCGCAGGTCGCGGACCTGGCGGACGAGATCACCTATTACAGTCACGACTTGGACGACGCAGTCGATTTCGAAATCCTGAACGCGGCGCAACTGGAACAAAACGAGGTCTGGCGTCGAAGCCTTCGAGCGGTGCTGGAACGCTACCCTGACGCCCGGGAGCCGGAACTACACAAGCTAATCATCCGAGACATTATCGACACGGAAGTGAGCGATCTGGTCTCGACCAGTGCCAAATCCATTGCAGATGCGGGCGTGCAAAGTTCAGACGAAGCGCGCCACCAGCCGGCGCCCCTGATTCGTTACAGCGATGACTTGTTCCAGGCGAATCGCGATTTGCGAAGATTCCTGTACCAGAACGTTTATTACGATCCGCGCGTCTCAGAAGTAAATCGGCGGGCCTGCGAAATGCTGCGGCAGGTTTTCCAGGCGTACCTGGCAGATCCTGACAAGCTGGGCGAGACGTCGGCAAAACGAATTGAAACCGAGGGATTGCATCGCACGGTCTGCGATTACATCGCGGGAATGACCGATCGGTATTTGATGGAAGAACACGCGCGGATCGCAGGGTAGGGGCGGTTCACCTGAACTGCCCGCCGCGCGATCACGCCGGGGAGAACCGGACGATTGACTTCAATCGCCCCTATCTCAGGCAGCCGCGCTTCCGCTTTCTTCCCGAAGATACTGAATCACCAGCCGCAACCGTTTATTAATAGAGAGTTCTTCGAGCACGCGTTGCCGACGAAGGGGATCGCTCACAAATGTTGAGGTGACGAGATCAGCAAGCAATTCCGGGTCGCTCAAATCGGAAAGATACCGATCTACTTTAGGAGGAAGCTGCCGTGGTCCGTCTCCTTTCAGGTTCGAATAAAGCTCCAGCACTTTCGCAGCCAGCGCTTCGGTTTCTACGGACGTAGTGGATTCGGATTCGAGCGACTCAATCATTGCAATTGGGAATGGCGCTTCCTGCGGGAAAGCGCTGAATCTGACACGTTCGAGTCCCTGCAGAATCAGGTTCGATGTGCCGTCACTTCGTTCAACGCATGCGCGAATGAGACCAACGCTGGCGATCTGAAAAAAGTCGGCGGTCGAATTCCATTCAACGCAATGCGGTTTGAGCAGCGCAACGCAAAACATGCGGTGATGGGCAAGGGCGTGCTTTAACATCTCGCGATAGCGCGGCTCAAAAACATGAAGGGGGAGCAGCGCATGCGGAAAAAGCAGAGCGCCAGGCAACGGCATAACTGGCACTTGTTTTGGGAGGGTTACAGATGAGGACATGGCGTGTTCTTTTTTTTGTACGATATGTGCGTTGGAGAAAGAGCAAGCAGAGGGAACAAGGATTTAGTGCGGAGAGGCGATTCCCAATGCGCGAAGCTGTTCCAGCGATATTTGTCCTTCGATGTCGCTTCGGCCGAGCGAAACATATACAAGAGCCGATCCACAACAGGCGAGGAGCACACGCGAAGCTGCGCCCAATTTGCCGATTCCCATCACGCTCACGGCAACGCCAGGGTCCTTTGCCACGACAAAATCGATCAATCGCGTCAGTTGCGCCGGAGTGTCGGTGCGCGTCGCCAGCTTGAAAATATCCGCGCCATACGCCCTTGCTGCGCGCGCTTTGTCTCGCAACTGATTGGGAGTCGGAGTGCTTTTCAGGTAGTGAACTGAAATGATCCGCCGCACGTTCTGCTTGCGAGCAAGCCGAAGCAGCGACCGGAAGACAGGCGCGGAGCGTAATTCGACGTCGATATAACGAGCCCGGAATAAGAATCGAGCGAGAAGATTGTGTCGTTGCGGCGGGGATAATCGATTTGCGCCGCCTTCCATCGGATGTCGAGCCGTGATGATCAGCGGCGCGCGTAACTTCGAAATCTTGTTCTCCAGTCGGTCAACCACCCGCACAAGACGATCTAGCCGCAGTTCAAAAAAATCCGGTGGCTTGCCCATTCGAATAGCGAATTCGAGCTCCGCCGCCGACGTGATTACGCCCACTACACGGTGACGTAGACGAGGCGTGGCCCCACTGCGCGCAATCACATTTAGGGGCCGGCCTTTGGTCCGTAGCGCGAAACCATTCGCTCAACGTACTTGGCGAGAATGTCGAACTCGAGGTTCATTAGATCGCCCGCTTGAACCCGGTCCAGATTGGTATGCGTTTTCGTGTAAGGAATAATCCACGTGACGAAACTTTTCGGAAGAACATCGGCGACAGTAAGACTGATCCCATTGACCGCAATCGAGCCCTTGCTCGCGACGTAATGGGCGAATGCGTCAGGCAACTCGATCTCCAATCGAAAATCTGCGCCGCTCTTCTGGTACGCGATGACGGGCGAGACACAATCGATGTGCCCTTGAATGAAATGTCCGCCAAAGCGCTCGCTTGCAGCAATGGCACGTTCAATATTTACCAACTGCTTCCGCTGCAAGTTTTTTAGATTTGTGCGAGCGATCGTCTCTTCCAAAAGATCGAAAATCAACTCGCCGCCACGGTGTGAGTTTAGGGTGAGGCAACAACCATTAACGGCTAAACTATCGCCGCGCCGTATCTTTTTCGCGACGCGCGGAGCGGCAAGTTTCAATTGGTTGCCGCTTTTGCTTGTATTCACTGCAATCACGGTGCCAACTTCTTCGATTAAACCGGTAAACATTCTGAAGAGCTTAAGTTTTCAGTTTTAAGTTTTAGGGAATCTGCACTTAAGACTTAACACTTCTTCATTCCTATTTCATTAGCGTCCGTTCGTGGTTAGAAAATGAGCGTGTATTACCCATGGCTGTTCGTTTAAGGAAACTCCCGCCTTCTATCTTTCAACGCTTTTTCCGCACCGAGACAGCTGGCGGATCAGTCTTGCTGCTGTTCGGAATTGCTGCGCTGGCTTTGGCGAACTCACCGCTGGCCGCACCGTACTTGGGTATTTGGCGAACATCATTAACCGTGGGGATCGCTGATTACTCGCTTTCACTCACGCTGCATCTTGAGACTGCGTCGGTTGGCGTCGCAAAGTTGGGTATCCTTGCCGGCTCGCTCGCGGCTGGGGTCGCGGGCGCCATTGTCCTAAGAATTGCCTCCGGTTTTCGTAATGAATAGGTCCCATTCGGCCCCCGAGTTGCATGTGTTGTATGAGGCGCAGACGCAAAGCC
>Ga0193729_1000473_pt1 | contig 20999 bp, 15 predicted proteins | sample U1c2metaG_FD_143036 | JGI IMG/M metagenome (GOLD analysis project Ga0193729, IMG submission 143036) | Soil microbial communities from a riparian zone of the East river system, Colorado, United States - U1c2 | ecosystem: Environmental > Terrestrial > Soil > Riparian zone | place: USA: East River...
ACACGCCTGAGCAGGCCACAAACGCCATCGCGTTTGGCGCCGAAGGCATCGGGCTTTGCCGCACCGAGCATATGTTTTTTGAAGGCGATCGGATAGATGCCATGCGAGAAATGATTCTGGCGAACAGCAAGGAAGATCGAGCTGGAGCGCTGGCCAAATTACTTCCGTATCAACGCGAAGATTTCATCGGCATCTTTATCGCTTTAAAAGGTTTGCCCGCTACCATCCGCTTTCTCGATCCACCGCTACACGAGTTTTTGCCTAACGATCCCGCGCAACAAGAGGAACTCGCGGACAAGCTCGGCGTGGCTATCGAACAAATCTCGCGGCGGGTGCACGAGCTGCACGAGTTCAATCCCATGCTTGGCCATCGCGGGTGCCGGCTCGGCATCGTTTATCCCGAAATTTCCGAGATGCAGGCCCGCGCAATTTTTGAAGCGGCCGCGCAGGTGCAAGGCAGGGGCATCAAGGTCCGTCCTGAGATTATGATCCCGCTGGTGGGATTTCCGCGTGAGCTAAAGCTTCAGATCGACATCGTCCGCCGCGCGGCCGGCAAAGTAGCGAAGGAGAAAAAGACGAAGTTCCATTATCTTGTCGGAACGATGATCGAAATTCCGCGTGCCGCACTCGTGGCCGACGAGATCGCGCGCGATGCCGAATTCTTCAGTTTCGGCACAAACGATCTTACCCAGACGACGCTCGGCATGAGCCGCGATGATTCCGGAAGTTTTCTGCCGGCGTATGCCGAACTCGACATCGTCGATGCAAATCCATTCGAGTCTATCGATCAGAAAGGTGTTGGACGGCTGATGGAAATTACTCGCGATCTCGGCCGCAAGACTCGGCCCGACATCAAGCTGGGTATTTGCGGCGAACACGGCGGCGAACCGAGCAGCGTCAAGTTCTGTCACCGGCTCGGCCTGGACTACGTGAGCTGCAGCCCATTCCGGATCCCGATTGCCCGCCTGGCCGCCGCCCAAGCCGCCATCGCGAAATAGTCACGCCGGATTTTTTATCTGACTGCTCTTGCCTTCGCCTCGTGAAACGCTTGCCAGGCGTTCCAGGCGCGCTCCCAGTTTTGTTTAGCAGCCCAAGATTGCGCTTCCAGGAAATGAAAATATGCAGGCGCATTCGGCCGTTCGCTAAAATGACGGGCGGTGAGGAGCGCGTCGTCGATGCGCCCGCGTTGCACTTGCTCGCGATAAAGAGCGTAGCCGACCGCGTAATTATCCGACGCGGCATAAAAGCGGCTTTGCAGTTCTTGCAGGGAAAAGGTAGACTTAATTCGAGGCAGCGCGACTGCTTCGCCGAACTGCTCCGTCAATTCGTAGGCGGAACGAAAATCTTTCTTGCTCGCATCACATTTCGCCATGCCGAGCCAAGCATAGCTGATCCAATCCGGATGCTGCTGAACAGCCTGAGAAAGTTGCTCGAGGGCGCCGCGTTCTGACCACAATGAGAACAGCGCCAGCTTTTCCGTCTCGCTGAGTGTTTCTAAATTTGGATCGTGCTTAAAAAATTCTCCGAGCGCGTGATTGAAAAACTCGCCTGAAACGCGGCTAAGATAGGCCAGCACGAGGTCGTGCTGGCGGAGACCGATTTCTTCGAGAATGCGACTCACCTCCGGGCTCTGCATTGATGCGTTGGACAGCATGCTTGAGTAAACGTCGGGCCGCTGTTCCGGCCCGGCCCGGCGCAACGCTTCCCGCCAGGCCGTTGCCGCAAAAACGGGGCGCGACGATAACCAAACGTTCCCTTCTGCGAGCGGAACTTCGTACGCGTTAGGCTCGAGAAAGCGCGCCCGTCGGAAATCATCGAGCGCGCTCGCAGGTTGTTTCTCTCCCACTTCTCCAAGGGCTCGCAAAAAATAAAGCTGCCAATCAAGGGGCGCCCACGCCAGGGCGCGATTCGTCAGGGAGACGGTTTCGGCAAAATTGCGGTCACGGTTCGCAACGGCCGACAATTCTTTGGCGTTAGCAACTCCGACAACTCCGGGCAGCGGCATCTTGCCGCGGGCGGCGACAGCCCATGATGCGCCGCTCACGACCAGGAGAAGACCGACCAGACGAAAAAGGTTCGCGATCCACCGGCTTGGCCTTAACCCCAATGGCCGGTACAAGGAAAGCCCTAACAAAAAGATGCCGGCGAACGCGGTGCCGACCCGGTGTCCGGGAACATCGAGAAGTCCATGCAGAGCAAATACAACCGCGCCTATGAGCGCGGCGAGGCGGAAGCGCTGATTGGTTCCTTCCCGCAAAGGCAGAACCCGGCGTATTAGAAGCGCCGCGCCAAAGACGATCACCAACACCGCGGGCCATCCCAACTCGCTCCACAACCAGAGCCAATCGCTTTCCGGGTGTAAGGCACGCGTGTCGCCTAACGAGGCCGAGCGAAAAATCGCAAAGACAGCACCGAAATTTCCCAAACCGATTCCGCACCAAGGCGACGCGCGAATGAGTTGGAAGGTGTCGCGAAAAATCCGCCATCGAAAATCCGTTGAAATCCCCAAGCCCCCAATTCCGCGAAGATGAAAGCGTTCCAGGGTTTCTCCTCCCAGGAGCAAGATCACTGTCAGCAAGAGCAGCAGGAAAGAAAACCCAAGCGCAATCCGTGGAAGCGAACGCTGCCGAAGCGCAACCACTGCGATCCACAGCGCGCTGCCCCCCACCAGAATAACCATTCCTGCGCGAGAGAAATTCAGGATGATGGCGGCGACGAGAATGCCGAGCGCCATGAGCCAGATGAGCCAGCGTTTTCTTCCGTGACGAATGTCATCCTGGCCGCACGCCAACAAGACAATCGCCGTGATGCCAAAAAGATCGGCGGTATGATTTCGATTTGGGAACGGCCCAAAACCGCGCTGGTTAATCCAAAAAGGGAAAGCTGCGTGCGCCATATAAAGCGCGATGCTGATCGCCGCCACGGCAACGATTCCCGTGACAAAAAGCCGAAGTTGAAAACGAGTGGAGCGAAGCTCGAGTTCTTGGACACTGACGATGTAGAGCCAACTCATTCCCGCGATCAAGCTGATGAGACAACCCGCGGTCATCCACGGCTGCGGCGTGAGAGTTGAGGGTAGAGGGATTGCGAAATCGTTCAGCCCCGCGCTTCTCCATGCTGGCAGAAAAAACCAGCGAGCGGGCAAGAAGGCGATTGTCGCCAAACCAAGCAGCGCGACAAAAATGCAATTTGTGACCGGGCCGAGCGACGCGCCAGGAGGTCGAACAAGCAGATACAATCCAAGCAGCGCCGTTACGATTCCCTCCGCCCATTTTTGCGAACCTCCGCCCAGGAAACAGGCGAGGACAGGCAGAAGAGCAATGGCGCCGTTGCTCGCCCATTGTGTCGCTGAAATGCTGCCCCGAATCCTTTCGGGGTTGCGGCGATGAGTTTCCGGCATGTAAGTGGTACGGTTTGAACTGATCTTGGTGAAGTGACGAAAGCACTACGCCGGCGAGATCGTGGCGAGGAGACTCACTCGGGCGCGATCGGCGGAACCGACTATCCGTTCTTGCTGGTATGGGAATCGCTCCGGCGAGTGGCGCGTGGCAGAGCGAACGATCATGGGGTTAACAAGCTTACCACGAGTTGAAGCCACGCCGCCATCGCGTACTCTCCACCCGATTACAGCACCATAGCCATGGTTACGCAACGCACGGAAGGTTTCTACCGCCTTTTCCTGCTCTGCCAAATCGTTATTGTCGCTCTTCTTTTCTGGTTCGGTGTCTGGGTGATGGTCACGTTTTACTCGCCCAGCGCGGAACTGACCTGGCGCCGTTACAGCATCTACTGCGGCATGCTGGTGCTCGGGATGTTTTTGGAGTCGCTTACCCGTGACGGCTCGAAAAATTATTTTCTCCAAAACGAATTGCTCCGGCAGCACCGCCTGAGCTTGCGCCAAACCATTGCCAGTACCGGCGCGCTCGTCCTGTATCTGATTGCGGCGAAGGACGCGTTCATTTCGCGAATCTTTTTCTTTAACTTTGTTCCTTGGCTCTACGTCGCGTTGCTCTTTTCGCATTACTATCTGCCATCGGTCCTGGCGCGCAGCATCTTCAAGCACGACGAGAAAACATTGCTGGTCGGTTCCACGCAAAAAGCAGCTCAGCTCCGCGATTGGCTCCGGCGCAAAGCCAAGATCGGGCTCCGCACAGTCGGTTTGATTTCTGATGAAAAGATTGACCAGTCCGAAGAGGGAATTCCCGTGCTCGGTTCGCCGGACCAGCTCGTGAAGATCATTCGCGAGCGCGGCATCACCCAAATAATCTTGCTTGAGTTTCCCCTCACCGAGACCAATCAAAACATTATTCGCGTGTGCGATCAGCTCGGCATCCGGCTGCTCATTGTCAGCGATCTGGAGGAAAAGCTGCGACATTCGGTCACGCACTTCGAAGATGACGGCTTTCGCTTTATCGGTCTCCGCGAAGAACCGCTGGAGAATCCCCTGAACCGTTTCTTTAAACGGGCGATCGATCTCGCCATCGCGTTGCCGGTAGTGCTTTTCATATTTCCCATCCTGGCGGTATTTGTCTGGGGCGCGCAGCGCTTCCAATCGCCCGGCCCGCTCTTTCATGCACAAACCCGTGCCGGCATGCAAAATCGACAATTCCTCATCTACAAATTTCGCACGATGCGGCCCGATCACCATGAGCTCGCACGTCAGGCGCAAGATCAAGACGAACGGGTGTATCCACTCGGCAAATGGTTTCGCAAACTCAGCATTGATGAAGTACCACAGTTTTGGAATGTTCTGCGCGGCGACATGAGCATCGTTGGCCCGCGCCCGCACCTGATTGAGCACAACAATCAGTTTTCGCGGCTCATGGAGAACTATCACGTCCGCGCATTCGTCAAACCCGGCATCACCGGCCTCGCCCAAGTGCGCGGTTTCCGTGGCGAAGCACGGAATAACTCCGACATCGAGAACCGCGTTGCCTGCGACATCGAGTATCTGGAAAACTGGCATCTCTCGCTCGAGTGCGGAATTATCCTGCGCACGTTCGCGCAGCTCATCATGCCGCCACGCACGGCTTACTGAGTCTTCTCGCCTAACGACCTCAATTCGCCGAGAAATTTGTCGAGCACAAGGCGCTGCTCGAATTGCTCGATATAAGCGCGGCCATTTGCGCCCCAATGGCGCAGTGGCTGCCGATCTGCGCTCAGGTCGCGCAAGCAATTCGCGAGCTGTTCTGCATGTCCGGGCGAGACATTCTTGCCGCACTGAGCGTTCGCCACGGCCCGCGCCAGCGCGCTTTCCTGGTCTGCCACCGTCACGACCGGACATGAATACGACAGCGTGACCAAAAGCTTGCTGGGAAAAAAAGCGTTTCCGGAACCGCTTTGTTGGGTGATCAACGAAACATCCGCATCCACAAGTAACTCTTTGTAATCGATCCCGTACTGGAGCGGCAGCATCGAAATGTTGTTTAGATTCCGATCGCGAATCTTTTCCTCGAGTTTTTCGCGCGCCGCACCGTCACCGGCGATCACGATGCGAATCGCTTTCTCCGCGCGAAGCAGATCAGCCGCGTCGAGAAGGATCTCCAAGCCCTGCTTCACGCCTAGATTGCCAGCGTAAACGGCCAGAAATTCACCGGCTGTAAAATGATGTTTCGCGCGAAACCTTTCGCGCACGGGAATATCTCTGTCTCCAGGCAATACTACTGCGTTCGGAAACAGAATTAGTTTATTTTCCGGTACGCCCTTGCGTCGAAAGGCGTCCAAAATTTCCTCACTGATTCCAGAAACACGCGTCGCCCGTTTGTAAGCAAATGCTTCGAGCCAATACAAAGCGCGCGTAAACAGACCCGTTTGCAACATTCCCAAACCAACCGCCGCATCCGGTTGCAGATCTTGCACATGAAATATAAATGGCGCCCGCTTGAGCGTTGCGACCAGCCAGCCTGCTGCGCCGAGAAGCAACGGCGGTGAAACAACCACGTAAACATCCGGCCGCCGGAGCAGGAGAATCCGCATTGTCGATGTAAGAACAAACGTCGCTTCATGCACAATGCGCTTCCCGGCGGAGAGCCGCTGCGGAACAAAATGCCAGCAGCGACGCACCGGCACACCATTAATTCGGTCGGTACGGTAGGGTAAATGTCGTTCTTCGGCGCGTTTACGCCATGCCGGATAGTAAGAAAACGTCGTCACCATCTCGACGTCGTGACCGTGGCGCTGCAAAAATTCGCAGAGCGCGACGTTGTGCGGCGCAATCCCGGTTATTTCCGGGGCGTAATTGATGCCCCAAACAACAACGCGCATCGGCCTCGTTTAATCTTTCGCCGTCTTTGAACGGCGGTGCAGCTCGTAGGTTTTCGCGACCGAAAGAAATTCATAAACCGCGTGCAGCCGCGCGAAATAATAACCGTCCCGGCTATCGAGAAAACCTTTTTGCCAAATGTAAATGTGGAGAAAGCGCAGGAGTGGCCGGAAGGGAAGATGTCGGGCAAGCAACTTCAAGCGACGGCGGCGCTCGACCGATGCATGACCCAATCGCCCGGAGCTTTTTGGCAAAAGTTCGTCCGCCGCGACGCGGGCCTCCCAATTGGAATATCGATTGTGTTTCTCCACGAAGACTTCAATGGATGGAAAAGCGTAGTGCTCGATCTCGCATTTCAATCGCGCCGCCGGCCCTTGCACCACGACGTGCTCGTGCACTTCGTTGTCGCCGCTTTTGGTGTCCGCGCTGGTCAACTTCTCGTATCGGCCTAACGAGTGGCGAAAAAGGCGAAGATTCCAATTAGGATAATACGCATGCCGCAACCAGCGGCCGAGGAAAAAGAAACGGCGGCAGATCCAGTAACCGGCAATCGCGCCCGCGTTTGCAATCGCCTTGGCAATTTCCTCATCCGCTCCGGCCGGCAACGCTTCATCCGCATCCAGAACGAGGACCCACTCATTCTTAAACGGAAGATGCTCCAGTGCCCAATTCTTCTTTTTCGGCCAAACGCCGTTGAACTCAAATTGCACCACCTTCGCGCCGTGCCGCTGCGCGATTCCAATCGAACCATCGGTGCTCTGCGAATCGACCACGAAAATCTCGTCCGCCCATCGCACCGAGCTTAAGCAACGCGGCAGATTCTCCGCTTCATTCCTGATCGGAACCAGAACCGAGACCGGCACCCGGGAAGTCATCGCGGGCGCAACACTTTGCATGGGTTGCCAGCGGCGATGACGTCCTCGGGGACGTCGTGAGGAACGACCGAGCAGGCGCCGATGATGCTGCGCGCGCCGATGGTGACCCCGGGAAGAAGGAATGCGCGCGCGCCGATGAAGGCATCTTCTCCGATCGTGATCTTCGCCGCAGTGAGTGGCATACCCGGTTGCTCGAAATCGTGGCTGCCAGTGCAAAGATACGCTTCTTGCGCAACGGTGGCGCGGGCGCCGATCTCAATCTCGGCGAGATTATAGGCGTTGGCCCGATCACCCAAACATGCGCGATCGCGCAGCGTTAGGTTCCAGGGCATGGCGATGCGCGCGCGCTGATGCACGAAAGGTGTGCCGTCGATTTTCGCATCAAAGACGCGCAACCAAAAAAGCCGCCACGGATTCAGCGGCTTAGGTGTCCACGAACAAAGAAGGGTCCAGCAGATTTCCCAAAGCGCGCGCGCGGCGCGATTGCCGGGCGGCCAGGGCGACTCGTAAGCGGAGGCTTGGGTTGGATTAACGACCTGTGGTTGCGGCATCGGAATTTCGAACCAGCGAATTAAAATCGTTCAAGAACTGATCGGCAACCTTAGCGAGCGAAAATTCGGCCGATTTGCGGTAACCAGCCTCGGCGACGCGCGCGACCAAAGGCTCATCGACAAGCACGTTCTCGATTTTTTCGCGGAGCGCATCCGCCGGATTTGGGGCTCGATGGTCGAATATGAACCCGGTCTCGCCTTCGCGAATAAAATCATGGAAGCAATCGAGATTTGAGACGAGCACGGCACAACGGTGCGCCATCGCTTCGAACGGTGCGAGCCCGAATGATTCGCCTTTCTCGGCCAGAGATGGATAAACAAAAAGTCTGGCCGAACGAAATTCGCGTTCGAGCGCAATTGGATCAAAGAGCGGGCCGCGGAAAATGATTCTGTCTCGCGCTGACTCGGCGGAGCATTTGAGCGCACCGAGATACGGACCGCCCCCGCCGCCGTATTTCTTTTCCGTTGGCCCAACAATCACCAGCTTCCAACCAGCAAGAAGGGTGCGCGTTTCCCTGGCGAACGCATCCACTAAGAGATGCACTCCTTTTTCCGGATGAACCCGGCCCACAAACAGAATCGTCTTCCCGCGGCCGGCAAATTGAGGCGGCTCAAGTTCGCTTGTCGATCCAGGCGCCGGATACGGGATGACCGTGATTTTTTGCGCGAGTTTCGGCGCCTCGGCCGCGACCGCGCGCGCGACGGCGCGCGACGGCGTCTGCAATCGCGCCGCCTTCCCATAAAAGCGCATCTGGCCTTTCGGATACCTGGCCACGTGCACGTAAACGCGGCCGCGTCTGGAACTGCGGAGCAAAATCGGGAGCCAAAATGTGTTGGTCACGATAATGTCGGCCGCGGGCTCGCCACAGGACGAGTCCGTCCGATCCGCCAGGGGACGGATTCGTCCGATCGGCGAACCGACGGACAAGATCGGCACTGTTCTGATCGAGTAGATCAAATCCAAGAATTTCAACCAGAGCAGCGAACGCGGTGTATCGAAGCCGCGGACACGCAAATGCCTGACGCCGGTGCGCGTTTCCGAGCGGGGTAGCTCTGGAAACGCGCGTGAGACTAAAGCAACTTCGTGACCGCGCCGGGCAAACTCCTGGCTTAGCGCGAACCAAACTTTTTCCACCGCGCCACCCATGACCGGTGGCACGGGCAGAAATGCGCCGAGCACGATGGTGATTTTCATGCTGCAACGCGCTCTTCCAAAACTCGCAGAAGAGAATCGGTCGCGCGATTGATCTCGAAACGTCGGGCGAAACAGGCGCACGCGTTGGTCCGCATCGTGCCGCGTTCCGCAGCCAGCATGTCTATCCAACGTTTGAGCAGGCGCGTTACGCCAGCGAGATCATCTTCATCTGCAAAGCCGGCGCCATCGTTTACGATCTCACGCCAGATGTTCACTTTGTTCGAGATCAAAACCGGAGTTGCGCAGGCGAGGGCTTCCACCACGGCGATGCCAAAATTTTCCTGATGCGATGGCAAAACGAATGCATCTGCGGCGCTAAATGCGCCCCATTTGAGATTGCCGCTAAGCATTCCACAAAACGTGATGGATGTTCCCGCATCCGACGCCAGCGTCTTCAGTCGCTGCAAATAATCTTGATCACCGGCAGGACCGGCGATGACCAAATGCTCGGCGGCCCCGCCGTGTGCAGCGCGTATCCGGACAAATGATTCGATGAGCAAATCGCAGCCCTTCTTTTCATGCAGACGACCGAGATACAACAGAAACCGTTTTCCGCGCAGTGACGGAAAAGTATTGAAGAAATTTTCGCGCGCCGTTGCCAGATCGATATCAGGCGCGGCGGTGCCGTAATTCACGACGATTTCATTGCAGTTGTAGGGCGAGAATGATTCTCGTGCCAGACGGCGTTCTTCTTCCGAAGTGAAAAGGACAGCCGCCGCGTCTCGCAGCACACGATATTCGGCCCACGGCCAATAGAGCAATTTCTTAATGTGTTTGAGCGGATAGGTGCGGTTGAACCACGGATCGAGCATTCCGTGTGGAAAAACGAAGTACGGTGTCGCGCCGCCGCGTAAGGCGCGCCAGACGCCGAAGCTGTTGTATTGCCACAGGCCGTGGACAATCACCGCGTCGTATTCACGATGTCGATCTTCAATCCAGCGAGTAAAACGCGGCGCGTATCCGTAACCGCCGCGGCCCGAACCAAGCGCGTGGACTGTGACCGGGTATTGGCGAATCCACCGATCACTCGGAGAATCGAGGCAAATAATTTCCACGCCATGGCCGCGACCGATCAAAATAGCAGATGATTGTTTGACCACCTCCATCGGGCCGCCGATGGCCGGATTAAGCGAGTGAATGGACCGAAGTATTTTCATCCGATCGGCGCGACAACTGCATTCGTTTCGCGAAATGACCGAGGACCACGATGCTCCACAGGCGCGTCCAGTGCAGACGGCCATCGCGAAATGCGCGGCGGATGCCGTTCGCAAAATCTTCCGGCAATAATTCGCGCGCGATTATTTCGCGAACTCCCTCATCAACAAAAGAGGCCAGCGGGCCAAGCATCCAAGCTCTCATCGGCAACACAAAGCCACGCTTGGGACGCTGATAGACAGAAGGCGGAAGAAGATCGCGACACGCTTCCACGAGCAATCCCTTCGGTCCGGCGTACCGCTTTTTCTCCGCCGCGGGCAGTCCTAACACGTACTCAACGAGTTCATGATCAAGGAAAGGCACGCGCAGTTCGAGAGAAACGGCCATGCTCATTTGATCTGCATCCCGCAACAACATGCGACGCATATAACCCGTAAGTTCCGCCCAAGTGATGCGTGCGTAGTCATCCGGCAACTGGACCGGGCATTCGAACGGCGTCGTTCCATTTGGAAGCCCGGCACGATCGAGCATACGGTCCGTAAAAAATTGCCGGCGCCATCTGGCCAACTCACCTGTTTCTGCACTGCTGGGAATGTCTGCTAATCGTTCACCGAAATTTCCAGTCGCCCCCATGATCCGCCGAAGCGGGCGCGGCAGTTTGGAAATCAACTTCAGCCGCGGAACGTCGCGGAAGCTGGCATAACCGCCGAACAGCTCATCGCCACCGAGACCTGACAACGCCACTTTCACTCCACGCTTCGCCACCGCGCGCGACACGATGTAGGTGTTGATCGCGTCGACCGAAGGCAGATCGAGTTTATCCACCGCTTCCATCACCGAGTGAATGACTTCCTCTTCCGAAAGCTCGATGCGGTGATGGTCCGTCCGGTAACGCTGCGCGATCTGGAGCGCAATCGTGCTCTCATCGAATTCGGCGACGTCGAAAGCAATGGAGAATGTTTGCAGTTTTCTCTCCAGCTTTTGTGCGGCAATCGCTGTAACAATCGACGAATCAATTCCGCCACTGAGAAAACTCGCAACCGGCACGTCGGAAAGAAGATGTTCTTCCACGGCATTGTTGATCAAAGAGCGCGTTTGTCGAACAATTTGAAGGTTGGCAGGCGGAACGCCTGCCCTACAATCGGTGGAAGAAACAAATGCTTGGCGCGAGGGCCAGTATCGCCAGATGTCGCGCTGTCCCTCGCGGCTAATGGTCATTGCATGGCCAGCAGGCAAGACTTGGATGTTCGAGTAAAGAAGTTCTCGCTCCGGGCAAGCGCCCCATCGCAGATAAGCCGAAATCGATTCCGCGGTAATCGCTTGCTCTGCCGCGGCCAGCGCTTTCACCTCTGAGGCGAGGCGGATGCCGTCCAAGTCCAGTGTGTAGTAAAGCGGCTTTATCCCGAGACGATCACGCGCGAGAAACAACTCCCGGCGTGCGTGATCATAGATTGCGAACGCGAACATCCCCTTGATTCGGCCCAGTACGTCGCGGCCCCAGCGCGCATACGCTTGCAATAGCGTTTCCGTGTCGCTCGTGCCGCGCCAATTCGCATTCTGGCCTAACGAGTCACGCGATGCCCAATGATTATAGATTTCGCCGTTCATGACGATCACGTTCCCGGTGACGGGATCAATCATCGGTTGCGCCCCGGTGGGCGAAAGATCTACAATCGCCAGACGGGTACAACCCAGCCAGCATTGGCCATCGGTTGAACTCCATTCGCCCGAAGAATCCGGCCCGCGGTGCTTCAGCAGTTCAAGATCCAGCGACGTCGCACGACCAGAGGAGCAGAAATGAACCGCAATTCCACACATATTTATTATGGTGCGCGAGCTCGCCCGCGCATCACCACACGAATCCCTCTTTGCGGCGGAAATACTCCATCTCATGCGGAAGTTCCTTCAACGGCTTCGCGGGAACGCCGCCGTAGAGATGAAACGGCGCATCCCACTTCTTGTTCAGAAGCGACTTCGCGCCGAGGACCGAATGATGCGGGAGATTGCTCCCGCCGAGGATCACAGAATCCGTCCCGACGAAGCTGTATTCTCCGATTTCAATTGGCTCCGATGATTGCCGCCCGGCTTCCAGGTCGATACTGTGCGTGACGAATTGCGATCGAAATCCTGCCACCGTCGCGAACGCCCCAATGCGGACACGCGCGGTGCAGTCGATTAAATGCCGGCTACTAATCCCGGCGTGGGCTCCAAGGATAAGCTCTGGACGCCGGTCTGGTTGATGTGCGAAATGGCGGCTGCTTCCGCTGGGAAAGCCCGTGATCCAGTTTAACTGCCCGATAATCGCGTGTGCGCCGAGATACAGCAGATCGATGTTTTTGCAAAGTGTCAGATGTCCGATGCGGGAGTTCTCCTCCATGACCAGGCGACGGGGGCAAGTCCAAGCAAAACCGATTCGGCTGCTGGGATGAATCGAATAGCCGAACTGCCTCTCGAGCAAGCGGCGCCGGACCGGCCACGGCAGCAAGATCGACAAGAACATTGCCAATTTCTTCAGCATGCCGGCGCAAGCGAACGATACAATTCGCGATATTCGGAGATCATGCGCGCGGCGGAAAATCGCTTCGCGTTCTCGAACGCCTTGGCACTCCAGCGTCTGCGCTCTTCGGGATCGGCGAGTCGCAACAAATCGGCCGCAAAATCTTCTTCATCATCTGGCTCGTGTAGCAAGGCTCCTGCGCCCGCGACGTCCGCCATCGGACCGGCCGAGCTGCACACGACGGGGCAACCACAGGCCTGCGCCTCAATAATCGGCCAGCCAAATCCTTCGAAGCGCGACGGGTAAAGGAGCGCGTGGGCACGGTTGTACAATGCCTCGAGAACTTCATTCGATGCGTTCGCAACCTCTACAATGCGATGTTCGATGCGAAGATCGCGGGCTTGCGCGCGCAGGCTGTTGCTCAATGCATCGCCCGTAAATACCATCTGCGCATACAGCGCGTCCGCGCATTTGGCAAAAATGCGGAGCACGGCTTCACGATTTTTCCGGCGAAGATTCGAACCGACGTGCAAAACAAAGCGCTCTTCATATTTTAGATCGGCAATCGTTCGTAACCGCCCATCGACAACGTCGTTAGGCAAATGCCGGTACGGAAAGTTTAGCCCGACGTGAACTATGCTGATGCGCGGTCGATCACCTTCCCGGGCGAGGAGCCGCTCTGCGTCCCGCGCAGTCGCACGCGAATCGCATGCGATGATATCGGCGCGGCGCAGACCGCGCAAAATCCAGCGCTGGAGCATGCGGCCGGTAAATGAGGCCGGGCAGTCCGTGTCTTCACCCAATCCGCCGCGCACAGCGAGCAGGTCGTGGCATGTGATCACGAGAGGAAACTTTCGCGCGAACCGCGCATAAGTCGCGTTAGAATGATCGCAAATGTGGACGAGCGCGGGTCGCGCCGCTAGTTTGCGCCATAGTCGCCACTGAAACAGAATGAATTTGTCGATGTAGCCGAGCCACTTTGCCGCCGTTGCACCAAAGGCACAGATTCTTCCGAGCACGGCGGGTGGTCGAACGAGCTCGGCCTCAACGCCACACTCGCGCAAGCCTTGCAGCATCATCGCATTGAATCGCTGCATGCTTTGCTGCCGATCGAGCGAATAGTTACCGATTAACAGAACCATTGCTTTGACCATGTCCGGCGCTTGGCCCGTGCAACCGTTCGGCGTAAGCGGAGCGTCGGCGAACAATTCTTTCGGCAGATTGAACACGCATGGAAGGCGTCACCGCCATGCTCGAGGCCGCGGAAGTTTCTTCGTTTCGGGCGGCCAACGCCAGACCAGTGGTGAACACCGTAAAACCAAGAATGGTCGGCTGGCCGAATTGACCGATGAGCATCGGAAGAAAGCTCGAGCTGAAAAGCAAAAGCGGCAGCGGATTCCCCAATCGCACCGACTTTATACAGAGCCATCCAATTCGGCCGACAAGAGCGAACCGCCACGCGACGTACGCGAGCCCAAGAACGGGTCCGCTCTCGAGAAAAATGCGCGACCATTCGCCTTCCGTGAGGAGAAACCCGCCGTGACCGGTGAGAAATTTCGCGCCAGCGTTCGTGCCGATCCCCAGCCCATATCCAAGGAACGGCGCTTTCCCGTAAACGAAAAAAGCGTCCTCGAAGCTTGCGAAAACTCGGGCGATCAGTCCGCGGGCCACCGATTGCTCGCTCGCCGCTGCTACCTCGGTAAAGCGTGCGCTTAAGACATTAACGCCCTCGTGAAAGACCGGGAGCCGGCTGACCACTAGTCCGAGGATCAAAATTACGATCAGCGCGCGACCAAAACGGTTCACGACGTCGCGCCGCAAAACGATGACCGGCACGAGCGAAGCGACGACTACGGCACACGCGCCAACAGTCAAGCGACTGCCGGAAACCGCGATGCCGACGACGAGCGCGATTCCGGCGACGGTCAGCAACCAGCTTTTGTAGAGACCCGGTTTCAACAATCCCCACACCAGATAGCCCGCAGCCAAAGAAAGATACGCCGCCACGCCGACCACAAACGAGAACGTACCGGCGGTTCGTACCTTGCCGAGCGCTGCCATCATCACTTCACCTTCCCCACCAGGCGTTCGATTCAGAAACGCATCCGGGGCGGCGCCGAATTGCGCCGCCATCAACATCGACATCGGCACCAAAAGAAGCAGCGTCCACCAGCCGAATCTTTTCACATCTTCCGGTCGCAAGACACTGGCCATGACAAAAATCAGCGGGAGATGGAAAAAGTTGGAACGAAAACCGTATCCGCCGACCAGAGCGATCATCTTGGGCGATACGTAGGGCCAGAGTTGAACAAAGGTGGCGAGAAGCGAAAGGAACCCGATGACGACGAGGGCCATCGTCCATCCGTTCCGGGGAAGCACGCGCCCGGGAATGGCCAACAAATAAATCGCAATTAAGACGGGATCGCGCACCAGGAGCAACGGGTTCGAATAATCGGGCAGGACCCATTTGCGCAAGGCTCCTTCTATTAAGAGCAGCCAGAAATAGAGCCAGATCAGCCGGCGAATGTAGCGCTTCGCTTTTTCTTCAGAACTGTCGATGCTGTTCATCAATTAATTCGCGAATCGCGCTGACTATCGTTTCACCATACGCGTGCCAGCGAAGCTCGCCCGCCCGCTGCTTGGCCGCAATCCCCATGCCAGACAGAAGCGATCGATTGGCCGCGCACCAGCCTATTTTTTCCGCCATCACCTCCGGCGAACGAACCGGCACGAGAAATCCGGTCACACCCTCTTCGATCAAATCATCGGCGCCGGCGTTTCGCGTCGCGATTAATGGAAGTCCGCAGGCCATCGCTTCCTGTTGCACGAGCGCGCGGCCCTCCACGATCGACGGCAAAACGAAAACGTCACAGCTCTGCATGACCCGGAGGAAATCTTCATGCGGTCGTGGCGATTCGTAAACGAAATCGGAAAACCGATGGCGATACCAGGCGAGCGGCTGCAACAACGAGCCCATCACCACGAGCTGGATTTCGCGCGAGTTGATCATGTTCATCGCTGCGAATAAATCAGCGAGGCCTTTGCGCTGCGTGAGCGCGCCCGCAAAAAGAACGCGCAGCGGCAATCCTGAATCTCGCTTCTCGCCGGCAAGATCGACAATGGGAGAGCCAAACGGTGCTAACAAACATTTTTTCCGGGCGCGTGCATCTGCCGGCAGCGATTCCAAAACGAACTGGCTGGGACAGATCACCAACTCGGCGAGCTCGAGCTCGCGCGCTTTGCGCGAAAGTTTCTCTATGGAATCGCGCGTCGCCAGCAGGGTCGGTTCCCAATCGGGATAACGTTGCGCCTCTTCGCGCAACAATTGCTGCGCAGTTTCCCAATACGCGATCGGCAAATCGTAAACACGCCTCAGCCCGAGATCGCGCGCAGCAAAAAATAATTGCTCGGCGCAATCTTCATAGGCGTAAACTGCGCGCAAATCGCGGCCGTAATTTCCGCGACGCAGACGTCGTGCGGCCTCGCGATCCAGGCTCTGCCAGACTTGATCGATGCTCGCCCAACCGGATTCGTGCCGCATCAACGCCTTCGCCCGAAAGATTCCCCCCAGGAGCCGCACCGATTCGCGCAATGGGTGGATGTCGATCTTGTCTGCCGGCAACCCGTAGTTGCGACGAAGTTTGCCCCGAATTTTTTTACCCAAGCCGGGATATGAATTCTTCGACCACCCGATGGTGGTCACAAATCTCGTGAGCAGTCCCGCGCGGCTCAACGCATCGAGCACGGCACGGACGTTTGCGTTACCGAATGGATGCGTGAGCAAAACCATTCTACTTTACAGGTTCGCCACGAAGAATCTGGCGATAAGCGCACGCGTAAAAGTCAATCGGTTCGAGCTCATCTGTAAGCTCTTGCCGGGTGCGATCGGCGCGCTCGGCGTATTCGGCTTCGCTCATCTTCGCAGCCTGTTCGAGGAGATTCGCCAATGCACGGGCGTCGCCGGGCTCGCACATCAGCGCCTGCCGGCCGCCAGCTTCGGGCAAGCCGCCATCGCGGGTGATGATGCAAGGGACGCCGAGATGACGCGCTTCCACGGCCGTGAGACCAAAATCTTCATTCGTGTTTGGTGGAACCACGACCCAGCGCGCGCTTTTCATGCGCAGCGTCTTGGTTGTTTCATCGACAAACCCAGTAGTACGAACGCTGTGAATTCCGCGTCTTTCGATCTCTGATTCAATCGTTGCGCGCAGCGGACCATCGCCCATCAAGAGAAGCGGCCAGGCTTCGCGATCGATATTGGCTTGCGCGTAAGCATCTACCAACGTCGCGATCCCCTTGTTCGCAATCCATCGGCCGATAAAAACAAAACCGGTCCGTTCGTTTGGTCGAGTCCAATCCTTGGATAATTTGGATGTCGTTGGGACCTTTCGGCTGCCGCGCCGTTTGCGATTTCCTTCCCAGGTTTTCCAAACAAAATCTGAGTTGTACCAGCGCGCATCGGTCCAGCACGCGCTGATGCGCCAGAGCAAGCGATGCAAGCTCCACTCGCGACGCATGTAGTTGTGGATGGTCAGAACAATGGGTTTTCGAAAAAATTTCGCGAGAAACACGACATCCGGTGAGGCATTTTGCAAATGCACGATGTCGGCCCATTTGATCGCATCGGTCAACTCGCGGCCGACGGGGTCGACAAACATGAAGGATTCGTCGCGCAGCATCGTGGCCAGACTCGGATGCAACGCGAAGCCTTTCACTTTCTTAAAACAGAGCCGGACAACAAAATCAGGCTCGTGCCGCACGGCGTCGGCCACGGCCAGAACGAACGCCTCGATTCCGCCGTATGCGCCATGACATGGGCTGACCAAGAGAAGCTTGCTCTGTTTCACCGGCTTGCGGCTTGATCGCGCATTCGACTTGTTTCGCCCAGTTGGAGCGCGTCAGCGAATTTCGCGGCGATGATCTGCCACGACGAAGTGCGCCTCTGCCAGGCGCGAAGACGTTCTCCGCGCAGCTTTAGTTCAGCCTCCGAGACGCCTTGGAGCAATTCGTGCGGCGCGATGAGCCAGCAGAGAGGTTCTTCCTTCGACCGATCGGCGCATGCGGCGAGAATGTTCGATCCGTGGGCGGCGTAGGCCATGAACGTGCCGGATTTGCTGTAGCTCAACTCATCCTGCCCGGAAATACCAAACGGCGCCGTCAACAACAGCTCGGAGATCTCGCGCTCGGGCCGCGGACCGCGCTGCTCGAAACCTTCCGCAAGTCTGAAACCAGAGAGCAAGCCGCGCTCTTCATTGTCGCCATCTCCATTCGCGCCGACTGTGATAATCTTCGTGAATCGACCGGCGGCGGCGAGCGAGCTCAAACTGCTCTTCATTTTTCTGAGTGTGCGGATGCGCGCCTTTTGCCGTCCGAACAAGACTGCCCAGCCAGGCTTCCGCCGTGGATCGGTATCTTCATCGTGACGAATGTTCGATCCAACGGGAAGAACGTGAACTCGCGTGCGCGGCGCCAACGCGCGCAGATGTCCCGCCTGACTCGATGTGCTCGTAAAGACAACGTCTGCGCAATCCAGCAATCGTTTGATCGAGCGGCGATGGAGAAACTGCACGATGAAGTTCTTGTTCAGGATCGGCCAGAAACCCCAGACCTCATGAAACATGATAACAAGAAGACCGCGCGCCTTGGTTTTCCAGTCGATCAGCGCGCGGACGAGATTGCGCGGATAACCGGCACGATCGAAGCCATAAGCGCTGTATTGCACGAGTATTTTACCGCCCCTGGACGGCAACCCCTTCAAGATCCCGTCCACATCGGCGCCTAACTCTGCCACAAAGTACTGCCGCGAACCTGTCCGGCTTTCCCGCACCTTCGGAACAAGCAACCGCAGATTTGGAAGAGACGGCCAGTGGGCGAGTATTCTCAGCGTGTAATCGCCAACTCCGCCCGCACCCGGAGTCGATTCCGGAGAGATGATGACGAGCTCATCCGTCACGTCATTGCCTCCTCTTCTACCTTGGCTGGAAGCAAATCGGAAATTTTTCGCGCGATGATGTTCCAGTCTGCGTTTTGGTAGTACCACGCTTTGAGCGATTGCGTTCTTCTGCCAAGATCGACATCGGAAATCGTTGCGACGTCGTCCGACGAAATCGTGAAGCACAACGGCGTCGAGGCGGAGTGCAATCTGCCGACAATCGCGCAACCGTGCGATGCATATGCCATTAACGGGCCCGATTTGCTCCAGTTTTCGAAGGTGGCGTGGGTCAGAGCAAACTGCGCCCGAGCGAGCAATTTGGAAACGTCAAGAGACGGCAGCATTCCGTGGCGAGTGACGACATGGGGATCAGGCCACGCGGCAATCAATTCCTCTGATCGCAAATCAAATTTTTTATCGCGCGGTCCAATGAGGTGAAGCTTGGTTAAGCGTCCATCCTTTTGCCACGAACGAATTTCTGCATCGAACATCTGCAGTGTCTGCCAGCGGCTGAAAGGCAATCCGAAGATCACGAACTCATTACGAACCCTTTGTTGTGAAAGATTGTCCGGCGCAAGGATATTCGATCCGACCGGAACTAAATGAACATCAGCGCGGCCGGAAATCTTCATCATCTTCGTCACGTGATCACTTGTGTTGGTGACGATCACGTCGGCGACGTGCGCAAGTTTGCGGATGACGCGGCGGTTGCACAGGTCGATCCAATAATGTCGAGACGTGATTGGAAATTTGCCGGGCAATTCATGAAAAAAAATCAGCAAGCGTCCCGCCGAATATTTTGCCTTCCATTTGGCGAGGACCGTCGGAAGCCATACTGGACAACCGTAACGATGATAGGCCCGCCCCGCGTAATGCAGAAGAACATCCGCGCCACCCGCGCTCTCGAGCGCGCAGGAAAGCTTGACGGCCTTGGCGTTGAATTCGGCGATCGGGCTATGATTGAGAACGGACGCTGATTCCGCCGCGCCTTCAACGACGAGGAATCCAACGTGCGAGGTTTCACCAGGCCAATGTCGATATAACAGCCAACTGTAAGCGCCGATTCCGCACAGCTGCGGCGGAAGCCGCGTGCTGATAATGATGAACGGACGCGCGTTCATGGAACGGTGACAAAGCGAGAAATCGTGCCCCAAAACTTCCGCGTCTGATCCGCGAGCATGAACTCGCGGCGCGCAAGTTCCAGAGCGTTCGCCGCGGCCTCCGCGCGTTCTGATTTCGTCAGGGCCCCTAGTGATCTCGCGATTTCCTCCGCACTCAGACACGTGAGAAAAATCGCAGCCTTGTTCCCGCCTAAAATACCAAATGCCGCGGAATTGGTGGGGCCGTGATAAAGAATTGGAATGCCGCTGCCGGCGTAGGTCACCATCTTGGTGGAGACACTGTAGCAGGCGAAGTTTTCATGTTCTTTGCCGAAAGGGATTGGCATGTAAAGCAGGTCGGCGTTTTCGAGATCGCGCTCGATCTGCGGCTCGCTCGCAAAAGGGAGAACCCTAACTTCTTTAATATCTTTGAACACGTGCGGCCGAATGTGTTCGCAGCGGCATGTCACCGTGACAGCGACCGCGGGATGCTCGCGCTCAAAGATAACCGTCCCTTCAAGCAGAGCGCGCAGATTGTGTTCGTAAGCCATATGGAAAAGTCCCATGAAATAGATCCGCAAACGGCCCGGCTCCGCCGCGTTCTCATGCGGCGCCAACTCGTTCAACCCATCCGTGACGACTTGATATTCTCGCGCGCCGTAGCGGCGCGAATATTCACGTCCCAGCGCCTCGGAAATGACGAAGCGAGCCTGCGCGTCGAGCCAGGCGCGGCGCATGGCCGCTTCACGCAAGGCAGCTCGCCCGGCGCTGGCCGCGGTGTAGGCGAGATCGTCGTGCAAACTAATGAAGAACGGGAGAGAGAGTTCGCGAGCAACGGCTTGCGCCTGGGCGAAATCCAGACCTGCGTGCGGAATGGCGTGAATAGCGCACACGCCCCGGCGCTGACAAAATTCTCTTAATCGACGCCGAAATCCAGAAGCGAACATCGACGCGGTCATCTTCGGGAATATCGCCAGGCGACTCGTCTCAATTTTCCCCCAGGAGGGCCGGCTGCGAAGATGTGTTTCGTTAGGCGAATTCTGCGGACGTTTCGAAGCGCAACAGAGGCTGTGCCATTCCATAGGCGCTCGCCCGAGCAAAGTGCGAAGAATGCGCGCGCCACCGCCGGCCCAGCCGAGGCTGAATGGTTGAACGAACAAAATCGTGTCTCTGAGAGAGCGCAACCGCCGGCGATAAACGTGAACTGTGTCGTCGGCGATCTTTGACCAGCTAAACTGTGCGGCTGCTTCCGCGCTGCGCTCGGACAGTCGTTGGTAGGAAGGTTGGTCAAGCTCGAGAATTTTGCAGATTGCGCCCGCGAACGCGTCGATGTCGCCACTCGGAACGAGCAGCTCAGGCAAACGCGTGCTTAAAATGTCGCGCGGACCCGCCACGTCGAACGCAACTGTCGGAAGAGCGGCGGCGAGCTGTT
>Ga0193729_1000474_pt1 | contig 20990 bp, 15 predicted proteins | sample U1c2metaG_FD_143036 | JGI IMG/M metagenome (GOLD analysis project Ga0193729, IMG submission 143036) | Soil microbial communities from a riparian zone of the East river system, Colorado, United States - U1c2 | ecosystem: Environmental > Terrestrial > Soil > Riparian zone | place: USA: East River...
CAGCCGCGACGAGGCCGAGTGCATCAGCGTTTTGCGAAAGTGAACGCTGAGAATTTGCGATGAAATGAAATCACGGCGATGCGGCGCACTCCCGTTTCGCCGGCCAGGAGCTTGATTTAATCTGCAACCGCAATTTCGTGTCAATGGTCGGATTCGCGCCCGCGAAGTCCGCGTCATCCTAGGGTCCAGCGGCGAACAGCTCGGCGTCATGAAGTTGCCGGACGCCTTGCGCAAAGCGACAAGCCTCGGCCTCGATCTCGTCGAAGTCGCACCGACTGCGAATCCGCCGGTTTGCAAAATCGTCGCGCTCGGAAAATTCCGTTACGACATCTCCAAGCAGGCAAAGGACAAGAAACCGTCCGGGGCGAAACTGAAGGAGATCAAGTTCCGGGTGAATATCGATGAGCACGATTACCTGACGAAAATCCGGCACGGCGAGGAATTCCTCGATCGGGGCAACAAAGTCCGCGTGCAGCTCCAATTTCGCGGCCGGGAAATGGCGCACCAGGAATTCGGCATGCAGCTTATGGAAAAAGTGCGCGAGGACCTCTCCGGCATGTCGCAAGTGGAGATGGAGCCGAAGATCACCGGCCGCAATGTTACCATGACGCTGTCGCCCCTGCCCGCGAGCCGTCGGAAACGGCGATTCGCGCCGCTGCCGAAAACAGCCGAAACCGCTGTTTCACCGAACGGGACGCAATCGTAAGAGAGTCAGGCGCGAGCGGTGTCGCATTACAGGACGTCTGCGTCAGATGCCAACGAACTTTAGTTAGGGCGATTTTGAAGCCGCGGGCCGCGGCGGCGGTGGCGGCAGCGGCGCATTCATTGATTGGATCTTCTGCAGTCGCTCCTTGCGGCTTAACGCTTGAGCGTTGTGCTTGTCGAGTTTCAGAGCCTTTTCCGTGTCGGCCATCGAGTTCTTTACGTCGCCCTTCCTTTCGTAGATGCTGCTGCGGTAAAGGTAATATCGAACGTCATCCGGCTTCAACTTGATCGCTGAGGAGTAATCAGCCAGCGCCTTGTCCAAGTCCTTCATTTTCATCTCGACGACGGCGCGCCGCTCATAGATGGTTGCGTCGTCAGGTTTCAGCTTCAGCGCCTCGCTGAAATCGGCGATCGCCTCTGGGAATTTTTGCTCATTCGCGTAGGCGGTGCCGCGCTGTTGCAGCACGGCCACAAGGTTCGGCGTTTGTTTGTGATCGAGCTCGGACGCTCTGTGGAAGGCATCGACCGCTTTGTTCCAATCTTTGTCCTTGGTCGCTTGAAATCCCTCCTGCGAGAACTTTGCTGCTTCCGCGTTACCTTGGCCCCAGGCGAATTTACAAAAGCAAAGGAGCAGGGTCGCAATCAGAGCAAAGGCCGAATTTTTTCTCATCATTTGTTATTAGACATTTGACTTTGGTTTAGAGTTCGAATTTCCCGATAAGATCAGCCGGCCGAAAATGCAACTCTTCATGTCTGTTCCGGAGACGGTGGTTGCTCAACGTCGATCGCTGGCTCGGATTTGGACAAAACGGTCTGGGTCGGTCCCGCTTCATCTACTCGCGTTATCCGCAGCGCCCGACCGCTGGATTCGTCGATCTCGATCAAAGCACCGCGCAACCGGACTTCGCCGGCCGCGACCGGAAATGACGCGGGCAAGTTTGAAATAAAACGGTTCATGATTGGCTCGATCGCGCGCCCGAGAATGGAATTGACCGGGCCGCACATTCCGGCGTCGCACAGGAAGGCTGTGCCGCGCGGGAAAATTTGTTCGTCCGCCGTCTGCACATGCGTATGGGTGCCGATGACAGCGGAAACTTTTCCGTCCAGGAATCGGCCGAGCGCAATTTTTTCGCTCGTCGTCTCGCCGTGCACATCGACAACAATATTTTTGGTTTCTTCACGCATTTTCGTGACCGCTGCTTCCACGGCGTGAAACGGGTTCTCAAGAATCGGCTGCATAAACGTGCGACACTGCACATTGATCACTCCCACTTTTCCTTTGACCGTCTCCAGCACGATTGATCCGCCGCCGGGTGCACCGGCCGGATAATTGACCGGCCGGAGGAGACGCGGTTCGAGATTAAGAAATGCAACGACGTCTTTTTGATCCCAGATATGATCGCCGGTGGTGATCACGGACGCGCCCGCGCGCAAAAGCTCGATCGTAATTTTTCCGGTGATGCCGCGCCCGCCGGCCGCGTTTTCACCATTCACGATCGTGAAATCGATCCCGTGCTGTTCCTTCAATTGCGGCAGCCGCGCGATCACGGCGTTGCGTCCCGGCTCGCCAACGACGTCGCCCAGGAAAAGTATCGTTAGCATTCGACGAGCTTCGTATTAAAGAGAGCGAAATCCAATTGTCGATGTTTCGTGGCAGGCAAGTAAAGATGCGGCTCGCATTACTGGCACTCTGCTTGTCGATCTTTCCGCCCGTCGTCCGCGCGGCGGAGAATCTCGGAATTCTCGGGGCGCATCCCAAATGGAAGGTGCTGGAAAAATACCAACAAACAATCACGCACGACGAGTTCGCGCAGCTCATCCAAAATGTTTACTGCACGCACGGTATCGGTACAGACCTGATCACCATCGATGACAACTCCGCGCGCATCTTGACCAATCGAGAGGCGCAAAGTTTCGTCACGCTGCGTTTTGCCAAAGATGACGCTTCTAGCGAGCCGGTGCCGCGACTTTGGCGCGCGGCAAAATCTTTGCCACCGGCAAAACAAGAGAAGCCGCTTTCCGGTTTGCGCATCGCGCTCGATCCGGGTCATCTCGGCGGCAAATGGGCCAAAATGGAGGAGCGCTGGTTTCAAGTCGGGGAAAGCCAACCAGTTAAGGAAGGCGATCTCGCTTTGAAGGTGGCGCGGATCCTGGCGCCGCGATTGAAAGAATTAGGCGCGAAAGTTCTTTTTGTTCGTAACAGCAACCAACCAATCACGTCGAAACGCCCGGATGATTTTAAGGAGCTCAGCAAGAAAATTCTGATCAAAAACGGTGTTCCCCAACCACGCGAGGATTTTGCGGACCCCGATGAGCCGGCGAAAGAGCAGACCGTTCGCTGGCAGAGTGAAATTTTATTTTATCGCTTCAGCGAAATTCGTCGTCGCGCCGTGTTGGTAAAGACCAAATTGCATCCCGATCTTGTGCTTTGTTTGCATCTCAATGCCGAGCCGTGGGGCGATCCGAAAAGTCCGACACTCGTGGACAAAAACCACCTTCATCTCCTCGTGAACGGTTCCTATCTCGAATCGGAGTTGGAGCTTGATGACGAACGTTTTGAAATGCTGAGGAAACTTTTGAGTCGCGCTTACGAGGAAGAATTGCCGATCGCGAACGCGATTGCTGCCGCGATGGCCAAAGAAACGCAACTGCCGGCCTACGAATATCCGACCGCGAACAACGCCACCAAAGTTGGATCGACCGGCTACGTTTACGTGCGCAATCTGCTCGCCACGCGGCTGTATCGTTGCCCGGTAGTTTATTGTGAGCCGTACGTCATGAACAGCCGCGATGCGTTCGCACGAATTCAGGCTGGCGATTACGAAGGGATGCGCAACATCGGCGGTGTCGAGCGCAAAAGCATTTTTCGCGAATACGCCGATGGGTTAGTGAACGGATTGAGCGAATATTATCGCAACGCGCGAAAATGATCCTCCTCTGTAGCTCGAATAATGCGGCGCTCATAGAGCTCCGCTACAGTTGATCAATCGCCTCGCGAATATCTTCCATCGTCACGTCGCTGGACAAACGCGCTGATCCAATTGCAGGGGTCATGACGAAACTAACTTTCCCGCGTTCAAATTTCTTATCGAATGGCAGCGCGTTGAAAATCTTCGCGCGCGGAAAATTTGCCGGCAACCGAGTCGGCAATTCGAATGCGCTCAAAAGATCGACAATCGCATCTCGCTGGTCTTTCGGAAGCCCGGCTTTCTTGATCGAGATGGCGCACGCCGCAACAATTCCGAGACTGACAGCTTCGCCATGGAGAAATTCCCGATAATCACCCGCGCGTTCAACCGCGTGGCCGACAGTATGTCCAAAGTTGAGCAGCGCCCGTTCTCCCGTCTGATCCAACTCGTCTTTGGCAACGATGCGCGATTTTATCTCGATGTTGCGCCGAATGAGCGGCGCAAGGTTGCTAAGATCGACCCGTCGAAGCGCGGTGAACATTTCCGCATCCGCGATGATGGCGTGCTTGATGATTTCGGCGAAGCCCTGGTTGAGCTGGCGTCGCGGCAAAGTTTTCAGAAAATCGACATCGTCGATCACGAGCGACGGATGATGGACCGCGCCGATTAAGTTCTTTCCGTCGCGCGTATTTACGCCCGTCTTCCCGCCAATCGAACTGTCCACCATGCCGAGCAAGGTCGTTGGGATTTGCACGTGCGGAATGCCACGCTCATAAATCGCGGCGACAAATCCCGAAATGTCGCCAACCATTCCGCCGCCGAGCCCAATGACGAACGATTGTCGATCCAACCCGGCCCCGATCATCTGATCGCAAATGGCGCCGACTTGTTCGAGTGTTTTAGATGTTTCGCCCGCCGGAACCGTAATCAACACCGGCTGAAAGCCCGATGACGCTAAACGTTGTTTTACGTGATCACCAAAAAGCGGCGCCACGTTTGAATCAGAAATAATCGCGCAATGCGGGCCAACTAGAATTTCGCGAATAAGCTCGCCGGTTCTCGCCAGCAAGGCGGCCCCGATTTCAATCCGACAGCGCTGTTTACCCGGAAGAAGCTCGGGCTTAATCATGGCGGGTGGGGTTCCATCGCTGTTTGCGGTGTTAATCACTCGAATTGCCTTTGAATGTATTCCACGGCAAGCCTTGGCAGTTACCAGGCCACGATATTGATTTGGTCCGGGAGGCGAAAGCTAAAATCGACCCCGATAGCTTTCGGAGTTGACAAAGCCGCCTCCAAGTTTGTGTATGTGAGTGAGTCATGCCTGATCCTGTCGCGCCGCCCCCGCCCCCTCCCGATGCCCGGCCGAGCGCCGAGCCGTCATCATTAGACCTGCCACCGAACATTGCAGCCGCGATTGCCTGCGTCCCACTGATCGGCGGAATCATTTTTTATATTTTGGAGAAACGAAATGGTTTCGTACGCTTTTATGCGATGCAATCGATCATCTTCGGCGGCGCCTGGTTTCTTTTCTGGATCATCGCCAGTGTGATTGCCGCTATTTTTCGAAGTGCTCCCGCCGTTGGATGGTTTCTCGCTCTGATCTTCGGTCTGGTGGCTATGCTCGTTCATCTCGCATTTGTCGTGATTTGGGTAGTTGCCACGGTGAAGGCGTTCACAAATGCGCGCTGGGACATTCCGTACGTTGGCCCGATGGCGCGCAAGCAGGTAGAGGGCGGCACGGCTTAACCTGTAGCCGCTTCGCTGCGCGAAGCGCATTGCCGACGTTCTTTCACGCCAGACGCACCTCACAGAGGCGCGGCTACAGAATCTCCGAGCAGCTTCACCACCACTTCCGTCAAAATCAGCTCGTGATCGAGCTGAGTGGTGACCAGTTGGAGATTTGCTTCCAGACACGCTTGCATTCCGGCGACTAACTGCTCGGTCTCGAAGCCATGTGCGTTTTGCGCGGCAATCCCAAGCGCGTAGGCATTGATGGAGCCGTCTTTCTTACGCGGCAAATGTTCGGTCGCGGTATCCGGCAGGCGAACAATTGCCGAGATAAAATGGAACGGCGCATGCGGCCGCGGCATTCGATGTCGTTCCATCAAATCTTTCGCGAGCAGCAAATTCCGGATCGTCGGCAAAATGGCGACCAGTAAAATGCCGATCGCGCTCTCGCCCTGATCGAGCAATCGCCTAACGAGTGTGAGCGCGCGCTCGAGATCGCGTTCCGCCAACGCGTTGCCTAATTCGAAAATTACGCCGGCGCGAGAAAGCGGAACGAGCTCACGCACGAGATCAACATTTACTCGCCGCTCATTGCCGAGGAAGATGTCAATCTTTTCCAGTTCGTTGTCGATCTGGCGTGTGTCGCCGCCGGTCAACAGCACAAAAAGATCGAGCGCTTCATCATGGAATTGCAGTTTTCGATTTGTCGCGCGTACGCGGACGATTTCGGTTGCTTCCTCCTCCCAACCGCTGCGACTTGAATCGAGACGATCGAAAATTTGTAACTCGGCGCGATTTGTGAGCGTTTTGTAAAATGATCGGCGCTTGTCCACTTCCGTAGCGCTGAGCAGAAGCGTGACGTTGGCGCCAAAATCGCCTTTGATTATTTCCGCAAGTTCAAAAAGCGCGGACTGGACGCTGGCGGCGCGGCCAATCGCGGTGTCGCCGAGGAAATTTGCATTCTTCAACCAGACCAATTTTCCTCCCCCAAAAAACGGCAGCGTTTGCAACGCTTCGATTGTCGATCGTATCCGCGAAGCCGCCTGCTCCGCGTTGTCCACGACGCCATCGATCACTTCCAAACCGAAATCGCCAGCGTCCGGCGGCGTAAGTTTTGTCGCGAGCTCGGCCGCGGTCCGCTTTACTTCGCTCTCGTCGCTTCCGACGACGGCCTGCGTGTTCGCCGTAGTCTGTTTCGTCTTGGTCTTCGGCACGGTGAACGTTTTCGCATACACTCCGGCTGATCACAAGGCGAGTGGGATCGAGCGCTCCGCCGCTCTGGGTAGCGCACGCGTCTCGCGTGCTGGTTTCGGCGTCTCGCGGAAACATCTTGGGTTACTGCGGACCACTCCGCTGCACATAAGCAGAGGAAAGTTCGCGATCGCGGGACGCGATCGCCAGCACGCGAGACCCGCGCGCTACCCAGACATGTTTGACCACGCGTTAGGAGTTTCGAGCGCGAGGTTCACTCGTCCGCTTGTGGCAAAGAAGTTCCGAGATCTTTCGAGGCGTAGTCACGGAATTCTTCTTCGAGAGCAGATGAATTCGGGAATTTTCCGGCGTAAGTGCGAGGGAGCGCGGTCTCGAAGGGTTGATGGCGGCCGAGCGCATCCAGGAGCGCGAGGAAGCTCGCTTTGTCCGTCAAGGCAAGGAAGCGCACGAGACGTTCCGATTCGTCGTAAAAAGTTTCGACACGATCGGAGGGCGGATGGGTCATGTCCACAAGGCTGGGGAGAGGAATAAAATCTTGCGCAGCGATCGCCTGCGAGTGCGGTTTAGCAATGTAACCGCGGGCGCGCTGGTAACTGGCGTGCGCCCCCTTGGAAACATACTGCGCAAGTCCCTCATCCAACCAACAAGGAACGCCGTCTGGGTAAAACCGGTGAAGAACGAGATGGACGATTTCGTGTCCGAGGCTGTTGTTGGTGAATTTGTAGGCCGGATTGCGTACAATGAAGAGGCTTCCGGCTGAATGAATCCCGCCGGTCCACTTTTCGAGCTGACCAAACATTTGAAACTGTTGCCAATCTTGCGGCTGCTCGAAAATGTAAATGTGCGATTTGGTGTCGGTGGCGGGCTGATCGCGCTCCAGTTCCTTGGCCACCACGCGGTAGTGAAACTCCGCCTCGACCGAAACGGGCGTGGCGACGTAAGGGTGAACGAAATGATAGATGAAATGCTCGGTCTCGGCGTGTTTCCATTGTTCCGAATGAATTGCCAGGGCCTTTTCCCCGAGCGGATTGGGATCGCGCTGGCTTAACTGCGAAAACTCAATCTCGGGCAACGAGCTCGATTCGTTAATTTGTGCATTGCTGGTGACAAGGCACAAGATCGACATCATCGACATCGTAGAGATCAAGATGAAGCGCATCGACCCTCACGAAAGCTAATTGCGTGCGAGCGCGCGCGAGTTTCGTTTCTGGGGAGCGCACGCGCCTCGCGTGCAACATTCGGCGCCCTCGCCGAATGTAAAACAAGCCCCCGGGAGATTCGCCAACGCGAGATAGTTTCCGGCGAGGGCGCCGGAAACAGCACGCGGGGCGCGTGTGCTCCCCAGAAGTCTCGCCCCTACACGCGTGACCGCCTTCGCCCAGCGTTGCGCGTGTATTTCACGGGCCGGCGTTTTGGTTCGACCTTTGTAATGCCGGCGCCGCTCTTCACTTCCATGATTTGGTCGCGCAGAAGCGCGGCGCGCTCAAATTCCAAATTGGCCGAAGCGCGCTGCATTTCATCTTCGAGCTCTCGCAGCAGCTCCGTGACGTTGAAATCGCCACCTGCTTCGCGGATGACGGACGATTCGATTTCGCGCCCGCGCAGAATTGTGTGCAAACTCTCCTGCACAGCGCGGCGGACGGTTTGCGGCGTGATCCCGTGTGCTTCGTTGTATTCCATTTGTTTCACCCGCCGATATTCCGAAATCGACATGAGCGCTTCCATGCTTTGTGTGACCTGATCGGCGAACAAAACCACTTCGCCATTGACGTGACGCGCAGCGCGGCCAGCGGTTTGGATGAGAGACGTTTGGCTACGCAGAAAGCCTTCCTTGTCGGCATCGAGGATGCAGACGAGCGAGACCTCGGGAAGATCGAGACCCTCGCGGAGCAAATTAATCCCGACGAGGATATCGAAGTCGGCCGCGCGCAATCCGCGCAAAATTTCCACGCGCTCGATCGTATCGATGTCGCTGTGCAAATAGCGCACTTTCAATCCGACGTCGCGCAGATAATCGGCCAGATCCTCGGCTGTGCGCTTCGTTAGTGTCGTAACCAGAACGCGCTCCTGTTTTTCGACGCGCTGCCGGCAAAGCTCAATTGTCTCATCGATCTGATTCTGGAGCGGTTTAAGCGTGATTCTTGGATCGAGAAGGCCGGTCGGGCGAATGATCTGTTCGACAACGAGGGGCGCGCCTGGCGTATGCACATCGAATTTTTCGGGCGGTTGGTCGGTGCGTGAAATACGCACCTTTTCATTGAATGTTGAACAGCCTGCTCGCGAAAGCCTTCGGAGTTGAACGCCGGATGTTGAACCTTTTTCACCTGGCAACACGAACGGCACCAATTCCTCTTTGCCGATGCGCTGTCGCTTGTGCGGGAAATAATTCTTGTTACCGACGATGCTGTTTTGAATTTCGAATTCGGCCGGCGTCGCGCTCACGTAGATGATCTGGTTCGTCATCTTCATGAACTCGTCGAAGTTGAGCGGCCGGTTGTCGAGCGCGCTCGGCAGCCGAAAGCCGTATTCGACGAGCACGGTTTTGCGCGACTTGTCGCCTTCATACATGCCGCCGATTTGCGGAATGGTGGCGTGCGATTCATCGGCAACGACCAGGAAATCCTTCGGAAAAAAATCGATGATGGTGTACGGCTTCGATCCCGGCGGGCGACCGGACAAATGCCGCGAATAATTTTCGATGCCATTACAGAAGCCCATTTCCTGAAGCATTTCGAGGTCGTACTCGGTACGCATGCGGAGCCGCTGCGCTTCGAGAAGTTTGTTCTGCGATTCGAGATCGACAATGCGCTGTTCGAGCTCTTCGCGGATCGTGCGCAGGGCGCGATTGAGTTTGTCCGCCGGCGTGACGAACTGTTTCGCCGGGAAAAATGTAATTACGCCTAACGAATCGCGCGCGTGACCGGTGAGGGGATCGAAGCGCGTGATCGCATCGATCTCGTCGCCGAAAAATTCGAGACGAACCGCTTCCTCGTCGGCGGTAGCAGGATAAACTTCGACTACGTCGCCGCGGACGCGGAATCTTCCGCGCGAGAAATTCATGTCGTTGCGCTCGTAGAGCATGTCGATCAAACGGCCGAGCACAGCTTCGCGCGAGATGTGCTGGCCACGTTTCACGGTCAGCAGCATGTCTAAGTAATCTTCCGGCGAGGTAATGCCGTAGATGCAGGAAACGCTCGCGACGACAATAGTGTCGCGCCGCGAGAGCAACGCGCTTGTGGCCGCGAGGCGGAGCCGCTCGATTTCTTCATTAATCGAGGAGTCCTTCTCTATATAGGTGTCGGAGCGGGGGATGTAAGCTTCCGGCTGATAATAATCGAAGTAGCTAACAAAATATTCGACCGCGTTGCTCGGAAAAAATTGTTTGAACTCGGAGTACAATTGCGCCGCGAGGGTTTTGTTGTGTGAAACGACGAGCGTAGGGCGGTCGAGCTCTCGAATTACATTCGCGATCGTAAACGTTTTGCCTGAGCCGGTGACACCGAGCAACGTTTGGTGCCGATTGCCGACCTCGACCGACTTGATCAGCTTCGCGATGGCCTGTCCCTGATCACCCCGCGGTTTGTAGTTCGATTCGAGCTGAAACGGCATTGGCTAGAATAGCATTGGCACGCCGAGGCCGAAAGCGGACGCCAGATTTTGATTCGCTAGATTCCGGGTTACCGGTAACTGTTTAGAGCGGTAGAAAAATCGTGAATTCAAGAAATTTCTTCGCCGAGCTGGAGTGGTATGGCTGCGGATTCTGAGGCGGATGTTCCTTTAGAAATCGGCCACGTCTTGTTCATGGACGTGGTTGGCTATTCAAAGCTGCTGATCAACGAGCAGCGGGAATTACAGCAACAACTCAGTCAGATCGTTCGAGATACGGAGCCGTTCCGGACCGCGGAAACGGCTGGAAAGTTGATCCGCCTTCCCGTCGGCGATGGAATGGCGCTCGTGTTCTTCAACAGCCCGGAAGCTCCGGTGCGGTGCGTTCTCGAGACTAGTAAGGCGTTGAAAGAAAATCCACGCATTCAGCTTCGAATGGGCATTCACAGTGGCCCAGTCAATCAGGTCAGAGACGTCAATGATCGAACGAACATTGCCGGTGCAGGAATCAACATTGCCCAGCGCGTGATGGATTGCGCAGATGGCGGTCACATTCTCCTGTCCAAGCGGATGGCGGAAGACCTGGCGCAGTCGCGACAATGGCAGCCCCACCTTCATAATCTGGGGGACTGCGAAGTGAAACACGGCGTCAACATTTCCGTCGTAAATCTCTACGGCGACGATTTCGGAAATTCGCAGGTGCCGGAGAAAATTAAAAAAACGCGGGAACAACAGATCGCGGCTGAGGTGGCGAGTCGCCCTGGGCCGACCTCTCGCCGCAGAAATGTCCTGATCGGGGCTGGAGTGGTAGCAGCTGTCGCTCTCGCCAGCCTTTTTCTTGTTGTCTACCCGTCCCATTCTGAAAAGAGTGTCGCGGTTCTTCCTTTCGAGAATTTTAGTGCGGATAAGGAAAACGCATTTTTCGCCGACGGTATTCAAGACGATATTCTCACGAGTCTGGCACGGATTCGTGACCTGAAGGTGATCAGCCGTTCCTCGGTAATGCAATTCCGGCCGATTGCCGCGCGCAATCTGCGCGAGATTGGGAAAACTCTTGGTGTGGCAAACATACTGGAAGGAAGTGTGCGTCGCGACGGCAGTCGTGTCGTGGTCAATGTTCAACTAATTGATACGCTGCATGACCGGCACGTGTGGGCAAACCGTTACGACCGCACACTCGCCGATTCGCTTGGGCTGCAAGGAGAACTGGCTGCCGAAATTGCCGACGCTCTTCGCGTTACTTTAAGTCCGGAAGAAAAGGAGCGCGTGGAGAAAAAGCCGACGGCAAACACGGAAGCTTATGTTGTTTACCTGCGCGCCAATCAGATCGAGCGCAATCCCGATACGTTGCTGCAGGATTACAAAACGGCAGAGCAATTGTATCTGCAAGCGATCACCCTGGATCCGAATTTCGCGCTGGCCCATGCACGCCTGGCGTCGACTTGCGCTGAGATTTTCCATTTTGATGAGCCGACCGAGGGTTGGCGAACGAAGGCCCGCGCCGAAGCGCAAATTGCCCTGCGCCTCCAACCCAACCTGGCAGAAGCACACTTTGCCCTTGGTCAATGCATTTACTGGATGGATCAGGATTACGACCGCGCTCTCGAACAATTCGATATCGCTTCTCGTTTATCGCCGGGCAACGGAGATATCGGCCGGTTGCTCGCGGCGATTAAACGTCGGCAGGGCAAATGGGAACAATCGCTCGAAGCGTACGAAAGGGTTGCGAGGATCGATCCGCAGAATCCGAACGTTGTGCGCGAACTTATCTTTACGAACACGGCGATGCGTCGTTGGCCGCAAGCGGCGCGATGGGGCGAGCGAATGCGCGCGATGGCTCCGGCATCGCTGGTGGCGAAGATCCAAAGTGGCTACGTCGATTTTTGGTGGAAAGGCGACACGCGCCTGCTCAAATCATTACTCAGCCAGGTGCCGGCAGAAACCGATCCGGATGGCGTGATAACATCGTGCCGGTGGGACGTGGCGATGATCGACCGCGATTTTGGCGCGGCGCGGACGGTTTTACAAAACTCGGACGTAACGAGATCTCGTACACGAATGCGGCTGCAACCCCAAAAAGTTTTCTCCAAGGTTTTATCGAGCTGGCCGAAGGCAAACAAGCGCAGGCCCAGAAATTGTTTGAATTAGCGCGGCCCAATTTTGAAAAAGCGGTCGAGGAGGCGCCCTTGAGCGCGGATCGCCACGCCAACCTCGGTTGGTTCTACGCGTTCGCAGGTCGCAAAGATGAGGCCATTCGGGAGGGCAGACGGGCAGTAGAGCTAAAGCCCGAATCGAAAGATGCGTTTGATGGCGCGATCATGAATTGTTACCTCGCTCTCATCTATGCGCGCGTTGGTGAAAATGATCTCGCCATCTCGTTGATCGAGCGCTTGCTCAAAACGCCTGGCGCTGTGGACAGCGGTGATTACAGCGTGACGGTCAACGATCTGAAATACCGCTGGGAATGGGACCCGATCCGCCATGACCCAAGATTCCAGAAATTGATTGGCGCCGCTGCGCACTGAATGGCGGAAACTTGCCGCGAGTATCGGTGAAAACAATCCAAACTGGGTCGTGTTTCCCGGCGAAATTTTCTGCCGAAGTTTCGAATCGCACTCCTTCCCGCAGCAGCTCCAGACGAGCGAACAAAATGGCAGCCGCCGCTGCCAAAAACTTTTTTAATTTTTTGCTTGCAATTTTTGGGCCGATTGTTCACTCTCGCAAAAAATTACAGGGCGTGCGCCAAGAAAAACTTGCCCGGTGCCCTTAACCAAAACAAAAAAACCTAAAGCAGACTACACTATGAAAAATAAATACAACCTCGCTGCGCGAGCCGCAGTGCTCACGCTCGCATTAACCGCCGCGTTCGCCCTTATGACGACCGCCTTCGCCTATTCACCGTACGCCTCCTCCGTGCCGGGCATCGGCAGAACGGCCGGCCCCGACGGGGTGTTGCCCAACAGCCTTTGGTACAACGGCGACCTTAATCACATCAACGGACTCGCCAACGAGCGGGACGATGGCCTCGGCTCCGGCCAATACGCCCACGTTTTTGATGATTTCAACGTCCCAACGGGCCAGATATGGAACCTAACCGGTCTCTATTCCAATAACTACATGAGCTATGCTGAACAAGGAGGTCCAACCACTGCGGTTGAGTGGTCGATCCGCCAAGGCATAACGGCAGGCAACGGTGGTACATTGATTGCCTCTGGTACGGCCGGCCCAGGCAACTTCCAGGTTCTTTTCCATAATCCCGGCGACTTCGGTTTTACGGAATACTCAGTCAACGCCATGAACCTGAACATTACTCTAACGGCGGGCACCTACTTCCTCAATGTCACGCCAATTGGGGCCGGCGCTGGTCGTTCCTTTACCTCGGACACCTCGGGCGCAGGCTGCATAGGCAACCCCTGTGGCAATAACGGGAATGCTTTCTTCGACAGCAACTTTTTCGGCGCCAACTACCAGCACACTGGCGATCAGGGCCAACCCGGCGACTTCTCCATGGGAGTCCAGGGTACGATAATAGTTCCGGAGCCTGCAACCTGGGCGTTGCTGGGTCTGGGTACGCTGCTCGTCGCGGTGCGCCGTAGGCGCTCGGCCTAAGAAAAAAGGACGTATCTGCTTTGAATGGCCTGGACGAAACCCGTCCAGGCCATTCGGTTTTCCTCGAAGCGCGGTATTGCGATGGGGTTTGGGTGGCGGTCTTCGATAAGGTGGAGATTCCGTAGGGCAGTTTAGATAGATGGAAAATAGAAGCGGCAAAAATGCCGCTTCTATTTTTTTGTATCGGCGCGAAGGATCGCTCGAACGCCAGCTTGGATTTCAGCTCAGGTAGGTGTGAAGTTTCAATACGTTGCTCATGCGACCGGGAATTGAGAAGGTGGTTGTGCAAACAAAGCGGGGCACAGGCATCTTGCCTGTGGGGCTCGCGGGCGTCTCGCCTGCCGATTACGATTTCCAGACACCAGGCAGGATGCCCGGTGTCCCCGCAGACAAGATGTCTGTGCCCCCCCGGCCGCCCAGCTTTTCAATAGAGCCAGACGACTTCTAGGCCTTTGGCGGTGTAGTCCTCTGCGAGATGTCGAGGCCGACCTCGCGCACGCCGCAATTTCGCAAAGCGCCGTTTTTCACTCTGGCTGTAGCGGCTTTTCGCGGTAAGCCAAACCTGCTTGATAAAGCGCGATTTTCTTCCGAAGCGCATCGGCCAGGGCGGTATTGCCTTGCGCGAGGGCCAGATTCAGAGCACGCCGCGCGGTTTCTACTGCTTCGGAAAACCTACCCGCTTCGGCATAGGCGGCGGCCAGCGTGCCGAGAATCACAGGGTTTCCGCCGCCGGAAAGCCCTTCCGCCTGCCGCGCCAGTTCGATTGCCTTGACGCCGTTTCGCACGGACGCTTCGGGAAAGGTCGCCAGCAGCCAGGCAAAATTGTTGAGAAGCGCGATCTTTCGAGGGGCAAGATTGTTGAGAACTGCGAGATTCTCGGGAAACAGCTCCAATGCCTTTTGAAAATGAGCGGCGGCCTCGTCCGCTCGTCCTTTTTTGAGCAGAGCGTCGGCGAGAATGAAATGGGCCCCGATGTCCCCGGGAGCGATTTCGAGAATCTTTTTTAGATGCGCGATCCCTTCGTCCACCTGCCCTTTTTGAACAAGAGAGATGGCAAGATTGAGGCGGGCCGCTGCATGGTCAGGCTGAATTTCCAGAGATTTTTGGAAATCGACGATTGCTTCGTCCACGCGCCCCTTTCCGGCTAAATCCATGCCGAGATTGTTGTAAGCCATCCAGCACGTTGGATTCCTGGCAATGGTAGTCCGCCAGAGCGTTTCTATATCGCCATACGTCGCGCTGTGCCGCCATGTCAAGATGCCTAGCCCCAGCAACAGCGTTCCGCAGAACATCGGTTTAAGGAACGGCCTTCTATTCTGAAAAAAGCCGAGCGCCGTGGTTATTCCAGCGGCCGCCAGCACCAGGGGACCCATGCTGGCCAGATACTGAAAATGATCGGCCACTAACGAATACCGGAAATAAAAGACGTTGAAAAAACCGAGCACTGGAAACAGCGAAACCACAAAATACGCAAACCCGAAAAACACCGGCCGCATCCACCCGTTTCGGTTTCGCCACAAAATGAAGAGGCCAGCCATCGCCGCCAGAGCCGGCAGATACGCTGTCGGCTTGGACGCATCGATTCCCCAGGTTGGATAAATGAAAATCAGCGGATGCGGCCAAACCAGTTTGCCGAGATAGAACCAAATCGCCTTGCCTGCGATTACGATGCGCTCAGGCCCGCTTTGCATCCATTCTTGACCGAGCGCGCCTGAATGAAATTTTTGTTCCCAGATCGTCCAGCCACTTGCCGCAAGGGAAATGATTAAAAAGGGTGCGAGCCAGGCAACGTTACGCCAGCGCCACCGGCCATCGATCCACCACCAACACAAGCCGAGTACCACGGGCAGCATCACCGTGGAGGACTTGCTCAGAATCGCCAGCACCGCACAAAACAGCGCCAGCACGTAGTGGGAACGCTTGCCGTTTCCCTTCCGGTCCCCAGGCGCCCCAGCCTCCAGCCATTTTAAAAAAAACATGATCGCCAGCAAATAAAAGAAACACGACTGTGTGTTTTTTAACTCCGTAATCCATGCTGCCGAGTCCACCTGCACCGGGTGCAGTGCCCAGAGCGCCGCTCCCAACCACGCACCGGGCACGTTCAAGCCCCGCAGCACTCGCCACAGCAAAACAGCGCACGCCGCATGCAGGACGATATTGACGACGTGATAAGGCAGCGGATTGAGTCCCCAAAGTGCGTGCTGCACCCAGAAGCTGGTGAGCACCAGCGGATAATAGAGCACCGCATGACCCGTCCAAATGTCCTTGAACCCGAGGGGGCCGACGATGCAGGGATTTTGTGTGAGATGTTCGTCATCGTCCCAGATGAATCCCGCATGCCACACCGGTTGATAAGCAAGGAACGTGGCGACAACCAGCAACAGACCGAGAAGCCAATCCCGATTCCGCCAGAAGGACAGACGGTCGCCCGTTCGACCGCTCTTACTTCGTATTTCCATGGCTGTTCGTATTCTAACAGCCCTCTCCACAAAATCGAAGAAGCAAGGCGAGGCCGATGAATCCGCCCTTCATCTGCTCTGCCCCAACTGACAATTGACCAACACTACCCTCACCTTCGCTGAGACAGCGCTTTACGACTCCGACTTCTCCAGATTCAACTGTAGCCCCGAGTCAGCCGAAGTAAGGCCGCACTTTTGCAGAGTCGCCTCATTAGATGTTCGTGGTTTCTGCGCGGAGCTGAATTGCAGTAAATTCAAAAATCGAGCGTCAAGAATATAAAAGCTCACCCAATTTTCAAAGCTATTCTATTCATTAACGCTTTAAACAGCTTGAAGTCGGCAAACCTGCGCCCCAAATGGTCCACAAACTCGTTCGCACTCTGAAGCCAAGGGCGAACGCGATACGCGAAAAATCCATCGCGGTTCTAGGCGGTGCGCTGTTGCTCCTCGCCATTCTCGCAGCCTACGCAAACCATTTTCACAATAGTTTCCACAGGGACGACGGGCACACGATCATAATCAACGCGTCCATTCGCGAGCTGCGGAACATTCCACTCTTCTTCCGTGACGCGACAACTTTCAGCGCGCTCCCGAGCAATCAATCGTATCGCCCGCTGGTCTCGACGCTGCTCGCAATTGACTACCGACTCGCCCACGGGCTGCAGCCGTTCTGGTTTCATCTCTCGATCTTCACGCTCTTCATCGCACTCACGCTGCTGCTTGCATCAGTCATTCATCATCTGCTCGAGCGCGACGCAGCCTCATCACCTAACCGCTGGATTGCGCTCGCCGCCGCCGCGTGGTACGCGCTTGACCCCGCAAACGCTGACACCATCAACTATATTATCGCCTCGTCGGACGTGATCTCCGCGCTCGGCGTGATCGCGTCGTTTGCCGTGTACTTCGCCTTCCCGCGGCTCCGTCGATACTATCTCCACGTTCTCCCGGCCGCGATAGCCATCCTAGCAAAACCACCGGCCGCGATCTTCGCCGTGCTCTTCGCTGTGTTTTGTTTGCTCTTCCCGGACCCCGACCCCGCAGTCGCGGGGCGCAGACCCCGCGCGCGGGCATGGTTCGAGGAAGTGCTGCCGCCGTTCGTGATCTGCGGAGCGTTGGTGCGTTTCGTCCAGTACATGACGCCGCCCAGTTGGATGGCCGGCGCGGCGAATGCGCATAACTATCTGATCACGCAGCCTTATGTGGCGCTGCTTTATTTTAAAACGTTCTTCTGGCCGACCGGGCTCTCCGCCGACTACGGCTTAAATCCGTTTGTCACGACGGGCGATGCGCGTTCTTGGATCGGTTTCGCATTCGCGGTCTTTATCAGCGCGACGACGATCGTGGCTGCCGTTTTCAAGAAGACGCGCATGATCGGCTTTGGTCTACTTTGGTTTCTGATCGCGCTTCTGCCGACGTCGCTCTTTCCCCTCGCCGAAGTAATGAACGATCACCGAGCGTTCCTTCCTTACATCGGACTCGTGATTGCGATCGCCGGCGCAGCGAGGTTGCTCGTCGCCCGCTTCGATCGACACCGGAGTTCGACGAAGATCGCGTCCACCTGCGCGGTCGCGCTGTTCTTGTGCGCAAATGCCTACGCCACGTTCCAAAGGAATAAGGTTTGGAGAACCGAGAAAACACTCTGGCACGATGTCGTGATCAAGAGTCCTGGCAGCGGACGCGGTCTGATGAACTATGGCATCCAGTTGATGAACAAAGGTGATTTTGCCGGCGCGCTCGATTATTTCCATCGCGCACAACAGCTCACGCCGCAGTATCCCGACCTGCTGATCAATCTCGCGATTGCGGAGAATGCGACAAAGCAGACCGCGGCGGCCGAGCAACATTTTAAGGACGCGCTGCGACAGGCACCGTCGTTTCCCGACAGCTACATTTACTATGCGCGTTACCTGCTCTCGCAGTCGCGCACCGATGAGGCACGCGCGCTCCTGCACAGCGCACTGGAGCTGGCCCCGACCGATCTGACCGCGCGCGAACTTCTGAAGAAGGCGGATCTAGCTACCCCTACCTCGGAACGTGGCGTAGCTCATCTTGGGCGTAATGAGGATAAGAAGAAGGACGGAGATCCTGAGTCTTTTGTTGAAAGGAAATTCACATGCGGAAAAGAACACGACAAATGGTCCACGATACATTTGGTCATCAGTTTTTACAAAGCTGACAACGAACGGCTAAAGATAACCTTGACCGGCGAAGGTGATAACAAGAAAACTGTTTTTCTTAAAAAGGAAACGACGACTGATCCCAATACTTCAAATAGCCAGCAGTTCGCTGTAAGTGTAAGGGGATGCAAAGAGTGCGAACTGAGGATTGAGATCACCGAAGGTGATACGGAAAGTATTCAGTCATGGGCTAGCGTTAGTCTCTCAAACGTACCCGGCCCCTTATGTACTGATACTGACATGACGGGCGGCGAGGGTACAATCGATCTGGTCAATGAACAGGGCGAGGATATCCCGCGACCAACCGCAGCGCCGACACCGGCGCGTGACTGATGGCCGCAACCAGCAGTGTTCGTCGTCGATACTAACATCATCACGCCGCTGTCCATTCCGGCGGCGGCGCCGAGGGCGACGAGGGCAATTTCATGCGATCACTGCACGACGGTGTTGCGGCCTTGGCCATGCGCGGGCACACCGTGACGGTGCAAATCATTTTGCGCCAGATGCATTGCGAAAACCAGGACCGCGATTAGACCGAAATATAAGATCGACATTGTCCAGCGCTGGGCCGGCGTAACTTCGTAATAGCGGCGTTCCTCTTCGCTGCGTTTTCGAAAAAGGGAATAGATGCGCGGCAATGACAGGAGCACCATCAGCCAGACAACAAAATTCGGGAATTTCCACCCGAACCAGATGAGCACCGCAAATCCCGGCAACCAGAGCCAGCGCGACAACGCTGTGACAATACGGCCACCGTCGAGCATGCCCACCGGTGTCAGGTTGAACAAGTTTAGGAAGTAGCCAAACCACGCGAGGGCGATAAAAATGGGTGCGTCGAAGATTTCGCCCAGCGCATTACAGACGAGCGCGCCCAGCGAACCGAGCATCGGCCCGCCGATTCCCACGCACGCTTCCATCCAGGCGTTGCGCGGCGCTTCTTTCAGCGCGATGAACGCGCCCATGAACGGGATAAACACGGGCGCACCGACCTTGAGCCCGAATTTTTTTGCGACCAGCAAATGGCCGCATTCGTGCACGAGCAAGAGCAGAACGAAGCCGACGGCGAACTGCCAGCCCCAGATCCGGGTGTAGATCCAAATCATGAGCAGCATCGTGCCGCCGGATTTCAAGAGGATCGGCAGAAATTTCAGCAGCGGCAGAACGAGAAACTTCAGTTTTACAAAAAACTTCGCGACGAGCGCACCAGCCACAGCCACCGGACCGAGCGCTTTCTTTATCCGGCTCCAGGCAGTCTCCGTCTGCGGCGCTGCCAACTGCGTGCTTTCGGGTTGAAGATTCATCGGCGCTAAAAATTATCGGAAAGCTATCAGCTTCCCCTACAGATGGAGGTTTGAATTTCGCAACTCGTTAAACGCGGCGCCGAGATGATCGAGCACGTCGCTCGCGAGCAACGATTCTTCGCTCGCGCCCGAAATGAAAATCGCCATCTCGGCCGCGCGTCCGCAAACCCACGCGCCGAGTCGTGCGGCGTCGTAAAGCGACAACTTTCGTCCGAGTAATCCGGCGCACACACCGGTCAGGACATCGCCCATTCCGCCGCTCGCCATTCCCGGATTTCCAGTCGTATTAAAACTCAGTGGCCGGTCGCGCTCAGCCACAATCGTGCGGCTGCCTTTGAACAAAAGCGTCACCGGGAATTGCTCGCAGAAATTTCTGGCCGTTCCGGCGCGCGACATTTTGCCGGGATCAAACAATCGTTTCATCTCGCCCGGATGCGGAGTGACGAGCCGTGGCCCGCGGCAATGTTTCAAGGTATCGATTTTCTCCGCCAGAATGTTCAATCCATCGGCGTCAGCCACCATCGGTTGCTCCGCGCACTCGATTAGCCGAAGCACTTCGCTGGCGCTCGATTTTCCCAATCCGGGCCCGACCGCCCAGATGTCGACCTTTTCGTCGAGCAAATCGCGATAGGAGCGCACTGGCTTAACCATTGCCTCAACTGGCGCAGCGGCGGCAACGATTGGATAGATTTCTTCCGGGACAAAAACTTCCACGAGACCAGCGCCGGCGCGCAGCGCTCCGTGCGCGGTCATTAACGCGGCGCCGACGAATCCCTTCGAGCCGGCAACGACTCCGATGCGGCCAAACAGATTTTTGTACGCGCCGAATTTCCGCCGCGGCAAAAGCGAACTGAGAGAATGAACGCCGGCGAGGAGTTCGTTCGGCGCGCCATCTTTCAGCGTGAGATCGGGAAGCGGAACAACTTCAAGGCGGCCAACGAAATCGAGCGCCGCATCTGCCATCAGCCCATGCTTGGCGAAGCCGATCGTGATCGTGAAATCCGCGACGACGCAATCGGGATCGGTTTCGCCGGAGTCGCCATCGAGGCCTGTTGGAAGATCGACAGCGAAAACGAAGGCGTTTTGCTCGCGACGCAGGCGGTTGATTTCTCTCGCAGCGGCGCGGATTGGTTCGCGCAAGAGCGATTTAGCGCCGGTACCGAGCAAGCCATCGAGGATGATTGTGTAGCCGTTTTGTTGTGCGAAACGCGACGCTGAGGCGCTTGCAACGTCCACCCCCCGCGCCGCCCATAGAGCGGCGGCTACAGGGCCGGGGGCGTCGCG
>Ga0193729_1000475_pt1 | contig 20972 bp, 18 predicted proteins | sample U1c2metaG_FD_143036 | JGI IMG/M metagenome (GOLD analysis project Ga0193729, IMG submission 143036) | Soil microbial communities from a riparian zone of the East river system, Colorado, United States - U1c2 | ecosystem: Environmental > Terrestrial > Soil > Riparian zone | place: USA: East River...
CGTTGCGCCTCGCATGCAGAATTACTTGCAGCGGCTGAGTCACAGCTTCAGTCTGAGCAGCAGCCTTATTTACGCTCCGTGATCAATGCAACTGGCGTGATTATCAATACCAATCTGGGCCGAGCCCCCCTCAGCTGGGAGGCATTACAAGCGGTAGAGGAGGTGGCACACGGGTATGCCAATCTAGAATATGACCTGGAGGCTGGAGAACGTGGTTCCCGCTATACGCACATAACAGCACTGCTGAACGAGTTGACGGGTGCGGAAGCGGCACTGGTCGTCAACAATAATGCGGCGGCGGTGCTACTGGCTCTAAGTGCCCTGGCACTGGGACGCGAGGTAATCATTTCACGCGGACAGCTAGTAGAGATTGGTGGGGGTTTCCGTGTACCCGATGTAATGCGCCAGAGCGGTTGTGAAGTCGTCGAGGTCGGAACAACGAATCGGACACGCATCAAAGACTATGAGATGGCATTGACAGACCGTACGGCACTACTACTAGCAGTTCATCCTAGCAATTTTCGCATTACAGGCTTTACTGAGTCCACAGCGGTAAGCGAGTTGGTACAATTGGCACGCCAGCACAATCTGCTGGTGATAGAAGACCTGGGCAGCGGCTGCCTGTTGAGGTGTGAGGATTACGGTCTGATGCATGAGCTTCAGCCTCAGGAGAGTCTGGCATCTGGAGCCGATCTGGTATGTTTCTCCGGTGACAAGTTGTTAGGTGGGCCACAGGCTGGTATCCTGGTGGGCAAGCAGCAAGTGATAGCCCAACTTGCCAGACATCCTTTGATGCGTGCACTACGTGTCGATAAGATGACATTGGCGGCACTGGAGGCTACTTTACGCCACTATCAACGTTGCGAAGCGAACACACATATCCCAGTCTGGCGTATGATTGCAACTCGGCCAGAGGATCTGGCAACCCGTGCTGCCACTTGGGCAGCCAGACTCAACGCACAAGAGGTCAGGGCACATACGCAGCGTGGCGAATCAACGATCGGCGGGGGATCACTGCCCGGCGAGACACTACCAACAACGCTACTAGCCCTGGATGCATCCGTTGTCTCTTGCTCCTTAGATGAACTAGCACAGCGTTTGCGCTTGCACACCCCCCCCATTGTTGCACGTGTTTGGCACGACACATTGCTACTAGATCCCCGTACAGTGCTGGAGGAGCAAGACGAAGAGCTGGTGCAAGGGCTGCTTCACCTTTCCTCCCCTGTATACATCCGAACATAGCTACGATAGCGACGCTCATCAATGACCTGATCATCGACAGCCTGACTAATCATGCAGCCTTCTTCATCGACATGGCTACAATCGGAATAGATGCACTCGCCCAAGTACGGACGAAACTCTATGAAGCACCATGCCAGATCCTCCACGGGAATATTCCATGCCGCCAGGGCACGGATACCAGCCGAATCGGCCAGCCAACCACCGCCCGATAAAGGATACAGCTGTGAGCCTGTCGTGGTATGCCGACCCTTGCCAGTAGCGCTGACCATATCTGTCCGCAGGGTTATACCAGGTTCGAGGGCATTGACCAGCGACGATTTGCCAACGCCAGAAGGACCAGTGAAGAGAGATGTATGCTCTTCGAGCAAGGTACGCAATTGGTCGATACCCTCACCAGTCTGGGTACTAGTGAAGATAAGCCTGTAGTCAAGCTCACGATATAGCGCAGCTTCTTCCTCAACATGGGAATCATGTTCTAGGTCGACCTTATTGATACAAACCAGAGGAGTTAATTGAGCAGATTCACAGATCGCCAAGTAACGATCCAGGAAACCAAAATGGGGTTCAGGCTGTGCCGTAGCGAGCACAATTACTACTTGATCCAGATTTGCCAACAGTGTCTGTTGGACTAGCTTATGCCCTGAAGATGCAGCATCCTTACGTGCAAGCTCACTCTGACGTGGCAGAATCTCTTCGATCAATCCGGTAGAGTCATCAAGCTTTCTTATCTTCACATAATCGCCGACTGATAAACGCGTCGGAAGAGGAATTTCGCCGCTATCACGTTTCTCGATACGTTGGGAACGACCATACTGAGCGGAACTAAGAACGTTGTTTGCACGTTGTTGCGATTGACGGAACTTGGTCACAGGTTTGGCAGAATAAGCTTGTGCGAAGGCCTTTTTGAGTTTGCCTCGCAGTGTGCAGCGCAGAACACCTTCATTGGTGTGCACATCATAAATGCCATGTGCGCCGCTGAGAACCATGCCAGTAAGAATGGCTGGGTCATTAATCAAGGTAGTGTTCCCTCCACAGAGAATAAAAAAACACGGTTTGCGCAACTCAATTTGACGTTGATGTCTACCGTGCCGGAGGGAACGAGGCCAGACTTTACCATTTAGTATACATCAGGCATTTTCTCTTCCCGTGCTGTCGCGCGGAGGCAAAGGCCTGAGGCAGTAGAGTTCGCCTTTTACCCTCGGGCTGGGTAGACAAGGTGCATGCAGGCACAACCAATGCAAATAGAGATTTGGCCATAAGACTGCACCTCCTTAACTGGACGAGCCAGAATTTGAATAAACAGTATTCTTGATAAGAGGATACTAGAAGACACATGTTTTTGTCAATGCACATGCGCCACTATTCCTGGCTATTTGTCTACCGAGACAAAAATCCAAAAGACCTTGACAGAACGCCAACTTTGTTGTATTGTATACAACGTTAGCGCGGGATAGAGCAGCGGTTAGCTCGTCGGGCTCATAACCCGGAGGTCACAGGTTCGAATCCTGTTCCCGCTACCAAGACCATCCATTTCATCTTATTCAACGCGGGATAGAGCAGTGGTTAGCTCGTCGGGCTCATAACCCGGAGGTCACAGGTTCGAATCCTGTTCCCGCTATCAAGACCATCCATTTCATCTTATTCAACGCGGGATAGAGCAGTGGTTAGCTCGTCGGGCTCATAACCCGGAGGTCGTAAGTTCAAGTCTTACTCCCGCTACCAATAAGCGTACGAAACCAGCTTCAAAACTGATTTCGTGCGCTTTCGTTTTGGCCTTCGACACTACACGGTGACCGCTCTCCCAGCCAAGGCATAACTGGGACTAGTGCTTTGTCCTTGTAGATATCCTTGGAGAGGCGATCTTTGATGCCAAGCGGATTCTTCAACAGGTCCTTGAGGCTGAAGAAGACGTTGCCCTTGACCGCGCTATACTGGAGATCAAGCTTGAAATGGTTGGGTATCTCCTCAGGATTATCCCAGGCAGCATTGTTGGCATGGATTTTGTAGGCGGCCTCGCCGATGTAGAGATGTACATGGCTGCCCGCTACTTCTTTCGACCACCAGTTAACCAGCTTCTCATAGGCGGCAGGCGGGAAACCGATATTCCAGTAGATTTGCGGCGCGATGTAGTCCAGCCAGTTGTTTTTGATCCAGATGCGTATGTCGGCATAGAGATCATCGTAGTCCTGCACGCCTGCGGTAGTATCGGAACCGGTCGGGTCAGTGGCCTTGTTGCGCCACACGCCAAAGGGGCTGATGCCGAATTTCACATATGACTTGGCCTGTTTGATGTCGGTGGCCAATTCATGCACCAGTTGATTCACATTGTCACGCCGCCAATCGCCCTTGTTGGCAAATTTTCCTGCTCCATACTGCTGGTAGGTGGCATTATCCGGGAAATCCTGTCCGGCGATGGGATAGGGATAGAAATAGTCATCCATGTGTACGGCATCGATATCATAATTGTTGACAACTTCCATAATACTGCCAACAATAAAGTCACGGACCGCTGGAATGCCAGGATTATAGTAGAGACCGCCGTAGCTGACCAGCCAGTCCAGGTGTTGGCGTGCTGGATGATCAGCTGAAAGCTTGTTATGGTCGCTCTGCATGCTGACACGGTAGGGATTGAACCAAGCATGAAATTCCAGGTTACGTTTATGCGTCTCTTCGATCATGAAGGCAAGCGGATTATAGCCCGGGTCTTTGCCCTGTACGCCAGTCGGCCACTCGGACCAAGGACCATACTTCGAGGGATAGAAAGCGTCCGCAGTCGGCTTAATCTGCACAATCACAGCATTCATATTCATACTCTGCACAGCGTCGAGCAGGTGGATATATTCTTGTTTTTGCTGATCTATAGAGAGGCCATTAGCTGAGGGCCAGTCGACATTGGTGACCGTGGCAATCCATACTGCACGGAATTGGTGCTTGAGAGACTGCCCTGGAGCAGGAGGGGGACAGTTTGTTGCATCAACGCGATCCCCGCCAGCACGAACATTGCCCACTCCAGACAATAACACTAGACTACCAAGCAGTAAGATGAGCATACAACATAGAATAAGAATACCCATGCCGAAGATCCTTTTGCCAGATAGCTTCATACTCCTCCTCCAAGCACATAAAATATTTGAAGTTTCCTTCATCACTATCTTTTTCGTTTATTGCTCTCTTTTGATGCTCTTATACTGGGTCCCATAACTAGCACTGCGCTCGGCCCGAAGCTCAGCCCATACCTCAGCCCGAAGCTCAGCCCGTTCACGTAGCTTAGCCCTATGCCCAGCCCAAAGAAAATGAAGGCGACCAGTCCAACGATGACAGTACTGACAAGTCCCAGTACAAGCCCATTGGAGAGAGAACGACGAATCCCTTGATTGGGGACGCTCCGTTGTTGGGCATCAACAGTTTCACTTGCTACTCCCTGAAAAAGTCCAAGCAGGAGCCAACACTACAGCCGCACTTTTTGGAGGAGAGGGGAAGGAGCGATATGGGTATCACCTGTTTTTTTATGTTACTACTGCACGTATGATTGGAAATGTGCAGCTATTTCCTCTAAGCGATCTGTGGTAACATTTTCACTGACTCCAATGTATTTACTGTAACTCTTTTGATGAATGCGTCGCTGGGCATACCAGCACCGGTTGGGGCGACGATTGTAACCCCGACGAGCGCTAAAACGGCCCGATTGGCCGACGAAACGAAACGATGAGAGCGAAGCCAGCCACGCAAACCATTCAGCAGAATCGGGAGTAATGTGCAGTTCCCCCTCTTTCGGACAGATGAGCACATAACTGCCTTTCGCTGTATATTCAATAAGCGGGATCAGACGTGCCCGTTTCTCAGTAGAATGGCGAGCAAACGGTACTACTGGCTGAGACAGCACAGACGGCAATGGCCTTGTGAGCGGAGTAAAAGTACTCTCAAGAGGCGAAGCGAGCTGGGTTTCCAGTGCTAGTAAACGTTGCTCTGTACGCTGTTCTCGCTCTTGGAGCAATTGAAGCGCCAGGGAGGCAAGCTGGGTTTGTAATGTGACCACCTGCGCCTCCATTTGCACAAGTCTCTCTCGGAGATCAACGTCGGGAAGAGAGACGGCAATAGGCACCCGACTGATCCCCTCATCTGGCTCGGGATTTGCTCCCAAGGGTGCAAGCCCTGGAGGCGGAGGCTGAAGAGCCCGACCATGCAAGCTTGCCAGCATCTTCACTTGCTCACTTGTTAAGCATTTGACCCGGGCATCGGTCGGACTCTGGTGCAGGGACATCTGGGCTTGGGTGAGCCACTGGCGGAGCGTTTTGGGATCGATATCGAGCATTTGGCAGCAGTCGACGACTGAAAGACTCGTCATGAAAAGGACTCCTTTCTGGAAAAGAGATGATGCTCCCTATAAGATACAGGGAAAACTCCCTGGAGAACTCCTGGGAAAACTCCCTGGAAATTCCAAGGAATGCTCTCACAGAAGACGGAAGGGTTCTCCGTGGGAAACCGAATGAGTATTACGCCGCAGCACAGCGACGTTTGGTATGGAAGAAACTGGCACGGCTCTGATGACAACGTCGCCACCAAGACCAAGCGAGCAACAGGATTGCACTGCGAGGCGGTGGCCAAAGCAGGAGAGCGAGTAAATGACGCACTTCGGGAATGGTAAGAGGAAGCAGCGGACAGGTCAGCGGTGCTCCCCCGTCCAATGAAGGATCGATGGTGGAGATTCGAGCCACTGCGCAGATACAGGCAAGACATGCCTGGACAATCATCACAAGTGTGATGTGTCGGTACCAAGCCGTAAAGTCTCGGACTTCGTAATCACCCAGGCCCATCTCTTTGCCCGTTTCAAAATCCTCCTCAACATGCCACCTCTTTCCTATCGCTTTGACCATCGAGGCCATTGTAGTACCCAGTGGAGCAAAAACGAAGTAATACGTTTTCTCTTGCGGATTATCAAGACTGCGACGAATGAGTAAGAAGTGTCGTCCATCATCCTCCCACTGATGCAACATGGGTATGACGGCCCAATCAAAGAGTCGGGGACCCTTGGTACCTTCACTCATACTCAGTCGTTGCCAATGGTTGGCATGAAGCAAGATGGCCTCTGCCACCGTCATCTGGCAGCGACCCGAAGCCGTCTGTACTCCCACCGGCTCATTGCAGGCCACCGCTAAGACGTAGGAGTACTGATGCGCTTCCAACCATGTGCGCAGATCCAGATTCCCACCATAGACGGTATCAGCGACAACCCAGGCAAAGGGAATGCCTGCTTTCCACAAGCGTTCGATCATCTGTTGAGCCAGTTCACATTTCGTTTGAAAACGGACTGTATTGGGAATACCAGCTTCTCGGCGTCGCGCAGCATCGTCAATCCATTCCTTGGGAAGATAGAGTTCGCGGTCGATGAGGGTATGTCCTTTTTCACTCACGTAGCTGAGGAAGACACCGACCTGACAGTTCTCAACCTTTCCTGTTGTCCCGCAATACTGCTTTTTCACGCCCGCTGACTTCTTCCCCCGCTTGGGAAAACTCGTTTCGTCGACCACTAGGACGGCTTGTGGGTCATCTAACCGCTCCAAGATGTAGGCACGTAGATCGTCGCGCACGAGACCCTCGTCCCAGGCCGCACTGTTGAGCAAGCGCTGCATCCCATCAGGTCGGGCTTCTCCGGCCTGTTCAGCCAGTTGCCAGCCATTTTTGCGCGAGACTCCACTCACGATGCCTTTGAGATAGGCTAATGCACGATGACGAGGCTCTGGACGTGCAAAACGGGGGGTGATACGGGTATGCAGGCGTTCGAGTTCCTGCCCCCACTTCCAAACATCTACCATGGTGGTTTTGGTTCCTACTGGCGTTATCTGTTGAGGTTGCTTCATGCTTTTCTCCTTTTTCAGAAGGGGTTCTTGGGGGTATTTTTCCTGAGAAACAGAGGATGAGGCCAAAGGGCGGCGCTGGAGGAAATGCGACCGAGACCTTGTATCTTCTTTACGAATGAGGGTTGTCTCTGCTGGTCTTGCCTCCGGCGGTGATCTGCCCGAGACACATCGAGACGTGGCATCCATGCTCCTCAGAAACGTGGACATTGGCGTAGGTCTCAACACTGTGGAGGAAGACTATGAGGGAGGAAGTATCAAGAAAGCGAGTATTTTGTTTATCTTGAGCATATCAGCTTTTATTGATGAGCTAAAAAGTGCGGCTGTAGTGGGGATCGGGGGGATTGCTTGTAGGGCTGATCTGGGGGTTACTTGTAGGACTGATCCCGGGGATCTTCTTGGGACTGATGAGTGGGCTCCTCAACGTGCTAATAACAAGGATGAGTGTCACAGTTCAACTGACGGATCGGATCGTCTGGTCATGGAAAAGTCTAGCAAGAAGCCTCATCTCGAAGAGGCATATGAAGACTACCTTGCTGGTAGCTGCCCTTATAGGGGGAGGGGGGCTGATCGGGCTACCCTTTTTACTGGTACCTAGTAGCCACTATACTTCCTCTGGACCCGTCGGGTCGACTGTTGAGAGGCCCGTTCCCGTTGAGTCGAACCCTGAACTGATCAATCCAATGACCATTGCATTGATTGGAGGGCTGCTCTTCTGGCTCCTATTTGGGCTCTTTCAGGGAGTAGCGAGTGAAACCATTGAGGATCAATATCGTGCAATTCCCAATCAGGGCATCCACCATTCTGCTATCAATGGTCTCATGTTTGGACTCATCTGTACTGTGATCATAGGGTTGTTCTGTACTACCATGATAGGGCTGATAGAAATATTGTTCAACTTGCTGAACAATACGTGGTCCCTTGCCCTGATCATTGGGCTATTCGAAGGCCTGAGTATAGGACTACTAGCAGGGCTACTCAATGGCGGACTCGCTTATCTGCGACATTATACTCTGCGTTTCCTGCTCTGGCGCGAAGGACTGATTCCTCGGAAGTTTCCTCAGTTTCTAGATGAAGCAGCACGCCACATCCTGCTCCGCAAGGTTGGTGGCGGCTACACCTTCATCCATCGATTATTCCTTGATTACATAGCATCGCTCGATACACCTATTCTGCCACCTCAGGAAACATCTGAACAAGAATGAAACAAAATCGTAAGACGAATAGCCATTCCCTTGTAAGGAGAATGGCTATTCGTTCATAGAATGCTAACTAGGAGGAACTATCTGACCGCGCCAGCATACTCTTTCTGCGCTACGGCTTCATCAGAAGCAGGCGAGAGCAACTTCCTGGCACGTTCCTTGCAATTGAGAGCAATAGCGTCGGGATGCGTGGGCCAGTATCGCTGCCGTAGATCAGGGTATAGATGGCGATAAAGAAAGAGCGCTGGGCCCGCTTCAATTCATCATTGGGAGCTGTGTCCACAGGCAAACCACGCACAACTTTGGGGATACGGTACATCAAGTCTGTCAGCGCGTTGAGATTCCACGAGTCGTCTAGCGCCTCTACAAGCATTTGCACCCCAGCACGATCCAGTTCAGAGAACTGTACATAAGCCTCAGTGTTAAAGGACATACAGATTTGTGTGCGTTCATCATCCGGCAGGTAGTTCGTCACCCAGTTAAGGGCACAGGTAAAGCGAGGCTCAAGCTGTGCACGCAGGGCAGCCAATCCCTCTACCTCGGGAAGATGCTGCGAAACAATACGTAATACCTGCTCCTCATTGCCCTGAGTCACATCCATGACGGAAGTGAGTAAGCTGAAAGGAACTGTATGACGGGTATAGATTACCTCTTCACTGACCGTGCTCGTTGCCCGTCCGAAGCATTGCTTGTTGACCTCGCCAACCGTTCCCTTTTCAATCTGACGTAGCAGCGAATCCCATTCATCATAGAGACGCAGCAAACCTTGGCCGTAGTCAATATCAAACGTCTGGTTGTTGGCACGGCGTGCATAGAGCCAGCGCAAGATCGCTGGTTCCACGATGTCCAATGCCGATGAGACCGTAGCTGTAGTACCTGCAGAACTGGAGATTTTCGAACGTCCACCCATGCCGACAAAGGCATAGCCGACGAAATACGGCGGCCTGCTATGATAGACTTGCTCTACGATTTTCTGCCCAACGCTATAGCTGCTGCCCGGCGAAGAGTGATCTTCACCACCTGGCTCAAAATCAACCTGCTCAACGCTCCAGCGCATCGGCCAATCGACCTTCCACACCAGTTTGCCCTCGACCCGTTCATCCAGACTAAACGACTTCGTATGCCCACAAGTATCGCAGGAGTAAGCAATCATTCCGGTCATGTCATCGTAAGTAGTGATCTGCGTAGAGTCCTTGTGACAATTCTGGCAATACACACGGAAAGGATAATACGCATTGCGCCGCTGCGTGGCAGTTTCCTGCTGCCCTTGCAAGGTCTGAAATTCAGCCAGACTATCAAAAATCTCAAAGCGCTGCTGCATGGCTTGCTTAATCTGAGCAACATAATCCCCACGGCGATAGGCAATCGACTGGCGAATGTAACGTGGATAAATTCCCAGTTGCTCTAAACCTCTGGTGAAATCGGTGATATAGCGTGTAGCGTAAGAATCATATTCACCAAACGGATCGGGGACATCACAGATCGGAGTCCCTATATACTTTTCATAATCGGCAGGTACTCCGGCAGGAACTTTACGTAACCGGTCATAATCATCCCACGAATGAATGTGATCTACCGACCACCCACGCGAGCGTAGTTCTTCAGCCACTAGGTGCACCGTCATCACTTCACGCAGATTCCCCAGGTGAACCGGTCCGGAGGGACTAATCCCCGACGCACACACAATTGTGGTATGCTCGCCTTTTGTTTGCCGCGCGTTCGCTTCAACGCGATCGGCAATCCTTGTTATCCAATCAGCTTTCATCCTACTAAAAACTCCATACGTATGCTAGTAATCAGGGTGTCAAGGAAACTGGGAATCTTTGCTCATCTAAACTGAGATCTTGAGCGCGAATCTCATTTCAGATGGAAGGGTTAACGGACACCCTGGTAATATGCTTTATTTGTCAAGAGGCTGACGTACCAGAACGCCGACGAGCAAAGAGAGGTGCATATTGTTCAGCCAATTCCCACTTGTTATTAAACATGCGATTGCCACAATAGATGTTGCGCTTAGTGAAAGGTTCTGGCGTCTGCTGTATAAGCCGTTCACGCACCTCTGGCTTGTGAGCCATGGGAGCGTCAAACCAGGGCTCAGGCAGACGATAGGCAGAGTTGTGTACCCAAGAGGGACAAGGCACTCCATAGCGCTCGCACAGATATTCTACTGAGGCAGCACAGAAAACAGCCCAACGGAATAACTCATCAGTCAATGGTTCAGGTAAAGAGAGTGGCGTGACAACAAGCTCAGCTCGCCGATCTTTTTTATAGTCGAACCAATCGTTCATGAAATTGCCCAGGGCTACCCAAGGTTGTTCTCCCTGACAGATTTCTTGATAAGTGAAAGCCATAGTTTGTAAATGACTGATCGGCTTCATGACACCTCCTAGGAATGCTAGAAGATTTAGTTCCAAAACTCTGCTGGCTGCTATGATCACCAAGACTCGGAGCTAAACCTTAGGCCATTTCTGAGTTATATCTATGCCTCTTAGCTACGCTTCTCTCATATTGTATCACATACACTACAGTAAATTACGAGAAGATATCACTAATCGTATCATCCAAGCCACTGAGTTGCTGGACTTCCTTTTCTGGAACGTAGCGGTCAACTATCTGCTGCGCTTGGTCGGGTGTCTGAATGTGTAACTGTTGGCAAAGCGCCTGAATGTCTCCTCGGTCCTTCTGACGGCCTGCCAATAGTTTAAGGGCCAAAATATATTCCCTTGGTGGAATATACACTTCGAGCATAGCATATGTCTGCCACAGAACTCCTTCTGGCACCGTACCAAGATTGCGGATAAAATCAGCAATCACGTCATTGATCCAGGTAATCGAGAGCTGATTTCTACTCGCAACGGCCTGTACTGCCGTCTTGAACATCTGGTAGAGTGGCGAGACTGTGGGATCATCAACATCCTTGAGAAGCACATCGACATCTTTCGTCGTGGGTCGATTGTGTAGCTGGGTTAGCATGAATGCCCCTCCAATCATGAGGATGCGAATAGGGTGCTCCACACCTAGATCCTGCAACTCCTGGCCGAGATCTGCAAGATACGTTTCTATCTCTTGAGCCTGCATAGCAATTTCCTTTCAGACAATCAGTTCGTGCTCACAGGCAACCGTGCTTTAATAGCATCAACAAACTCTGCAGTACTGGCCTGCCCTCCCTGATCAACTGGTAACACCGTGCCTTCGCGATATGTTTGCGCTACGGCTTGCTGGAGCATACCTGCCTGCTCAGTATAGCCCAGATACTCCAGCATCATCGCGCCGGATAAGAGCATCGCTGTGGGATTGATAATCCCCTTGCCAGCTAGATCAGGCGCTGAGCCGTGCACCGGTTCAAAATAGGCATAAGTCTTGCCGTAGCAGGCACTAGGACACAAACCCAATCCACCAATAGTACCACTGGATACATCGGCCAGAATGTCGCCGTGCTCATTGCCGAGCACCGCCACATCTAGAGTTTCTGGACAAGCTACCAGACGACGCGCTAGATCGTCGATCAAAAACTCCTGATAGGTTAGACTAGTATGCTGACTCACCGTCTCTTTTACAATTGTGCGAAAACGGCCATCAGTTCGCGGCTGGATTGAGTATTTCGCCCCAAGCGTCACACGTCCGGGATAGCCTGCTGTCTGACGCTGCAATGCTAGCTGGCAAGCCGAGTGTGCTACTAGATACATCTGCTCATCGGTACTCACCTTCAGAGCATATGCCCCAGCTTTATCCACCGATGGAGCCTTCCACCAGCCATTACTGCTTGGCAATGCCGCCAGTTCTGAAATATCTCCTTCACGCGGCGGATACATGCCTTCTAGGTTGTCACGGGCAATCACATAATCGATACGCTCCGGATTGAGCATTGGACTGCGATAACCCGGTAGCCAACGTATTGGGCGCACATTGATATAGGTTTCTTTGTTCCAACGTAGATACCACAAAATCGGGCGACAGGGTCCGCCACTAGCTCCAAAGAGGGTACAGTTCGCGGTATCTATCGCTTGACGTGTCTCGTCAGGAAAGGCTGTACCATAACGCTCCTGCGCATCCCGACCGCAAGGCGGTTCTACAAAGTGAATATCGGGGGCCAGAGTGCGCAGAATCTCAACTGTCGGGCGCATTACCTCTGGAGCAGCATCATCACCAGCAATCACACAGATGATTGGCGGAGACTGCAACTCTCGGATTCTCATCGCAAAGTTCCTTCTAACTCGATGTAATTAATAATTCCCCCTGCTGCTACAATACGCGCAACAAAGGGATCAAGAGGCTCGGCCTGAAACGTCTGACCAGTCGTGATATTACGGATTGTCCCCGTCTCCAGGTTCACATCCAGTTCCTGACCATCTTCACTATTCAATACCGCTTCCTCGCAAACAAGCACTGGCAACCCAATGTTGACGGCATTGCGATAGAAGATACGGGCAAAGCTACGGGCAATGACTACTTTTACATTGTTCGCCAGAATAGACGCGGGTGCATGCTCACGCGAGGAGCCACAGCCAAAGTTATGCCCACCTATCATAATATCACCCGGTTTCACCTGCTGCGCGAATTCCGGCAGCACTTCATACAGGCAGTATTTTGCCAGTTGGGCTCGATCAGTCGTTACATTGTAGCGACCGGGAATAATGATATCAGTATTTATATTATCGCCAAGTTTCCAAATACGTCCCATAATCGCTCTATCCTTTCCTTTTTTTTCTTAACGGACGCGATAAATCGGGTCCCTACCTCTTCTCGCAATAAATTGCGCCTACTATTCCCCTCCTACGCGATTTATCGCCATCGGTAGGGGCTGCAATTCACCTGTGCCCTTCATGGGTATTGCGCCCTCCGTACCCCACGCCAGCTATGCCCTTCATTTTCGACTATAAGAAATTTCGTGGATCGGTAATATGACCAGTCAATGCGGTCGCCGCGACGGTTGCAGGGCTGCCCAGATAAATTTCAGCTGTGGGATCACCCATACGGCCCGTAAAGTTGCGGTTCATCGTCGTCAGGGCACGCTCGCCAGGAGCCAAGACCCCGAAGTGACGACCGATACAGGGACCACAACCCGGCGTACCCACTGAGGCTCCCGCCCGTGCGAAGATTTCTAGATAGCCCAGACGCATTGCCTCCAGGTAGATTTCGCGAGATGCAGGAACAACCACCATGCGTATCTCAGGATGAATTGTTTTGCCACGTAAGATATTTGCCGCAATCTCTAGGTCATCCAGACGCCCATTGGTACAGGTACCCAGGAAAACCTGATCAATCTTGATATCTTCCTTCTCGCTTGCTGGATGTACAATATTGACATCTGGCGGGCAAGCAACGAGGGGTTTGAGGTTTGAAACATCGATCTCGACAATGCTCTCGTAGTGCGGATCATGGGGTGCAAGCAAGGGATAATCGCGATCCGTACGGCCACGCAACCATTCGCGTGTCGTCTCGTCGGCAGCTATCAGGCCCGCCTTGCCACCCATTTCGATTGCCATATTGGAGAAGGTAAAACGTTCGCTCATCGAGAAACCCTCAATAACCTCGCCAGTGAATTCGAGTGCACGATAGTTTGCACCGTCAACGCCAATGCGACGCACTATCTCCAGCGTCACATCCTTGGCAAAGACACCATGTTGCAGTTCACCCACCACATTGACATTGATGGTTTCCGGGACACGGAACCAGCTCCGCCCGGTCGCATACGCTACGCCAATATCGGTCGAACCCATGCCAGTACCAAAAGCTCCAAAAGCACCATACGAGCAGGAGTGGCTATCAGCGCCTACAATAATGCTACCAGGTATCACAAAGCCCTTCTCAGGCATGACCTGATGGCAGATCCCTTCCTGCAAAATACTGATATCCTGCTCCTTGGCAAAAGAACGGGTATCGCGATGCAAAGTTGCCGCTGCAATTGTAGAGGCCGGAATAATATGATCAAAGACAATATGTGAACGCTTGGCATCAAAAACACGTCCTCCGGTCTGCTTCGTTAACTTACGAAATGCCTGGATAGCAAGCGGAGTCGTCGTGTCATGACTCATCACATGATCGACCTCTACCACAACCGTCTCTCCCGCCCTTACAGGACGGCCCAATTTGTAACTAAAAATTTCTTCAGCTAGCGTTCCCATACTGAACTATTTCCTTTCTCTTGATACCATGCATGAATCATTTTGCTCGGCGGACGCGATAAATCGGGTCCCTACACCTACTGGCGACCTGTGCCCTTCATGGGTATAAATCGCTCTCTTTACGCTCTTGGAGCGCTCTCTTGAGATGACCTATCCCATTGCTCCTGATACCATGCTTGAATAAATGCATCAACTTCCTCATTACTCATTGGGCCATGCTCGGCACGTTGTTTAAGCGCCTGGGTGAGTTGAGCAATTTCATTCGTGTCGAGTTGTAATCCCAGTGAACTTGCGCGATGCCCAACCGCATAGCGGCCAGTAACGCGCGAACCAATATCCACATGACGTGCCAGACCAAAATTGTTCGGATTAAGCACTTCATAAGCACGTGGATTACGTAATACCGCTTTTGTATGAACACCTGCCCGATGCGTAAAGGCATTTGGAGCAGTTATTGGCATATTAAAAGGAATTTCCATATTGAGAGATTCAGCTACATAACGATCAATTTCTACTAATTGTGTCAAATCATAATAAGCTAGCAATTCAGGATAATGTGTATATAATTGTGCAATGACGCCGCTAAGCGAGGCAATACCATTGCGTTCCCCAATACCCAGGACAGTCACATCCAGACAATCTGCTCCACCTTCAAAGGCTGCAATGGTATTAGCGATCGCACAGCCGGTATCGTTATGCCCATGGAACTCGATGCCAACTCCAGGATAACGATCAGCAATAAGACGTATCAGCTGCTCGACCTGACGCGGAGTGGCAATGCCCACCGTATCTGGCAAACCAATACGCTCGACTCCGGCATCAACAACCGCATCAAACACCGTCAACAGATCAACCAGATCGCTGCGGAAGGCATCCTCAGTAGAAAAGCGCACATAACGCCCGCAGGAGCGAATGTATTTGATCAACGGCACAGCCTCAGCTAGAATCTGATCGATACGGCGTCCGTGACTATATGAGCGCAGTTCGTTCGAGGTGCCGAAGAAGAGATTTAGGCCATACACGGGAGTATCCAGTGCCGTCTGGACATCGGCCTCGACACAGCGCACATGTGGCACAATGTGCGCGTTGAGATTCAGCTCGCACAGAGCCTCAATAGCATTCTGCGTCTCTGGGGACGAGACGGGCGATGGCACTTCGATAAATGTCACACCTAAAGCATCCAGCAGAGATGCGATTTGCAAACGATGCTCCAGGGTAAAGAACGTTTTGATGAACTGCTCTCCCTCGCGCAAGGTCGTGTCAAGAATAGCAAGTGATCTCATTGATACAGTCCTTGTAACTATTTAGGTACTAACAAACCAAACGCGATTTATCGCGTCCGTCCGGCAATTCATTGCCCGAGGGTAGGGACCCGATTTATCGCGTCCGCTGCTCCTGTGCTCCCTGTAGTTCTCTCAGCACCAGCTCGAGTACATCTATCGCGTGGGTATACTCGGTAATACGTATGTGCTCCTGCGGCGTATGATCGAGGCGTGAGTCACCTGGTCCATACGCGACGATGTTCTGCCCCCAGACAGGACCAACGACGTTCATATCCGATGTACCCGTTTTATTTTTAAAAGTAGTTTTCACTCCTGTGGCTCGCAAAGCTGCAATAAACGCACGTGCCAGGGAAGTTGTACGTGTTGATTGATAAGCTATCTCTTCACCGGAGAAGCTGATGTGTATATCATCTTCATAGGCCCACTGCTCAAGTTGACTACGCAGTGCAATAATATCATAGTCTGGCGGTAGCCGATAACCGATAGTGAAGCGCGTCCATTCCTCCAGCCCATCCTGACCACTATTGATGCTACGTAGCGAAGGTTGCAGAGAGGCAAATGCCGAGTTGCCTGCGTGCTGCTCATTCCACTCACTAGCATGACAACGCACACGCTCCCAGAATGCTACAGCTATCTCGTTGCTACTTTGTAAGGGTCCGGCAGTATGACTCAACGAACGTAAGCAATATCCATCTACCAGCAGTCGTCCTTTATAGCCAATAGTAACCGCTTGACTTCCACTCGGCTCACCAATAACACAGGCATATGGTTGATACTGTTGCACGGCAAAGCGAGCACCTCGCGAGGTTGCAGCTTCTTCTTCAACCGCACCAATGACGACAATTGGTCGCACTACCTCTTTGGAGCGTGCCGTACGAGCAGCAGCACAGATAAAGGCTGCCAATGGACCTTTGGCATCGACTGCGCCTCGACCATGGAGAATGCCATCCTCTAAGCGCACAGGAATATTGCCCGGCACGGTATCCATATGTCCCAGCAGTACAATAGGCTGCACATCTGTTAGCTGCTGGTGGGTACTGGCAACAAAGTTTCCTGCCTCATCGACATAGGCATGCAGTCCCATCAGCTGCGCCTGCTCTACTAGATAGTGAGCTAGAACGCTCTCCTGACGAGAAAGACTGGGGATAGTGAGCATCCCTTGCAACAATTCAACCTCACTGGAGGATGTAGGGGTCAGATTTATCGCGCAATGAATTGCCAGCACATGAGGCATTTTGTGTTTTAGGATGAACGAGCAGTTCCTCTATTACATCCAGCGTATGCTTCAGCTGTTCTTCTGTAATTACCAGCGGAGGCAATAGGCGCAGGACGTTAGGGCCAGCCGACAGAGCCAGGATGCGACGCTCACAAAGTGCTTCGAGATAAGGCTGAACACGACGGTTGAGTTCGATGCCGATCAGTAGCCCACGCCCACGCACTTCACGAATCAATGGCGAACGCATCTCCTGCAAGCGTTGCAGAGTATACTCACCAAGCGCTACAGCACGCTCTACCAGTTTTTCCTGTCTAATAATATCAAGTGTAGCTAGGGCAGCAGCACAAGCCAGAGGATTGCCACCAAAAGTGCTGCCATGAGCACCCTTGGTAATACGCCCGCTCTCCATCACGTGCGGCCCCAGGCCAATCACTCCCATCGGCACACCACCTGCAAGCGATTTGGCAAGACAGAGAATATCTGGCTGCAAGCCATAGTGTTCACACGCGAAGAGACGACCAGTGCGACCAAAACCTGTTTGCACCTCATCGACAATTAGTAAGGCTCCGCGTTCACGACAGAGCGAGGTAAGCTCTCGCACGTATCCCTCATGGGCAACATGGACACCACCTTCGCCCTGCACTAGTTCAATGATTACTGCTGCAGTCTCCTCGGTAATCGCCGATTGTGCAGCCTCCAGATTGTTGTAACGGATATGCGTCACACCTGGTATTAGAGGGGTAAAGGGTTCGCGATAATGCGGGTCCCAGGTAGTGGAAAGAGCACCCATTGTACGGCCATGGAAACCTCGCAATGTTGCCACAATCCCTATACGCCCGGTTACCAGACGTGCAAACTTAAGTGCTCCCTCGACAGCCTCTGTACCACTATTACAAAGAAAAAAGTTCGTGATGCTTTCTGGAGTAATCTGTGCCAGCCGCTCAAGGAGACGAGCACGTATATCATTATAGAAGATCTCAGGACAAGTAATCAGGCGCTGAGCCTGGGCAGCTAGCACAGCAGCTATTTCCGTGCGTCCATGACCAATGTTCGCAACTCCGTGACCGCCAGCACAATCGATATACTCATGCCCGTCAACATCCCATAATAGAGCGCCCTTACCTCGTACGATAGCTATCTGGCGCTTGCCATAGACACCACTAGTATAGGTATTTTCAACATCGATGATTGTGCTCATAATTTCTGACTCCACTATGACACTGATACCGTTTCGCGATCTTCTTGCATTTGATTTATCATTGCAGGTATATGGGTAATCACGGTTCCAGAGCCTTCGACAACTGCACGTAGCGATTCACTGCCGATGCATACACGCGAGACATTACCCTGCAAAGCCTCCTGAGCACCAAGCAGTTTCTTGCGCATGCGGCCCTTAGCATAGCTCATATACTCTTCAAGCTGATCAGCTGGGATAGTACGAATAAGCGTGCTTGTATCCTGAGGATCAGCCAGTAGTCCAGGCACATTGGTCATAATCACAAGACTCCCAGCATGCAACGCGGCAGCAACAGCGGCAGCGGCGCGATCTCCATCGACGTTAAGACGCTCTCCTTGATGGCCCAAAGCTAATGGCGCGATAACGGGGGTATAGCCTACGTCCAGTAATTGCTCAAGTAGATCTGCATTCACTTGCTCGATCTGTCCGGTATAGTCGTCACGCAAGATCTGCACACGTCCCTCTGGCGTAACCGAGCGCACCACCGCTTTACGACGCGCAACCAACAACCGACCATCCACACCAGCCAAGCCAATAGCATTCACGCCCTGCTGCTGCAGGCTTGCAACCAGTTCACTATTAATCTGGCCTACCGCCATCGCGAAGATACGTAAGGTTTCGCTATCGGTATAGCGACTGGTCATGCCACTGGGCGAGGTGATCATACGAACGGTATGACCCAACTGCTCCGAGAGCGTATTGGTAAGATCAGAGCCGCCATGCAGCAGGACAACTCGCTGGCCCTCAGCAACATACTGGGCAACCTCACGAACGATATTTGCTGTGGCGACACCAGCGCCTCCGCCAATTTTCACAACAAGTGTCGGGGATACGGCGGGCGCAATGAATTGGGCCCCTACAATTGGCGATAAATCGCGCTGATCAGCTTGATTGGTACATGAGAAGTTACCAAATGTCATGATCGTCAAACTCCTTTCTGGGTCTCGTTTGGCTCATCGAAAAGCGATGGTTGGCTCATGAACCTATACGGGATGCAATCCAGGGAAGGTCAATCCTAACGTCTCGTCCCAACCGAACATACAGTTAAGAGCCTGCACACCATTACCGGCTGCCCCCTTCATCAGGTTATCAAGGGCAGAGATTACCACGACTCGCTGCTGCTCCACATCGAGAGCAAAACCGACATCACAGAAGTTACTTCCCGCTAGAATTTTTGGCTCGGGATAGCGATAGACACCACTGCGCTCTTTGACCAGACGAATAAATGGCTCACGCTGGTAAGCTTCGCGGTAGATGCGCCACAAGGCACGCTCATCCAGGCGTTCATTGATAAAAACATGGGCTGTGACGAGGACACCGCGTACCAACTCGATCGCGGTAGCAGAAAAAGCTACCGTCTGCGCCAACAGCATAGAAGACTTCGCAAAATCACCCGCTTCGTCATGCCCATCGGTCCATTCATTGGCTCTCTGGCAATTCATTGCCCGAGTGTAGGGACCCGATTTATCGCGTCCGCTGTCTCCCATCGCATCCATGGGACAAATGCGTCCAAGTTCCTGAATAAGTTCGGCTGTGTGGCGATGGCCAGTTGGTTCAAATGAACGTACAGCACCACTTCTATCGGGATGGTGACTGCCGAGTCCGGGAGTTGCTCCAGCTGCCGAGGAACCGACTTTGGCTTCAACAACGAGTGGAATATTCTGGTTCACAATGCCTGCCCGATAGAGTGGGGCCAGACCTAGGATCGCCGTCGTTGCCATACAACCAGTACCACTGACTAGATTCGCTTCTGACAATTCCTCGCGATGCAATTCGGGCAATCCGTAGACCGCCTCCGACAACAGCTGTGATGCTTGATGTTCATGCCCGTACCACTGCTGGTAGAGTTCTGGCGAGCGCAGGCGGAAATCGGCTGCTAGGTCTATGATGCGCGGAGCAATAGCCTGATAGTGTTCAATAGCCTCCCCCGAAACACCATGCGGCAGGCAGAGAAACAACACGGCACATGTGGTAAGATCGTCAGGATGACAAAAACGCATGGCTGTTAGCTTGCGCAAATTTGGATGGGTGCTATGCACAAAGTGTCCAGCATGGCTACTAGATGCCACCTGCGTCAGCTCCACCTGCGGGTGGAAAAGCAGTAGCCGGATCAACTCGCCTCCGGTATAGCCGGACCCTCCGACAATGGCAACTCGTACACGACTCACCGCAGCACCTCTTCCCGTACATGGCTTACTATATACTCAAGCATCTCTTGCGGAATATTGACACCCGTTGGGGCAATACTATTGCGAAACTCCATGGTGGCATTAATCTCATTAACTAGCAAGCCGCCCTCCTCGTCCTCCAGCACATCAACGGCCAGGATGCCACCGCCGACGGTTTGCGCTGCGCGGGTACAAAGGCTATCCAGATCGGGAGTCACGGGACAATTGCTGGTCACTGCGCCGCGAGCTGTATTGGTCACCCAATGCTCGCTCGTACGATAAATGGCACAGATCGTTCGATCCCCTAGGACAAAGGCTCGGATATCACGCCTTGGCTTAGCAACATACTCCTGAATATAATGAATATGATGCTGATAAGAACCAAGGGTCTCGCGGTGTTCTATGACTGCCTCAGCAGCGTCACGATCATTGATACGCGACAGCAAACGACCCCACGAACCAGTGATAGGCTTGACAACAGCGGGATAGCCCACAGTCTCAATACCCTCGATAGCTCTTTGTTCGTCAAACGCTAGCATTGTATGGGGCACCGGAATACCAGCTTGCAATAAAGCCAGCGTGGTCAGCAGCTTATCATTACAGGTGGTAGTTGTCGCGGCAGAGTTAAAGACTGGAATACCCCA
>Ga0193729_1000476_pt1 | contig 20923 bp, 19 predicted proteins | sample U1c2metaG_FD_143036 | JGI IMG/M metagenome (GOLD analysis project Ga0193729, IMG submission 143036) | Soil microbial communities from a riparian zone of the East river system, Colorado, United States - U1c2 | ecosystem: Environmental > Terrestrial > Soil > Riparian zone | place: USA: East River...
TCCCGTGATACTGATGTTGGGTTTGTTTCCCTCCATTCAGTACATTCATGGGACGACAAACAATCATTACCTTTCGATGGCACATTGGAGGCAAGGCGAGGTTGCTGTCTCACGGTTTTTGAGACATGTGGTAGCTGGTCAAGAACACCCCGACCCTCCTCGCCGGGAGCGCGACGAGTTCAATCGCGTCCAAGGCATTCCCGATCCTTCCTATGAAACCCTGATTTGCGCCGGTGAGGCGAAAATGGTTCTTCACTTGTTTTTGCACGATTACGATGATGAGAAGATTCTCTCATTTTGTGCCGAGGAGCCCATGTTTGTTTTCACCAACGATCAGGATCTATGGCGCCAAAACAAAAAGATTCTTGTCGGTTATGTTCCGCATGGCAAGGATCTGAAAATAATTTGGGAAAAAGGTTCAAGAGCAGAGGGAATCATTAAAATGCTGAAGCCCGCTCGAGAACTTGGCACAGAGGACTCTCTCTTCTTTTCTTTTGCCGGAAGGACATGGAACTTCTACGTTATCAACATACCTAATAACAATATTCGGCAATTTCAGGAACACGTTCGCGCTTTGCCAGATCTTCTTCCATAGTGAGGTATCCAATTGCGGACTCGTAAAGTCCCGCTACAGATAGATCACGCGCCAATCTCCATCCTATGATCCTTTTGGAGAACGTCGTAGCGATGGTTTATGGCCAGCAGGTGTTTGGCTCACTCCATTCACTCGCAAGGGGACAAACCTGTAGCCGCCGCTTATTACCTGCGGTGGCTCGGGCCGGTTTTTTGCTTTCGCCTGTCGTAGAGCCAATCCCTTTTCGCTTTGGGATCGACGAACTGGCAGAATGAATTGGCAGACCTTGAAGTGGCGTCAATCCGCATTGGCGCTGCTGGCGGAAGCAGAGTAGCAAACCATTATCTATGACCGCCTGTGCGAATGAATTTCTATCGTTTGGATTTTCAGCGGCAGGCACTGGCTCACAAATGAAACTTGTCAGCCGCTAGCTGCGCTGGCCGGAGCGGAGCGACACCGCCGAGTAGGCCGTCGCATGTTGCACGCCTTGGGCGAAGCGAACAGCTACATTGGTATCCTTATTAGTTTTCCCCCGCTCCAGCGCCTGCATCTCCCCTCGCTGCGCTCTGCCGCGCCTCCATTGTCATTCGGGCTATGTCTTACGACTAATAAGAAATCAGTGTAAGATCCGCGTAAAAGACCTTGAAAATGACGTGTCGGCGAGTGCTCGCAGTCGTCAAGGCACACATGCCTATTTAGGAACCCGGAGGTAATCTCCGCGGCTGAAGTATTTTTCCAGCCAGACATAGAGACAAATAAACAGATACCGGCTCCCCATTTCTTTGAGCTGCAGCTTTGACGTTCCCGTGCGTCGATTCCGCCAGGTGATGGGGATGGTAGTCCAGGAGTATCCACGCACGATCGCCTTCAGGGGGAGTTCTATCGTAGCGTTAAAGTGCGGCGCGATAAGAGGACGGCAGCCATCGATCACTTCCGTGCGATAAGCTTTAAACGCATTGGTGGTATCATTAAGGTTTATCCGAAACAGCACCTCGACGAAGTAATTGGCCAGCCGATTCAGAATCAACTTCGATTTTGGATAATCGATGACGCCGCCGCCGCGCATGAAGCGACTTCCGAAGACACAATCGTATCCTTCATTGAGTTTATGCCAGTAACGCACGACGTCGCGCGCATCGTCCGACTCATCAGCCATCATGATAACGGCGGCGTCGCCGGACATGTGATCAAAGCCACACGCCACAGCACGTCCGAATCCGCGCTGAGCAGAGTTTTTCACCGGCTTGAGGGTGGGAACACGGTCCTTGGCTGAGGTGAGAATCGTCCAGGTTTGATCGGTGCTGCCATCGTCCACCACGACAATTTCGTGCGGGACATTGTGGAGCCGCAGTTCCACATAGAGATGCTCGACGGTCGATGCAATGCAGTCCTCTTCATTTTGCGCTGGGATGACCACCGAGAGCAACTGCAACGGTGGCTTGGTGAGAGGGACACCACTCATATGCAGCCGGATATGCCAAGCCATTCGGGATGGGCCTCAGCGTGTTGTGCGATTTCCTCGAGGATCTGCTCGACCCGAACAGTGGGCCGCCAATCCCACTGACGCTTTGCTCGGGCCGAGTCCAGTACCATCCAAGGAACGTCATACCGACGCGAAGCAGCGTCGCGTCCCACAGTATGGTTTCCGAAACGCGCTGCGCACCAGGAGCTAAGCTGAGCCACCGATATTGCCGAACCAACACCGCCGCTGACGTTTTGGACACGCTCGACTTGTCGGTCAGGCGATTTCATTTGCTTCCAGACAAGCGCTGCTACATCGCGGGGATGCAAGCAGTCGCGCACCTGATGTCCCTGCCCATCAAAGCCGCTGTACTTAAGTGGTCGTCGTCGTAAATAAGAGTTAATCCAAAAGGCAAAAATTCCCTGATCGACTTTCCCGAATTGACCAGCACCTGCAAGCACGCCACAACGGTTGACCCAGATCGGTAAGCTAAAAGCCTCGCCGTATTCCAAGGCGAGTAGCTCGGAAGCGAGTTTTGTAGCCCCGTAAAGGGAGAGCGGTGCCGTGGTGGGGAAGTTCTCCGCGACGCCTTCACTCGACAAACCAGCAGCGCGATTGGAGTCCAGCCGCGGACAATACGCCTCGTTTTCGATGGACACGGGCAGGTTGACCAGCGGCGCGATTGAATAAACTCGGCTGGTGCTGAGCAGGATTAAACCGGCGCCCGTTCGCTTACAGAATTCGAGCAGGTTTATGGTGCCAACCAAGTTATGCTCGAGCAATTGGCGGCTGCTCGATTCACCGTTCACGCCAGCCAACACACTTGGATTGGCTGCCGCGTCGATTACCCATTGAACCTGTGGTAGGACATCGACATCACTTCGACTGCGCACGTCGCCATGAAAAACGTGGACTCCAGACACCCGGAGTGACGCGCGATTTTGTTCGCTGCCTGTGCGAAGGAGGTTGTCGATACCCCAGAGTTCGATTCCTGAATCAAACTCCCGGAGTGTTCGTGCTAGAATGCTTCCAGTAAAACCACAAATCCCAGTGATGAGTATTTTCATTCGGCTAAAGCCGGGTGTGCGAGCGTGCTTATTGCCGGATTGCGTTCGCAGCTGGCGGTGCCTCTGCACCAGGTTCAATTGACTCCTGTACCAAGTAACGAGGTCGCCCTTTCACTTCTTCGTAAATCCGGGCCAGATATTCGCCAATGATACCGAGGCTGATCATCAGAAGACTTCCGATAATTAGCTCCAACAGGATCACGGTCGCAAAGCCGCTGACAGCGCGGCCTGCCAACTTGAGGTATACTGTTTCCAGTGCCAGGAGAACTGATAAGCCGAGAAAAATAACGCCAGCAAACGTCACCAGGTGCAGTGGAAACGACGAGAAGGCTGTTATCCCAATGAGGGCGAGCTTTAAGCGTTTTAATACGGACCAGGTGGATTGACCAGCCGAGCGTGGCACTACTTCAAAAGGAATCTGGACGGTGTTGAACCCCATCCATACGGTCATTCCCCGAAAGAACACATTGCGCTCGTTCATGTCCCGCCACGCATCGACGGCTTTGCGATTCATCAGCTTGAAATCCGATGCGCCCTTAAAATGGAATCCGGAAAGTTTGTTCAGAATAAAATAGAAGAGCTGGGCGCCAAATTTACTCGATAGCGATTCACGACCGCGTTTGCGTTTGACGGCTTCAACAATATCGGCTCCAGAGTTCTGCCACAGGCGCACCATATCCGGAATAAGGGATGGTGGGTGTTGCCCATCGGCATCCATGATAATCACGGCATCCCCGCGTGCGTTCTCCAACCCCGCACACAGAGCCGCCTCCTTACCGAAATTTCGGCTCAGGCGCAGGGCGCGCAATGCGTGAGAAGTTTTCGCTTCAGCTGTGATCACCTGCCAGGTGTTGTCCGGTGAGCCATCGTCAATAAGTATAAGTTCATATGGCAGGCTGCACTGCTCCAGAGAGCTGCGGACACCTGCCAGCATTACCGGCAAATGAGCGACCTCGCGAAAAACGGGCATAACGACCGAAACGAGTAGCTGCCTCGCTTGGGGGCTACGGGACTCTTCCATAAGCAGCAACTGTCGTAGCAGGCACCCACATCTTAAGGCGCGCAAGCACAGGTGGCATACTCAATCTAAATTTTGCCGCGATTAAACCGAGTGGAAAAGCATGGGGGTACGGCAGCCTACGAACGTCAATTAATCCACCTTGATACATCAACGCTCTTAAGCTTTGGAAGTCAAAATAAACCACATGTTCGGGGACTTTGAAAGAAGGCCAACGTCGGCCCATCGTTCTTCTCAATGCCCCTCCAATGTCCGGCGTAGCCACCACGATGTAGCCGCCTGCCTTCGTGTGACTGGCTAGTTGTTTAACGAAACTCAACGGCTGGTACACGTGTTCTATTACTTGGATAGCAACGATGCAATCGAATTTGCGGTCAGGCGAAACTTGCTCGATTCCTCCAACGAGCACCTCGGCACCTGTTGCACGCGCGATCTCTGCGCCCTGGGCCGAAAACTCTGTGCCGACGCGCCGACTGAACAACGAGCGCGCCTCGTCAAGCAGGTAGCCGTAGCCACAGCCGACTTCCAAAAGATCGCCACCAGTCAATCCGCGCTTGGTGAGATTTCGCAGTAGGCGTTTAAACGTCGCCCGCAATGCTGCTTCCTGGCCCGTGTAGCTCGTGTCTGCGTACCCGCAGGCGCCGCCCTCGTAATACGAGGATTGGCGATACACCTCTTGCATCGCGGCCTCCATAAGCCGCGGGTAAAGATAGTGAAGTCCGCATGCTTCACAGCACGCGATGCGATACGGCTCATGCAAACGAAACGGAAAATGACGTTGCTCGCCCCCGCATACGGGGCAAGCCGGATATTCAAGCTTCACGGAGACGTCCGCGGTACTTTCTTGTGAAATCATCTCTGCTGGCGATGTGAACTCTCGCTGTATAGTCGCAGAACGGCCAAACTCCACGATTCGCCTGCGAAGTCGTTGTCCATTCCGAAGATTAGCTTCATTCTCTCTTGCGGCAATCATAGCGAATTCAGATTCCGAGTCTGGATCAGACTGCAGCATGCCTATGGTTCACGGCAACCTCCTCGGTCCTGCAAGCCGGTTCGCCATATCATAATTCATTTGCTCTCCAAATCAGATGGCGAGCGGATGGTCGTGCTTCTCTCAGCATGGATTCGCACTTGCGCGGCACCTTGGAAACGCCTATTAGCTTGATCCTCATGGTTCATCATGTCGTTCTCTACAAACTCAAGCCCGAGGTCACGCCCGCCCGCGTGGAAGCGATGATGATGAATGCCCGGATGCAGCTTCTGAAAATTCCCGAGGTCCTTAGCATCAAATGCGGGAAACGGATCGACCCCGAATCGGACTGGCCATTCTTCATCGCCATCGATTTTGAGTCGATGGATAAGTACACCATCTTTCGCGAAGACTCGATCTTCGTGAAGTTCAATGAAGAAGTCATTAAACCGAACACCGAGGATTCTCTGACGCTGGATTTCGAGATGGATCCCGGCAAAGACGTCCGCTTCTCGTAGAGTGGGAGAACGCTCAACGCTCAACGCCCAACTTCCAACACCGAAGGCAGAACCCCGTTTCAGCTTGCGCAACGTCAATCTGCAATCCGCAATCCGCAATCCGCAATTGTAAGCTGTGCGGCTCGGTTATCTTTACTCTCGCTATCCAGTCATTTCGCAAACATTTTGCGATGCGGAGATGCTCGCGCTGGAGAGGCTTGGTCTCGAGCTGACTATTGGATCGGTCTATCCGCCGCTTACAGGTCTGCGTCACGAACATATCTCCTGCCTGCGCGCCTCCATTCATTACGCGCCGCCGCAGGAAATCCTGAAAATCTTGGAGAACGCGGCGCGAACAACCGGCAAATGGCCGCGCGATCTTGTCCGGCAACATGAGCAAAAATATGGCCCGAGCGCGAAAGCAGAGCTGCGCGCGCGCAATGCGTTATATTTCGCAGACTTCTTCGCGCGCAATGATGTCGAGCACGTACACGTGCATTTCGCCAATCGCGCAGCGCACACTGCGCTTTTTCTGAAAGAAATTTCCGGGATTCCATTCAGCGTCACCGCGCACGGGCAGGACTTCATGAAAGACCTCGGCAGCGACGATCTTCTTCGCGAGATCTGCGCGGCCGCGGAGTTCGTCGCGGCTGAGACCGATTACAGTCGTGAGCTTCTTTGCCGGCGCTGTCCCGATTCTGCAGCAAAAATTCACCGCGTTTACAACGGAATCGATCTCGAACGCTTTCCCATGACGAATGGCGAACCGCCGCGACCTCTCCGCAGCGAGCAACGTGTGGCCGCGCCCTACCAAGCCCCGCGCATCATCAGCGTCGGCCGACTCGTTGAATTTAAGGGATTCGAGCATCTCATTGATGCTTGCGCCGAGCTTGCGCGCCGAGGATTCGATTTTGCCTGCGATATCATTGGCGACGGCCCGCTGCGTGAAACGCTGCGGTCAAAGATCGCGAAATTAAACCTCTTGTCGCGAATTAATCTACTCGGGTCACTGTCACAAAAAGCGGTGCTGGAAAAGCTTCGAGACGCTGACATTTTCGCTTTGGCTTCGACTGCCGATGCGCAAGGAGCCACAGATGTTTTTCCGACGGTGATCCTCGAGGCCATGGCGTCTGCGCGTCCGGTGGTTTCTACACGCCTTGCTGGAATTCCCGAATTGGTAGTAGACGGCGAAACGGGCTTATTAGTTTCGCCCGGCGATACTGCCGCGCTGACAAAGGCACTCCAACACTCGGTGTGCGATGGCGAATTGCGACTGCGTTACGGCCGTGCCGGACGTATGCGGATTGAGCAGCATTTCCGAATTGAAGACACGGTCGCGCCACTGCTCAAACTGTTCAAGAAGGCATCGGCTGCGTCCGACAAATCCAATCAGCGCCGCGTTTCGCACCCGGCTCCGCGTAGCTCCGGCGTGGCAGGCAGCGAAGCGGCTATAGAAATCGTGTATCTGATCGATCGCTGGCCGGATAAGGATTTGCCACTTCTCGAGCGCGAGCTGGAGGAGATGAAGCAACGGAGTGTGCCGGTCGTTCCGTTCGTGTGCGAATTCGATTCGAATGTCCGGTTAAATCGCGCCAGCGAAGAGATTGCGCCGTCACTCGAATTTTTGCCGGATCCGATGGTTTTGGAAGCAGAGTGGCGGGCGAATCCGGTGCTCACACAAACATTGGAAGAAGAACGAGCACAACAGACCAATCGCGTGCCGAGCGGAATTTTTTTGCGGCAGGCGCGTTTTGCTCTCGTGTTGCACAAGCTGCTTCGAGGCAAAAAAGTATCGCACGTTCACGCCACGAGTTCGCGTGCGCTAGTCTGCGCGCTCATGTTAAAAAAACTTCTCAATATCACGGTGAGCGCCACGATTGAAGCCCGGCCAGAATTACCGCAAAACTGGATCCATCACGCATTGTCAGAGTGTGTGGGTGGCCGTTTGGCAGATCGGAAATTACTCGATGGACGTGGCACTTTTCTTGTCGATAAGACGACATTCCGTTCCGGTCCGCGGAAGGCGCTCCGGTTGATGACTCGCAAAACTGGCATCGATTTGACCACCGGAACACGTTTCTGGCAGGAATGGGCGAACTTGCTCACGCAGTGGCGCGGCGGGCAACGAATTCAAAATCGATAATATATTTTTTGCCCGCGAATCACGCGAATCGACGCGAATATTATGACAGAAATTATTTATAAGACGGAGAGCTACTCCATCATCGGCGCGTGCTTCGAGGTATACAACGAGAAAGGTTGCGGCTTTCTGGAGCCCGTTTCCCAAGAATGCTTAGGAATTGAGTTCGAATACCAACGGATTCCCGCAATTTCTAAACCGTCCCTTACGCTGAGCTATCGGGGCCGGGTCCTGGCCCAGACTTATGAGCCAGATTACGTCTGCTTCGGTAAGATTATCGTCGAACTAAAAGCTGTCTGCGCATTAGCGGACGAGCATCGCGCCCAACTTTTAAACTATTTGCATGCAACCGGTTTCGAGCTTGGCCTCTTGGTGAATTTCGGGCACTACCCTAAGCTCGAATACGAACGCATTGCCAGGACCCAATACATCATACCCAAAGCCGATTTTTCCGATATTTCCCTTTGATTTATTCGCGTCAATTAGCGTGATTCGCGGGCTACTAAACAAATGAACAAAAAAGCCATTCTCCTCGCCGGTGGCGCGGGAACGCGTCTTTATCCGCTGACAAAAATCGTCTGCAAACAGCTTCTGCCGATCTACGACAAACCGATGATTTGCTATCCGCTGGCGACTTTGATGCTCGGCGGTCTTCGCGAGGTGCTCATAATCTCGACGCCAAAAGATCTGCCGATGTTGCAAGATTATCTCGGCGATGGGGCGCAACTTGGTATTCGCATAGAGTACGCCGAGCAACCGAAGCCCGAAGGAATTGCGCAGGCATTTCTAATCGGCGCAAAATTTATCGGGGACTCGGGCGCGTCGCTTATTCTTGGCGATAACATTTTCTATGGGAAACTCGATTTTTATCGCGATGCGCTCACTTTCGAGCGGGGCGCCTGCGTTTTTGGCTATCAGGTTCGCGACCCCGAGCGCTATGGCGTGGTCGAGTTCGATGCGGATGGCAAAGCCATTAGCCTCGAAGAAAAACCCAAGCAACCGAAGAGCCATTTCGCTGTGCCCGGCCTCTACGTTTATGACGAGAGAGTTGTCGATCTTTGTCGCACACTGCGGCCATCGGCACGTGGCGAGCTCGAGATTACGGACCTGAATTTGCTTTATTTACAGCGCGGCGAGCTGCAGGTGAAGCTGCTCAGCCGCGGCATGGCCTGGCTCGACACTGGCACCACTAAAGCATTACTCGAGGCCAGTAATTACATTGCCACCATCGAGCATCGGCAGGGTTTGAAAATCGCGTGCCTGGAGGAGGTTGCAATGCGCATGGGTTTCATTGCGCAATCCGATCTCGCAAAAATCATCGACCGATTGCCGAAGAACGAATATCGGGACTATTTGCAAATGGTTTGCGACGAAGGGCCGGGTGCTGGGCTGGAGCCGGTAGGATAGTCTCAGCCTCCCGAAACTTCTCATTAACACCGGCTTTTAAGCCGGTGTGGATCGAGACCCACGGAACCGCCAGCCGTTTGAACGGCTTATCGAGCTACTGTGAAGCAAAGCCGTTGAAACGGCTTGGCACCCAAGTGCTTTCAGCACCGGCCTAAAGGCCGGTGTTAATGATTACTTCGGTTGCTCGCGCAGAAGATGGTTTGTGTCGGCGATCAGTTTGGTCACCGCCTCGGGCTCGGTCGCGTCGTAATAGCCGCGGATTTGACCGTGTCGGTCCACTAAAACCATCCGCGTGCTGTGCACCGGAATTCCCTGTGCATCGCTGCCGTCTGACACCGCAAGTTTAAAGCCGTCATGCGAAAGCTTGTAGATTGCAGATTTTGGTCCCGTGAGAAAATCCCACCGGCCCGGGTCAGCCTGCAATCTCTCCGCGTAGCTTCGCAGGACTTGCGGTGTGTCTTTCTCCGGATCAACGCTGAACGACACGAGGCGCACATCGGTTTTTTCCAACGGTTTTTGCAGTTCGCTCATTCGGGTGCTGATCATCGGGCATGGCCCCGGACACGTCGTGTAAACAAAATCGGCGATCCAGATTTTGCCGGCTAACTGTGGTGAACCAAACGGTTGCCCGTCCTGATTGGTCAGCTGAAATGAAGGGACCGAGCCGTAGGAAGAAACAGTGCGCTGCCGGAGCGCTTGTACTTCGAGCTGACGCAGCCAAAGCAATAGTCCGAGCGTGATCAGCGGGATCAGGATCAATGTAACCTTCCATACGATTGCGCTACGTGAGGGCACGACTGGCGCTGTTACAGAATCGGCATTCATCATCGTGTTAGCCAAAGCTTATCAGGTTTTCGCACGGAAGTGCTTTGGGAGTGCGGGGTGTCTTCGCACCGCTTTTGGATCTTATCGCTCACTGTTTCAAAGCGACGCGAGGACGCGGTCGCACTCCAAAAGCTTCGCAAAATGTTTCGGCACAAGATCCGAGATCGTATTCATGATTTCGTCAGAATCAGTGCGCCGAGCAACAGTGGAAGATAAACGATTGAGGCGATGAACAGTAAACGCGCTGCGCTCGCATTGCGCATCCGTAGAAAGCGCATCGCAACGGCAATGAACATACCGCCGAGCAAAAGCTCGACTCCGAGATAAACAAAATTGGCGATTCCAAGAAAGGCAGGCAAACCCGCTATCACCAGGAGCAGGATGCAGAAAAAGACACTTTGGCTTGCACTGCGTTCGCCGCTGCGGTCATCGCTCGAAATCATGCGGAAGCCGGCCCGGGAATAGTCTTCGCGGTACATCCAAGCGATGGCGAAGAAATGCGGCAACTGCCACAAAAAAACTATGGCGAAGAGACTCCATGCACCCGCGCCGATGCTTCCGCGCGCAGCCGCCCAGCCGATCATGGGGGGAATCGCGCCCGGAATGGCGCCGACTGCAGTGTTCGCGGTGCTGGCGCGCTTGAGCGGAGTGTAAGCAAGAATGTAAATCGCGATCGTTATGGCTGCCAGCGCTGCGCTTAGCGCATTGCAAACAATCGCCAGATATCCAACTCCGAAAACCGATAGCGCGATGCCAAGGATGAATGCTTGCAGCGGCCGCATTCGACCCGCCGGAATCGGGCGTGTTCTCGTGCGTCGCATCAGCGCGTCGGCTCTGCGTTCCCACCATTGATTGAGCGCCGCTGCGCCTGCTGCTGCCGCGGCTGTTCCAAAGACCACATGGAACAGCGCCATGTAATTGATCGGTGATTCCGATCCGAGATAAAAACCGACCGCCGTTGTGAGCAGAACAAGCAGCGTCAGTCGCGCCTTCACCAATTCGGCGAGATCGCCAACGACACTATTGCGCGATGCAGCAAGATTCGGATTTTCAAGCGCGGCCGTTTTCATGCACGAACGGGGTCGCTGTGCGGCGCGCCCGGTCCGGCGGCTGCCGGATACCCAAGCGCTCTTTGTGAAATTCGCCAGCAAATCGCCGAAATGCTCACGCCAAAAGATAGCATGACGGCGCCGAGGGCGACATGCGCCGTCGCCACATCGGCTGCTTTGTTGCTCCAGATTGTCCATGCACCAAGCGCAATCTGGCAACCGACCAGCGTGACCCAAAAAATCGACAATCGCTTCAGCGCAGCAAAACGTGGCGCATCCCTCCCGACGCGAATACAAAACGCGATCACGGCAATGGCAATTATGAGCGCCAGGAATCGGTGCGCCATTTGTAACCAGATTTGAAATGCAGTCACATTCGATAAACCGCGGGTGTCGCGCCACGCGTTGATTTTTGCAAGCGCGGCCGCGCCCGTGCCCGGTATCCACGCACCGTTCGCCGTTGGAAAATCGAGAATTGCCAGGTCGCGATGTTGATGGCGCATCGTCGCTCCCAGAGCGAGCTGAACGTAAATTGCAATCGTGATAGCAATCGCGAGGCTTTTAAGTGGCGGAAATTCTTTGAGATTGACAGTCGCGTTGGAGATTGCTCGCCAAAAACTTGTCGTAACGAGCGCGATGAACACCAGCAGCCCGAGAAATGCTTGCGCGATACAGGCGTGAAAGATTCCGATTTCATCTTTCATCATGGTGACGCGAAGACCACCAAGAATTCCCTGCAAAATCACTCCACCAAGCGCGATCACGCCGAGATTGCGCACCCATTGCCGATCTTCGCTAAGCCAGAGCCACACAGCGAGAATGATCGTGAGAAATCCCACGACGGACCCCATCAAGCGATGCGTGTGCTCAAATAAAATTCCGCCGACCCACTTTGAGACGGGAAACAAAAACATGTTGTAGCCGAACGTGGTCGGCCAGTCGGGCACGGCGAGACCGACGTTTTTACTGGTCACCATTCCGCCACTGCAAATGAGCAAAATTGTCATAACGCACGTGAGCCACGCGAAACGGTTCAGCCATCTGGTAGAGCTTGCCGAAGGCATTCGAGGTCAAACTAACCGCGGATTACGCAGATTTCGCGGATCAATTTTCTGTAGCCGTCGCCCTGTGGGCGACGTGCGCGCTTCGCACAGCGAAGCGGCTACAGCTGAGGCCTGGGCGAACTGCCAGGTTGAGGCGGATTCTGTTGCGACTGCTGCGGCGCTCCTCCCGGTGGATGCGGCTGCTCGCCCGGGTTCGGCGGTTTAGCCGCACCGGGTGGCAGAGTGGTACCGGGCGTCGGACCAATCGGCGGTTCGCCGGCCGGACGCTGCGTCGGTGGAGGTGGTGCCGTTTGTGTTCCGGAAAGCTCGGCGCGCTCCTTGAGCCACGCCTGGTAATCCTGCGGCGTATCGACCACGAGAGTGCCTTTCATTCCGGAATGGCCGAGACCGCAAAGCTGGGCGCAAATCACTTCGTAGCTCCCGGTTTTAACTGGCGTAAACCAAATTGGAATAAGCGAGCCTGGGATCGCATCCCCCCCGATGCGCATAGCCGGCAAAAAGTAATCGTGGATTACATCCTTGGAGGACAGTTCAGCGACTATCGGTCGATTTACTGGCACATGAAGTTCGCCACTTGTCACGATGTCGTCCTTACCAGCGGGATCATTCGGATCGAGACCCAGCGGATTTGTGTTGCTCACAAAACCTACATCGCGCCGGCCAAACTGGCCATCCGGTCCGGGCAGGTGATAGTTGAAACTGAACTGTTGCGCCACGACGTGAACAAGCAACGCGTCTTTGCCTGGCGGAAATTGATTCACGCGTCTCGCCCAAAGAGGAATAGCAAAGCCGAGGAGGAGCACCGCTTCGATCAAGACAACGGAAAATTCCAGATGGGTTGAAATGCCGCTCCTGACTCCCAGGTGATCAGCGCGAGGGTGAACTCGTTTCCGAAAACGAATCAGAACGAAAATAAAAAATGCGGACCAACCAAAAAAAAGCGCGGCCATGAACCAGTGACAAAACTCGATGATGTGGTCGATCTGATATCCATGTGATGAGGCGTTCGGCGGCTGCCCGAGGAATTCATTGATCAGCGCCAGACTATTCATACTTACTCAGATCTTCTTCAGCGAGCTCCTGGTGGGGTTCGGTGGGCATGCGACCGTGCCGCCAGAGGTGAAAACTAAACGCGCCGATCCCACCCATCACAGAGAGGACTGCGCCGAATAAGAACCAGATCGCAACCGCCATGTGCTCGGTCGATTTTCCATCTTTCGCGCCGTAGCAGAACGGGCATGCCAACGCTTGCTGTGTCGCCCAAACAAACAATAAAAGCACGATCGATAAAATTTTCGCTTTCATGAGATGATGCGAAGCCGTTTCATTTTGCGATAAAACCAGAAGCCGTAAACCATCAGCGCAATCGCAACGACAAACGACGCGATCGCTCCCGCGAGATAAACGGGCGCGCCTTCCACGAGATCGACCCAGACGCACCATGCCGCGGTCCCCAGCGCGAGCAGCGTCGAGAAAATAATGAAAACTATATGGAAAGCTTTAAGGGACATTTAGCGATAGATCGGGTAATCGTACCACGCCAATAAAATAAGCCAGAACATGCCGAGCACAAAAAAACCGGTGAAGATCAAGATGCGATAAATGAGCCGTCTTTCCGCGGCCAGATGCATGAAAACCGCGGCGACGGCGCCCGCTTTTAAGGTCGCCACCAACATGGCGATGCTGATATTGGCTTTGCGCGTTCCGAAATCGACGTAGGAAAGAGCCACCGTGATAGCGGTAAAGGTCAGCAAGAGCGCGCCCACCATCAGATAACCTCTGACGTGCTTTTGTATGCCGTGCGCGTATTCCTCGTATTCCTTTGGATCCTGCGAAATATCGGGCGGATTGTTCATGGCTCAGAGCAAGTAAAAAAGCGGGAACACAAAAATCCAGACCAGATCAACAAAATGCCAGAAAAGGCCGCTTACTTCGACGCGATTAGCAAGGTGTTCCGGGTTGCGCTGATAAAGCCTTTTGCTGACAGGCAGCCACATGTAAATGAACACGAGCACGCCGCCGAGCACGTGCATGCCGTGCAGACCGGTGATGGTGAAGTAGCTGGCGAAATACGTGTTGTGCGTCGGCAAAAACATCGTTGCCCGCAGGACGTCTTCCTTCTCGATCGTTGCGATCTTGTCCGTGACTGGAAGCGGGAAAAAGTGCGGCCGATCCATTGCCGGATTGTCTGGCTCGGCATTCACCGGATCGAGCGCTACTTCGTATTCTTTTGCATTCTGGCTGTGCAGATGACCCGTGATTTCAATTCGCGGCTCGAATCCTTTTTCAGCGCGCCGCTGATTCCCCAGGTACTTTTCGTACTTCCAGAGCGCCTCCGGTTTAATGTAAGCGCCGAAGTGCTCGAATTTTTGCGGCCATTCGTAAGCGAGTTTGACCGTTAAAAAAATCACACCGCACAAAATGGTGATCAACATATACCACCAGTAGGCGCGATACCGTCTCATCTTCAGCGATGCCCATGCCAGCACGACCGTCACCGAAGACAGGATCAAAATCGCGGTGTTCATCGTGCCCACAGGAACATTGAGTAGTCCGTGCGGCCACGTGCCGGGCGCGGCGTCGATCCGCAGAAAAATGTAAGCGGAGAAAAGCCCGCCGAAGAGCATCACTTCGGACGCAAGAAAAAGCCAAATGCCGATCTTGGCGTTCCAAAGCCCGGTGTCGGGTCGAGTCGAGATCGTGTACGGGATTTCCATGATTTAGAAGATTGAAATCGCGGATGGAAAGTTCCCAGGGACGACCTCTTTGCTGAGCGTGGACGGATTCGCCTCTCCCCTTACTGAAGGGGAGAGGATTGAGGTGAGGGGTTCAGGCCACACAATTATGCGATGTTCAACCCTCACCCTACCCTCTCCCTTGCAAAGGGAGAGGCGACCGCTATCCACTCTAATTGTCTCGTCATTCGTCATTCCGATTCCGTTATTGCCAACATTTCCATCGGTCGGTCAGACAAGGACCGGCTCGGCGGGAGGCTTGCGACGAGTGCGCTCGGCCGGTTCGACCGGTTCGTTCTGCATCGTGTAATCGCGTTCGCTGCCTGGGAGACTGTATTCGTAAGGCCCGCGATAAGCGACGGGTATATGAATAAAATTTCCGTGCGGCGGCGGCGAAGGCGCAGTCCACTCCAGCGTGGTCGCTTCCCACGGATTGTCGTTCACCTTTTCGCCGCGCCAGATGCTCCAGAAGAAATTAATGATGAACGGGATTTGGGCGAGACCCATGATCCAGGCGGCCCATGAAATGGGATGGTTCCATTGGAACCCGGTCAGTCCCCAAATGGTGTGATCGTTCGAAACAGTCCACCCTTGTCCCCCGTCGTACCACCGCCGATGCATCCCGGCCATTCCCTGCAGGAACATTGGAAGAAAAATCACGTTCATGCAGATGAGCGTCGGCCAAAAATGCACTTTGCCCCAGAAATCGTTCATCTTTCGGCCGGTCGCCTTGGGGAACCAGTAATAAACGCCGGCGAAAAGCCCGAAGATTGTGCCTGGCGCAACGATGTAATGGAAATGCGCGATGATGTAATAGGTATCGTGCAGATAAAGGTCGGCTGAATTAAACGCCAGCGGAATGCCGGTAAGGCCGCCAATTCCAAACATCGGTAGGAACGCGGTGGCGAAAAGCATCGGGACCGTAAAGCGAATCGAGCCGCCCCACAGTGAGATGAAAAATGCGCTCAAGATTATCACTGATGGAATGGAGATCAGCAGCGTAGTCGTTTGGAAAAATGCGCTGACCGCACTGCCCATGCCCGTCATCCACATGTGATGGGCCCACACGATGAACGACAGAAATCCGATCACCAGCACGGAAAAAACCAGCGATTTATAACCCCAAAGTGGCTTGCGCGAATTGTTCGCCAAGATTTCGGCAACGATTCCAAACGCGGGCAAAATCAGCACGTAAACCTCGGGATGCCCGAGGAACCAGAACAAGTGCTGCCACAAAAGCGGGCTGCCGCCGCCGCTGATTGGCACCGGCGCGCCATTCACCACGAGACCGGCCGGCAGGAAAAAGCTCGTGTGCGCAACGCGGTCCATCAACTGCATGACGATCGCCGCTTCGAGCGGCGGGAACGCTAGTAGCAGTAGAAACGCGGTGACAAATTGCGCCCACACAAAGAATGGCAGCCGCATCCAGGTCAGACCTTTGGCACGCAATTGAATAATCGTGGTGATGAAATTGATCGCGCCAAGCAACGACGATGAGATGAGAAAAATAAAACCGATCAACCAGAGTGTCTGGCCGTTGAACACGAGATTACGTCCAGGCCCGGTATCGTCGAAAGCCGCCAGCGGTGTATAGGATGTCCATCCGCCCTTGGCCGCGCCGCCAGGCACGAAGAAACTGATCAGCATGATCACGCCGCCGACCGCGAAAGCCCAGAAACTTGCCGCGTTCACTTTCGGGAACGTCATGTCAGGCGCGCCGATTTGCAGCGGCACGACGAAATTTCCGAAAGCAGCAAAGGCCAGCGGCACAACACCAAGAAAGATCATGATCGTGCCGTGCATGGCGCCTAACGAGTTGTAAAAATCCGGCGTCATTTTTCCGTCCGGCATCGAATCGGCCCCGAAAATGTACGGCAGCCATTTGCCGATCACCGGCATCGCCTGACCGGGATACGCCAATTGCCAGCGCATCATCATCATCAGGCAGAACCCAAAGAAGAGGAATACCAGCCCGCAAAGGCCGTACTGGATTCCAATCACCTTGTGGTCGGTGGAAAAAATATATTTTCGCCACCATCCCAGCTCGTGATGCTCATGAGCAGCGTCGTGCCCGTGCGGTTCGTGATGCGTTTCGATAGAAGTGGAAGCGTCCATTTCAGAAAAAAGTTGCGCTTCAATATCTAGAGCCAATTACGTTTTGCAAAGCCTGAAATTCGAGATCGGAGACAGAACCGCCAGATGGTCTCCTTCTTGCGTTGTGCGAGATTTCTGTGTGCAGAATGAAGAAAACCCGCGCGCGATTATTCACCTCGACATGGATTGCTTTTATGCCGCCATCGAGGTGCGCGATCGTCCCTCGTTGCGCGGCAAACCGGTGGGCGTGGGCGGCGCTCGTGATCGGCGCGGCGTGCTGACGACGTGCAATTACGAGGCGCGCAAGTTCGGTGTGCGCTCGGCTATGCCGACTTTCATGGCGCTGCAACGCTGCCCAAACCTGATTGTGCTGCCGACGCGGTTCGATGTTTACCGGCGTGAAGCGGCAGTGATTCGCGGAATCCTTCATCGATTCACTTCAATCATCGAACCGCTGTCGCTCGACGAAGCATACCTTGACGTTACCGCACACCCGAGCGCGCCGGGAGCGCTCGCGCACGAGATCCGCACCGCGATCTTTGATAAAACGAGGCTGACGTCCTCTGCCGGAGTAGGTCCGAATAAGCTGATCGCCAAGATCGCCAGCGAATTAAACAAGCCGAACGGGCAATTTGAAGTGAAGCAGGAAAACATTCCCGAGTTCATGCGAGATTTGCATGTCCGCAAAATTTGGGGCATTGGCGAAAAGTCCGAGCGAAAACTGGAAGAACTTGGAGTCAAAACCTGCAGCGACCTCCAGCGCTTCTCGCGTCCGAAGCTCGTTGATGTGTTCGGCAAATTTGGTCTCGATCTTTACGATCTCTGTCGTGGCATCGATCATCGCCCGGTCGAGCCGGATCGTCCGCGCAAATCGCTCAGCACAGAGGAAACATTCACTGTCGATCTGACCACGCTAGAGCAATGCGAGGAAAGACTAGAAGAACTCTTCCAGGATTTAATGGCCGATCTGGCGCAAAAAGAATCGACCCGCGAGATCACGAAAATCTTCGTGAAACTAAAGTTCAACGATTTCACCCGCACAACTGCCGAGCGCGCGGGACTCCAGCCCGCGTTGGAAGATTTTCGTTCGCTGCTTGCGGAAGCGTTCGCCCGCACGGGAAAACCCGTGCGTCTCATTGGCGTCGGAGTTCGTTTCGCCGATACAACACCTGAAAACGCCCAAATGAATCTTTGGTAGGGCGCGCCACTCCGTGCGCGCCGCCACGCGAAATCGCAGAAGGGCGTGCAGAGGACTGCCCGCCCTACCTGTACGCGTATGTAGCACGGCAATTTTTACGAAAGCTGTCCAGGTTGAGCGAAGCGGCATAGGCGCCCGCGGTCGCAAAAGGATGTGCTGCGTATAATGTAATTTCGACGCGATGACTTCCGTTCAGGAAAGGAAAATCAGGCAAACCGGTTGTGAGGCGCGCTTTGATAATCTGACGCGTCAACTCTACGCGACTGACGCGTCGATTTATCAGATTCAGCCGGTCGGCGTTGCGTTTCCGAAGACCGCGCAGCAAGCGAGTGCAGTCGTTCATGCCGCAGCTGATGCGGGTCTTTCCATAACGCCGCGCGGCGCCGGCACAAGTTTGGTCGGCAACGCGATCGGCGAGGGATTGATTGTCGACTTTTCCCGCTACAACCGCCAGATCAGCGATCTCGATTTTGAAAAGCGCAGCGTGCGCATCGGGGCAGGTGTAGTGCTCGATCAGCTTAACGATTTTCTAAGACCGCACGGATTTTGCTTCGGACCCGATGTCGCAACCAGTTCGCGCGCCACACTCGGCGGCATGATCGCCAACAATTCGTCAGGCGCGCGATGCCCGATCTACGGAACCACAGCCGATCACGTTCTTTCCCTCGACATCGTAATGGCCGACGGCCGCGTTGAAGAAATCGGAGCAAGCCATAAGTCGTTAGGCTGTGAGCGGGCAAAGATCGAGGACCTCGTTCGCGAAGCGACGGCCGAGATGGCTGAGCGCTGGCCACCGGGCCTGATAAAGCGCTGGCCGGGTTACGGGATCGAAAAATTTCTGAGCGCACCGACTGATCTGACAAATATTCTCGCTGGCAGCGAAGGAACGCTGGCGGCAATTTTCTCTGCCAAGCTCAAGATCTCGCCACTGCCGAGCGAGAAAGGTTTGGGTCTGATCTTTTTCGCGTCGATCGGAGAAGCGATGCAAGCAACCGTCGAACTTCTCGATTTGAAGCCTGCGGCGATTGAACATATCGATCGCCCGTTGCTCGACCAAACCAAAGGGCAACTGCATTTTCAGGCAGCGCGCGATTTGCTCGAACTCGACACGAAGCGCTGCGAAGCGATTTTAATCGTTGAATTCTATGATGACGTGGCGGAGCGCCTGTCGACTCTGGAATCGCGCAACATTGGGCTACGCAAAAAAATCCTCACCGATCCGGCGCAGATGAATCTTGTCTGGTCGGTGCGGAAATCCGGTCTCTCGCTTTTGACCGGTTGCATCGGCCCGGCAAAACCGGTCGCATTCATTGAAGACGCCGCCGTTCGGCCGGCGCAACTACCCGAATACGTGCAGGGACTGCAATCGATCATGAAACCACTTGGGTTGGAGGCGAGCTATTACGGGCACGCTGCCAGCGGACTGCTGCACGTGCGACCTGTGCTGGATCTACACAGCGCAGGCGATTTGAAGAAATTCCGACGGGTCGCCGATCAAACCTCCGCCTTGGTACGGCAATTCAAAGGGTCGTTGTCAGCCGAGCACGGAGTTGGCATCGCACGCACGGAATACATGCGCGATCAACTCGGCGACGAGCTCCTTCGTGTCTTACGCGAAATCAAACGGATGTTCGATCCGAAAAACATTTTTAATCCCGGGAAAATATTCGACGATGGCCGTCACAAAATCGATAACCATCTGCGCGAAAATTTCACGCGGCCGCTCGAGCTCCGGTACCAGCCGGTGCTCGAATTTGCGTTCAAGGACCGTTCGTTTATCGGCAACCTCGAACAATGCAACGGCTGCGGCGGCTGTCTGAAACACGCCGGCATCATGTGCCCAACATTCATGGCCACCGGCGAAGAAGTGATGTCCACGCGCGGCCGCGCCAATATCATCCGGGCCGCGCTCGAGCTGCGTGTGAATGGGCGCGACCCACTAAAATCCGAAGAGTTGGACGCTGCGCTTAGCAATTGTCTTTCTTGCAAAGGCTGCACGCCGGAATGTCCGTCGAACGTGAATCTCGCATTGTTGAAGGCAGAAATGCTTTACGCCCGCTGGCACCGCGATGGCCTTCCCTTGCGCGAGCGCGTTTTGAGCAGGGTGGATTTGCTCGGAAAAATCGGTTGCACCATGCCAGTGCTGGCAGACGCTATTCTCGATTTCAAGCCGCTGCGGGCGTTAATGGAGACAACGCTTGGCATCTCGGCAAAACGCTCATTGCCGCATTACGCGCGTCACCGTTTCGACAAATGGTTCGCGCAACGTCTGGGGAGCGCGGGCGCCTCGCCTGCTGTGTCACGCGCCTCGCGGGACACTCCAAGGGCGCCAAAATTCAGCCTTAGCTCGCGAAGGAGCACAGAGGTTTTTGGCGAGGCGCCAAAAACAACGGGCGAGGCGCCCGCGCTCCCCGGAGGGCATGTCATCCTCTGGGACGATACCTTTGTGCGCTATCACGAACCGAACATCGGCTTTGCTGCGGTCAAAGTGCTGGAAGCGCTCGGGTTCGAAGTTGCGCTTGCGAAGAATCGCCGCTGCTGCGGGCGACCGGCATTCAGCCAGGGAAATCTCGGCGCGGCAACGAAACTCGCAAAGCACAACGTCGGTCTTCTCTCATTACTCCAGAACTCCAACACTCCAATCGTCTTCCTCGAGCCATCGTGCTGGTCGATGTTCGTGGAAGATTATCGCGAACTGAACATCAACGGCGCGGAGGATCTGGCGAAGCGTTGTTTCACGTTCGAAAAATTTGTCGATGATTTACTCGCGCGCCAACCGGACGCCCTTCAATTCAACCAACGTCCGGCGACAATCGCAATTCA
>Ga0193729_1000477_pt1 | contig 20904 bp, 26 predicted proteins | sample U1c2metaG_FD_143036 | JGI IMG/M metagenome (GOLD analysis project Ga0193729, IMG submission 143036) | Soil microbial communities from a riparian zone of the East river system, Colorado, United States - U1c2 | ecosystem: Environmental > Terrestrial > Soil > Riparian zone | place: USA: East River...
GCAGGAAGTTTCGCAGTTTCGGCAGCATTTCATCCAATTGCTCGCCGCCGCTTCATCACAGTCTCCATTTGCACCGGTTGCAGGGGCTGACAGATTGTTGTCTCGGCTCGCACAGGGCGGGCCGCATCGGGTGTCGCTTGCTACTGGAGGTTGGCGTGATTCCGCCCGTCTCAAGATGGCCAGTGCCGGGATGTGCTTTGACGACCATCCGGCGGCATCAGCGGATGACGCACTCGACAGAGAGTCTATTATGAGGCTTTCCAAGCAGAGAGCAGTCGAACGATATGGCGAATCATTTGCCTGCACCGTGTATGTGGGTGACGGAGTTTGGGATGCTCGTGCATGTCGCAGTGTTGGCATTCCGTTCATTGGCATTGGCACGGGGAGTCGAGCGACACGATTGTCCGCGGAGGGTGCTGTTTGTGTCTTCCCTGATTTCAGTGACACGGATATATTTTTGAGGGGGTTGTATGAAATTACAAACGCGGCCTAACCATGCGCTGCAGCGAACGGCGGCGGGCTGTCGCAGTTGCAATCGGCGCGTCTCGTGGCCGCCGTCGCTGAGCTTGGGTCGTTAGGCGAATATGATGCATAAAACGGCCGTTTTTGTTTGCGCAAAGCTGAAGAAACGCGTGAAGATGACGCTCCGCGTGGTACCTTATCCAGATCCAGTAACAGGATTTGAGATTGCTGGATGCAAAGACTGCTCAGGTGCTTTCGAATGTGGCGTGGCGGAGGAGCGATCCAAAACAGCCTTGAAGTCTTCGATCGTCCATGAATGGGAGCGCTGTGTTCATTGTCCTCCAGAGACAAAGCTGCCCCCAGGAACTTATATTGTCTGATAATACTGGTTGCGAAGTCTGTGGTGATCTCGAATTTGCCTATCGTATTACAATGACCGTCGGTATATCCGACGACCTCGATGTAGATCCCGCTTCGCCTAACCCCTATGTAAGGTGTCAAGTGTGGCGGGCGAGGGTGTAGGTGGTTTGTTTAGGTCATAAGGTTTGTTGATTGAGGTTGAGGTTAGTTCGGGAACGCTTCCTCTTCCTTTTGCTCGTTGGTTTTTGTTTTTCCAACGGCTCCTACTCCTATCCGTCCGGCAGCGGCCGGACAATTTGACCAATGCGATCCCTTTGGAAGAGGAACGTGGGGCGCCGGTCCAATCTAAGCGACGAATCCCGCAGGGGCGGGACTCCGGTTAGGCAACGGACCAGCGCCACGTTCCAAAGTGGTCTGTGTGTATCGTTAGGCGATTTTTCTCCTTTCTGTTCCCCTCGAACTCACTTGTTTAACTGCTTAATCCGAGCGACTCGGCGCTGAGCCGCCCGGTGCGGATACGCCACAGATCAACGGCCAGTTGGCGCGCCACGGCCACGATGGCTTTTTTACGTGCCGCTCCCGTGGCCAGGGCTCCTTTTCGCAGCGTTTCTCTCCATTTGAGGACCGGTTTGTAATTGGGCTGGAAACGCACCAGTCGCCAGGCCAGCTCCACCAGAGCCGCTCGCAAACGCGGATTGCCGTGCTTGGTCACGCAACTTTGCACGCGCGTGTTGCCGCTACTGTACTCGCCGGGGCACAACCCGGTGTAACTGCCTACTTGGCGGCGATTGTTGAAGCGGTGCCAATTGCCGATCTCGCGATCGATCACCACACTGGTCATGGCACCCAAGCCGCGCGGTTGATTGGCTCTGGCCCCGGCCTGCAATTGGACGGTCAGGACACAGATTTTTTCCTGCAGCGCCAAGAGAATCGGCTGACTGTTGCCCAGCAGCGCCTTCATCCATTGCGGCACTTGAAGCGCGGCGAAGGTGCGAGGCTTCCACCAGTTTTTCACCGGCTCGATCCCATGATTGACGAGCAAGCTGCGACCTTGCGCTTCCAAGCGTTTGCGCGCCTTAACCAACTGCTCCCGCTGCCGATGGATGGCTCGGAGCTGCTCTTCTTCTTCGCTGGGCACTCGCACCAAGGCCAAGGCATCGCGATTGCCTTGCACGAAGCGATCCAGTTTTAAGCAGAGCGCCTTGGCGTCGAGTCCGTCGGTTTTTACTCGCCGATTTCGCTCATCGAGCTTTTGTGGGCAGACCACGTAGCATTTTATCCCCAGCTCCGCGAGCTGCCGCTGCAACCCAAAACCAAACCCGCACGCTTCATAAACGGCGTGCACTTGCTCTGTCTGGTGCCTGAGCTTGGCCGCCCAATACAGAAACGCTTCCTTCGCAAAACGCTGCGGCGGCTTGGGATTACTACCGCCTTGCTGCATCACCACCACATAAAAGTCCTGGTGCACATCAATCCCAAGCTTGATCACTCCAGTGCTGCCATTAAACTGGCAGCGGGTTCCCTCGTGTGAGGACAACTCAGTGTTTAAACGACACTTATTCATAGTGCGGGTGAGCCTAACAACTCGCCCGCACCCCTTACATGTCATCTAGGCGATGCAGCCGACGGCGGGAGGGCGCGATAACCCGCTTTTTCATGGCTTTTTCCCTTCATCCTGCCGCGGCTCTCCCTCTCGCCCGCCGCAGCTGATCTTGTTCTCGTTAGGCGTTATCACACACTCAACGATCGTGCCAATCGCAACCGCGTTGCTCCTCGTGGCGAGCAATGCTTTTGCGCGCATTGGCGAAACGGAAAATGAGATCGAAGCGCGCTACGGCAAGCCGTTCACTGCGGACAGTAGAGATTTCAACGGGTACCGGCTTGTAATTTTCCGAACCAGCGGGATGCAGATAGGCGTCGCATTCCGCGACGGAAAATCGGCAGCGGAGTTCTATTCGAAGCAGGACAGCTCGGATATTTCCGCGAACGAGATCCAACTAATTCTCGCCGCGAACGCGGCGGGCGAGAAATGGACGAAGGCGCCAGCCGTCCCGATGTGGACTCTCGATTCGACAGGTTGTGTTGCGACGTTGTCGGCGAATGGTCGCACGTTGACCGTTTTCACCAAGAGTTTCATTAATATCTCAGCTGCAGAACGAGAGAAGGCTGAAAAAGAGAAACTGAAAGGCTTCTGACACCCAATGGCCTAACCAGCCGATGCAGCAAACCGCGCAACCTAGACGGACGATACGTCAGCCGGCCTCTCGGCGTAAAGAGATACGATCGCAAAAAATTGTGCTGCGCTATTTAGTCAATCTCGCGGCACTCGGCACGAGCAGAACCGGCCGCGTGCTGCGTTTGAGCACGCCTTCGGTCACGCTCCCGACAAGCAAATTGTACATCGCGCCATGACCGTGCGAACCCATCACGATGAAATCGGCGTTGACCGCGTCAGCTTGTTTCAAAATTTCATCGACAACCGTGCCGGTCGGTTCGTGCAAGGTCGCTTTCACGCCGGCTTGCTCGATTTCCTTTTGCCATTTGGCCAGCTCCGCCTTGTGACTTTTCTCGGGAAGCGCTTGCGCGGCCGGATCAATCATCGGCATTGGCATCAACTCCGGCATCCCTGAAACTCCGTAGCCCATCGGAGCAGCCGGCGTGGCCGGACTGATTTCCCTGACGTGAATGAGATGAATCTCAGCCTCGAACACTTTCGCGATCTGCCGCGCAAGATCGACAATTCGCGTGCTCGTAGCAGAGCAATCAATCGGCACGAGAATGCTTTTCATAAGGCAATCCCTTTAGCTTAGGCCGGTCCGAGCGTTACGCTCAACTGCAAATGAGATGCAGAAGCGGACGCATGCCGTATTTTTTGATCGTGCACGATCTTTTCAGCGAAGAGGAAGATGTCAATGCCGCCAGCGCCAACAGCGCCGCGCCGCTCGCCACGCGCATGCGTCCGCGCTCGCTCGAGGAATTCGTCGGCCAGGAACATATTCTCGGGCCGGGAAAACTTCTACGGCGCGCAATCGAAGCTGATCGCCTGCCGTCCGTGATTTTCTCCGGTCCGCCAGGCACCGGCAAAACAACGCTCGCGCGCATTACCGCCGAGATTACGCACGCGAAGTTTATCCGGATCAGCGGCGTGGAAAGCAACGTCGCCGAAATGCGTCGCGTGATTGCGGCGGCGACGAATCGTCTCCGCACTTCCGGACAAAAAACGATCCTGTTTATCGACGAGATCCATCACTTCAACAAAGCGCAGCAGGACATTCTTCTGCCCGATGTGGAAACTGGAAATCTCCGGCTGATCGGCGCGACGACCTACAATCCTTTCTTTTACGTGAACAGCGCACTTGTCTCGCGTTCGCAAGTTTTTCAACTCGAGCCGCTCCGCGTCGAACAACTCGAAGAATTGATCGATCGCGCACTGACCGACAAAGAACGTGGACTTGGGAACTACACGGTTAAGATCGACAAGAATGCCCGCCGGCATCTTGCCAAACTAAGCGACGGCGACGCGCGCAAATGTTTGAACGCTCTCGAGATCGGCGTGCTCACCACTCCGCCCGATTCGCGCGGCATTATCCATTTCACGCTCACGGTCGCCGAGGAAAGCATCCAGCAAAAAGCGGTCGTTTATGATCGCGCGGGCGACGCGCATTACGACACCATCAGCGCGTTCATCAAGAGCATGCGCGCTTCCGATGAAAAAAGCGCCATGTATTGGCTGGCGAAAATGCTGCACGCCGGTGAAGATTTTCGCTTCATCGCGCGACGCATTGTCGTCTTTGCGAGCGAGGACGTTGGCCTCGCCGATTCGGAAGCGTTGCCGCTGGCGATCGCAACGCAGCAAGCCGTCGAATTCGTCGGTATGCCCGAAGCGCGCATTCCTCTCGCTCACGCTGTTGCTTACATGTGCCGCGCCAAGAAAAGCCGTGAAGCTTACAACGCGCTCAACGCCGCGACCGAAAAGATCGAGATGGAACAAACCAAACGCGTCCCGGAACATTTGAAAAACAAACATTTCCCGGTAAATCCAGAGAGATAACTGTCCCTCCTTCTGCGTAATTCCGTTGCGGATGAATCGTGGTGCGTTCTGACGCGACATCATGGCTTCCCATGAAAAAACGATCAACGGAAAGCGCCTCATGCGTTGCGTGACGATTTTCTTCGTCGCGCTCCCTGCTGCTGTACGTGGCGTCGCCCTATTTTTCCTTCTGGCGCTTCAACCGTTGCGCTCAACTCAAGGAACGGCGCCCGCCTTGCGGCGTATGTCGATTTCTCTGCCGTCCGCGAATCGCTGAAGCAGCAATTTCGCGCAGCGTTGCATCGGTCGCAGAATAACGATCAAACGAAACACAAAAAAGTCGCGCGTCTCCTGACTGCTCTCGGTTCCAGCCTCAGCGACAGACTCGCCGACGCCCTGATCGATACTTACGTTACTCCGATTGGTCTGGCAGATCTGATTGCAGATCCACAAGCGGCCAAAGATGTCCAAACTTCTGCGGGCAAGCCGGCAGTTTGGAAGAGCGTGCATTGGTCGAGAGCCAAGAATGCCTTTTTCACTGGGCCGAGAGACTTCGCCGTGGACGTTAATGGAGCGCGGCTTCGCTTTCGATGGGAAGGCTTGGGTTGGCGACTGCGAAAAATAGACCTTCGATTGGATGGGAAAAAAGCTAAAGAAACTGCACGAACCCGGTCGCCGCACGCGAATGGTCCTGCGTTGCGTAAGAGCAACAAAAAGGGGCGGATCTCGCGATCCACCCCTTCCTCTTTGCGAGCAGCTTCTCCTTAGCCGCCTTTGGTCTGCGAAACCACTTCGTTGAGTTTGAAAATCGGTAGGAACATCGCGATGACGATTCCGCCCACGATCAGGCCGAGAACTACGATAAGCATAGGCTCGATCAATGAAGTGAGCGCATCGAGCAGGGCTTCGATCTCTTCGTCCCAGAAATCGGCCATTTTTTCCAACATCGTGTCGATCTTACCGGTAGCCTCGCCGGCGGAGACCATTCGGAGCAACATCGGCGGAAAAATCGCGTTCTTCGAAAGAGCCGTGGAAAGATTATCTCCTTTTTCGACATCTACGCTCACTGACTTGAGGCTTGTCTCGATCACGTGATTGCCCGATGACCCGCCGACGATGTCGAGCACCTCAAGAATCGGGACGCCGCTGCGGATGAGCTGCGCGAAAGTGCGCGCAAATCTCGACATGCAAATCTTGTGCACAAGCGGTCCGAAGACGGGGAGCTTGAGTTTCCAACGATCGCTCCACTCCTTGCCCCGTTTGGAGCGCAAGAAGGTGCGGATACCAAAAATAGTTCCGCCGATCCCGAGGATGAGATAGTACCATCGCGCCCGAATGAAATCGCTCACGTCAAGGAGGAATTGAGTTGGAGCCGGTAACTTCGCGCCGAAATCCTTGAAGATTTCACCGAAAATCGGAACTACGCGAACAAGCAAGAAGGTCGTGATGGCAAAAGCGATGCAGATTACGATGACTGGATAAGTCATCGCCGACTTCACTTTTTTCCGCAGGCGCGCGCTCGCCTCGAGGAAGCCCGCGAGCCGATCGAGGATGTCAGCGAGCAGACCGCCGTGCTCACCCGCTTTGACCATGCTCACAAAGAGCCGGTTAAAGACGCGCGGATGTTTGGCAATGGATTCATTGAAAGTTTCGCCGCCTTGCACGTGCGAAGTCACATCGCTGATGACGTGCCGAAGGTTGCGCTGGCGTTTCGGATCGCATTGCTCGTAAAGAGCGGTCAAAGCTTCCACGAGTGTGATGCCGGCCTCGATCATCGTCGCAAGCTGGCGCGTGAACAAAACCAGGTCGGTCTCCTTAACTGACCAAACGCGCTTGCGCGAACGGGTGGATGCGGCTTTTCGCTGGAGGGAGAGCACCATGAGCCCGCGGCTCATGAGGCTTGTTACGGCATTGTCTTCATTCAGGGCATCTTGAATGCCCGAAACGATCCGGCCAGAGGCGTCTCGAGCCTGATAGGAGAAGGTGATCATATTATAAATACTTCTATTGCATATAGCAGCTACAATGCCATAGCTTCATGCTCCCAAGCCATCTCACCCACTTGTTTCCATCACTCGCACCAATGAAACTGCCCCGTCATGGCGATTGCCTGCGAACTCGTTCAGGTCGCCCCATCCCTCTTGATCTGGCAAACTTACGATCCCGCGCTTAAGGCCGACCTCTTTTCGACCGCCATCACGACTCGCAACGGAAGTTTTCTTGTCGATCCAATCCCGCTGGCCGATGCAGCACTCGCTCAACTGCTCAACGCCGGCTCGGTCAGCGGAGTCATCGTGACTAATAGCAATCATTTGCGCGCCTCTGCCGACTTTGCGGCCCGGTTCTCCGTCCCGATCTTCGCGCATGCCGAGACATTTCCGGGCCAGGCGTTCCCCTGCACGAAAGTCGGTGACGGCGGCAAAATTTGTGATGAGCTCGCTGTCATTGGCATCGAGGGCGCCGCAGCCGGCGAGATTGTTCTTCATTCCGCGGCAAACGGCGGAACGCTCATCACCGGTGACGCGCTGATCAACTTTGAGCCGTACGGTTTCACTTTTCTTCCTCACAAATACTGCTCGAACGAAAAGCAAATGCGGCGCTCATTACGGAAACTTCTCGCCCACAAAACTGAGCGAATGCTTTTCGCGCACGGCCCGCCGATCCTGTCCCGAGCGGGAGAGCGCTTACAACAATTGCTCGATGCCGATCTTTGAACAGCGCCGGAAGGTAGAACCCCGAGAAGTTGAAACGGCCGGCGCGCCAAACGGAGCGCTCGGTCGTTTTCTGCGGTTAATTCGTTTTTCGCACACGATCTTCGCGTTGCCATTTGCGCTGGGCGCACTCGTCGTCGCCGCGCACAGCCGGTTCTCACCGCGAATATTGCTGCTCGTTCTCGCGTGCATGGTTTGCGCGCGCACCGCCGCGATGCTCTTCAACCGGCTGGTCGATTGGTCACTTGATCAGCGCAATCCCCGCACCGCCTCGCGTCACCTTCTGATTTCAAAAAAGGCCGCGGCGACTTTACTAATACTGAGCGTCACCGGTTTTATCCTCGCAGCCGCGTTCATTAATCGCGTGACTTTCGTTCTCTCGCCGGTTGCTCTCGTCATCATTTTTTTCTACTCGCTCACAAAACGCTTCACCGCCGCGACCCATTTTTTTCTTGGCCTCGCGCTGGCCATCGCGCCGATCGGGGCGTGGATTGCCCAAACTGGACATGTCGATCTTGCACCGGTCGTTCTGGCCGCGGGAGTGATCTGTTGGGTCGCCAGTTTCGATCTAATTTACGCGACGCAAGATTACGATTTTGATCGTCGGGAAGGCATCCGATCGCTCGTGGTAAGACTCGGAATCGCGCATGCTCTTCGTCTCGCGCAGTTGCTGCACATCGCGACGCTGGTCGCCCTGATCGCTTTCGGTTTTGTCGCGAAGCTCGGGCCGATTTATTTCTGCGCGATGCCACTCGTGGCCGTGACGCTCGTTTATGAACATTGGAGCGCCCACCGTCTTGATGTCGGCGGGATCAATCGCGCTTTTTTTCAGAGCAACGCGTTTGTCAGCGCGATTTTTCTGATCGCGGTTTGTCTCGATCGCCTTCTCTAAGCGAACGCTACATCGCGTTCAGTTGCGCGACGCGTTGTGCGTGTCGCCCGCCTTCGAAAGCGGTTTCGAGCCAAACGCGCACGATTTGGAGAGCGAGTTCTTCGGGAATCATTCGTTGCCCAATCGAAAGCACATTGGCGTCGTTGTGCTGGCGCGAAAGCCTCGCGGTTTCTTCATTCCAGCAGAGCGCGCAACGCACACCGCGCACTTTGTTCGCCACCATCGCTTCGCCATTGCCTGAGCCGCCAAACACGATGCCGCGTTCGCACTCACCGCGCGCGACCGCCTCCGCGGCAGGCCGGATGAAAAGCGGATAATCGACCGGCTCCTCGCTGAATGTGCCGAAGTCTTTCACTTCGTGGCCGAGCGTGCCGAGCAATTCTTTCACCTTTTCCTTGTAGCGAAAACCGGCGTGATCGCTGCCGAGTGCAATTTTCATCGAGATGTTGTTACCTGAAAATAATGCCAAATGTCGAGAACGTAGGGGCAATTGACTCCGAAAGCTTTCGCGAGTTGACCTCAATCGTTTGCCCAATGATAACTCACCCGGCGGGCGGTTCGGTGAACCGCCCCTACCTAGCCGCCGTGCAACTTGGCAAGTTCGCGCCAGATTTCCCGCTCCCGCTCCGTTAATTTCTTCGGCACGTTGATCTGGATATCGACGTAAAGATCACCGCGCTTTCCCGAAACTCCGGGCAGCCCGCGCTCACGCAGACGAAATCGCTGCCCACCCTGCGTTCCCGCCGGCACTTTCAATCGCACGCTGCCTTCCAGAGTCGGCACTTTTATTTCGGCCCCGAGCGCCGCTTGCCACGGAGCGATCTTCAGTTCGTGGATCAAATCGCTTCCTTCGACGGAAAAATCGGGATGTCGCGCCAGACGCACACGCAAAAACAGGTCGCCGCTTTTCCCACCGCCCGCTCCGGCTTCGCCCTGTCCGGCCAGCCGGATGCGCTGACCTTCGTGAACGCCGCGCGGAATCTTGACTTGGTAACTTTCTACTTTGTTTGAACCGGCACGGCGCAGCGAAACCGTGCGCGTCGATCCATGCAACGCTTCTTCGAGTGTGACCATAATGTCCGCTTCGACATCGCTTCCGCGCTCTGCTGTCGCTTGCCGCCCACCGAATCCGCCAAAAGCGGACCGGCCACGTCCGCCACCGAAAAATGCCTCGAAGAAATCGCTGAACCCGGTCCCGCCAAACTCGAATTGAATCCCGCCGTCATCGCCGGACCGATAGAATCCGCCTCCCGGCTGTTGCGCTCCCCATCCGGGCGGCGGTTGAAATCCACCGGGTTGGTTCCAATCCGCGCCGAGTTGATCGTACTTCTTACGCTTCTCCGGATCGCCCAGCACCTCGTACGCTTCGTTGATCTGCTTAAACTTTTCCTCGGCGGCCTTCTTATCCTTCGCCACATCGGGATGATATTTTCGCGCTAGTTTGCGAAAGGCGGTGCGAATTTCATTATCGCTCGCCGTCTTCGGAACGCCCAGGGTCTCATAGTAATCTCGAAACTGCACCGGCATTGTTCGAATCTCTTCGCATGCGTCACGCTGCGCAACTCGCGCGCGGGAGAGCCCAGACGAGGTTAGTAAGGCGACGCTCCGCGGAGCCGTGGAATTTGGAATTCGATTCTTCGGCTCAACCGAGTCTCGCCCCACCATTCACGACTTGCCGTCGCGCGATTTGTCGAAGAAAATTCGTCGGTGCGTGAGATGGGAAAATTTTTGGTTACTCTCGGCGCAGTTATCGTTCTCCTCGGCCTCGTGCTTTGGAGTGGATTTGCTCCAAAATGGCTGGGGCGTTTGCCGGGCGACATCCGGATCGAGCGCGAGCACTCCGCTTTTTATTTTCCCATCGTCACCTGCATCATCATCAGCATTTTGCTGAGCTTGATCTTGTCGATCTTTCGTCGTTGATCACTTTGCAAAATGGCCGCCGCATCGCGCACTCAGATTCGTCTGGGCGAACATGTCACGCATCTCTTGCAATGCCGGCGCTGTCCACTCATGCAATCAACACCCGTTTCCGGCGGTGCAGTCATGAGCGACGTCATGCTGATCGGCCAGGCGCCTGGGCCGCGCGAACCAGTCTTACAAAAACCATTCGCGCATACGGCTGGCAAAACACTTTTTCGCTGGCTCGAAGAATCATGCGGGATCAACGAGCTGGCCGTTAGATCGACAATTTATTTCGCCGCCGTTTGTCGATGTTTCCCCGGCAAAGCGGCAGGCGGAACCGATCGCGTCCCGAGCTCGATCGAGATTGGCAATTGCTCATGGTGGATGAGCGATGAATTCGAAATTTTAAGACCGCGTCTCGTTATCCCCGTGGGCAGACTTGCGATCGCCCAGTTTGTTCCGTTTGAAAAACTGGACGATGTCGTTGGAAAGAAATTTGCGCTGCATTTGGATCGACATCGTTTCGATCTCATTCCACTCCCGCATCCCTCCGGTGCATCGCCCTGGCACAAAATTCCGCCAGGGAAACAACTACTCGAGAAAGCCATGCGAAAAATCGCGCGCCATCCGGTGATTCAGGCACTGTCGCGATAAATTGCAGGGTGTTTGACTCATTCGCTCCCGCTCTCTCGCCCTAGCGGGCCCGCCCCGTCCATGTCGCTCGCGTCCCTGCGGCTCCATTCCGTGAAACGCTGAGTTGCGGCGGCTGACACAGCCGCCCTACAATTTGGTATGTCTGGGCGATTACGCGTCACGATCTGGAACGAGAACGTCCACGAGAAAAAAAATCCGATTGTCGCGAAAACTTATCCAGAAGGAATGCACATCTGCATCGCCGACGCGCTCATGATTGACAATAATGTTGAAGTCCGGACGGCAACTTTGCACGATCCCGAACACGGCCTAACCGAAGAAGTTCTCGAAGAAACCGACGTGCTCACGTGGTGGGGACACGTTGCGCACGGTGAGGTTTCCGATGCGATTGTCGATCGTGTGATCAAACGCATCTGGCAGGGTATGGGTTTCATTGCGCTGCATTCGTCGCATTACTCGAAAATTTTCAAGCGCCTCATGGGCACCAGCTGCTCGCTCACCTGGCGTGAAGCCGGAGAGAAAGAACGCGTTTGGGTCTGCAATCCCGCGCACCCGATCGCGCGCGGCATCAATCGTTATTTCGAAATCGAGAACAGCGAGATGTACGGCGAACCCTTCGCCATTCCGGCGCCGGATGAAATTGTTTTCATTTCATGGTTTGAAGGCGGCGATGTTTTCCGCTCCGGTTGTGCCTGGAAACGCGGCAACGGCAAGATTTTCTATTTCGCCCCCGGTCACGAAGCTTACCCAATTTATTTCAATCCGAACGTGCAACTCGTTTTGAGAAACGCAGTTCGCTGGGCCGCGCCCGATACAGAAAAATGGATCGACACCTGCCCGCAAATCCCCGCGAAAGACGCCCTCGAACCGCTCGAAATCAAAGGCCCGAAGATTCATCGCCAAGGCGAAGCGGGATTTCGATGAAGAGCCAGTTGATCAAATCTCTGTTGCTGCTGATTGGAAGCGCCCTTGCTTCGATGACCCAAGCGGGCGATTCGCGGATTTATTGGCCGCAGGATTACCATCGCGCTGTGGCAAAGTGGCAGGAAATCGTTCCGATGAAGAATCCTCCAACTAGTCGGCCCGCCGGTTCGAAACCACCGTTCTGGGATTTGAAATGGCACGTTTATTTGGAAGGCGGTCAGATTGTGGGAGAAGCAACTCCAGACCATGTCGAAAATCATGCTCCTCTTCCTCCGTTCGACCCCGTCTGGCGAGGGCACGAATGGAGTTCGGATACGTGGGTTGCAGTGCCCGTGGACAACGGCTGGATCGTCGCTTTCGATGTCGGCGAATTCGGCGCCGGAGTGGTTTGGTTTAATTCCGATGGCTCGCAGCAACACGAAATTTCGCGCGATTACGTTCAAGCATTTCTAGCCACACCGGACGGTTTATTCGGGCAAGGCGGTTAGCGCACATGGCAACCAACTCTGGATCACTCTATCGGTTCAATCGCACGGCCGACGGTAAGTGGGACATCAAAGAATTGTGTGATCTGCGCTCGGCCTATTGTCCGATTTTCTGGTTGGGAAACCACACTCTACTCGCTAAAATTAATCAATCGCTCTACTCCTATTCTCCGTCACAAGGGCTCCGGGAACTAAGTACAAAGGCTTTACCGGAGCTGGTTAAATTGCGTGTCGAGGAGACCAAGCTGTATCCGGGTGGCAGGTACGCTACAACCGCTGACAAAGTTTACTTGGGATCCGGATGGTTCGTGACAGAGATAGATCTTCATACGCTTGCAAAGCGATTTCTTATTCCTGATTCGCGCTTCACTAATGACGAATTGCGCTGGTACGTGTCTGTATTCCAAAAACTGGATTAAGACACTAGCTCGTGCTGATCCTCGAGAACTTCGAAATTGTCCGGCGCTGGCCCGATTTTGGACGGTAAGGTTCCCGATTAACACGAATCGTCCTCCCATCCAGCAAAAGTGTTCCCGCATTTAGGCGGCGGCTTATTACTACCGATTGACCGCGTATCATCTGTGTGAATTGTGTCGACCTGTGCCTGCACAAGCTGAACCGAGAACACCTACCCGCGCTGAGATTCCCGAGTCCGACAAATGGGACCTGACGCATTTGTTCGCGGATGCGAGCAAATGGCAGGAAGACGTGGTTTGGATCACGCAGATCTATCCGCGCATCTCAGAATGGAAAGGTCGAGTGGGCGAATCGGCAAAGACACTCGCCGATCTCCTTGAATTCGAAAAGGAGCTCGATCTCAAAATCGAGCGCGTATTTCATTTCACTTCACTTCAACTGGCGGAGGACAGCGCGAACAACGAATACCTAACGCGCATCGGGCAGGTGCAAAATTTACTGACGAAGATCGCCGAGACGGCGGCGTTCGTGGTACCCGAAATTCAAGCGATCGACGACGAGAAGTTCGCAAAGTTCATTGCCGATCCAGCGCTGGCTGAGTGGCGGATCAAGCTGCACAAGATTCGCCGGATGAAGCCGCACGTTCTCTCCGAGCGGGAGGAGCGGATTCTTGCGCTCGGCAGCGTCGCGCTCAGCGGCTACGAGGATACGTTTTCGCAATTGACCGACGTAGACATGAAGTTTGGTGTTTTGACCGACAAGACCGGCCGCCAGAAGCCGCTCACGCAAAGTTCGTTCAGCTCTTTTCTGGTGAAACGCGATCACAAGCTGCGCAAACGCGCGTTTCATCAATTCTACGAGGAATTTCAGGATCATCAGTACACGCTTGCCACCTCGTTGGCCTATTCAGTGAAGACCGACGTTTTTCGAGCACGCGCTCGAAATTACTCATCCGCACTCGAATCCGCGCTGTTTCCCGACGACGTCCCGGTCGAGGTTTACGATGGATTGATCGCCTCGGTGCGCGCGAACCTGAAGCCGCTGTTTCGATATTTCGATTTGCGGCGACGCGTTCTCGGTTTGAGCGAGCTGCACCACTACGACACCTACGTACCGCTGGTCGCCGAAATTGAAACGCACATCAGTTTTGATGAGGCGATCGAGAAAGTCATCGCGGCGTTGCAACCGCTCGGGAAAGAATATGTCGATGTTCTAAGCGAAGGTTTACGCGATCGCTGGTGCGATCGGTACGAAACGAAAGGCAAACGCAGCGGCGCGTTTTCATCCGGAAGCTACGCCGCACCTCCTTATATCTTGATGAATTACAAAGAAGACGTGTTCGCCGATGTTTACACTCTCGCGCACGAGGCCGGTCACTCGATGCACACCTGGTTTTCTCAAAAGTCGCAGAGCTTTCAGGATTATGAGTACCCGATTTTCCTGGCCGAGGTTGCATCGACCTTCAACGAAGAGCTGCTCACGCATCATCTGCTCGAACAAACGAGCGATCCAAAGATGCGCGCTTACATCATCAATCGACAGATCGACGACATTCGCGGCACGGTTTTTCGGCAGACGATGTTCGCCGAGTTCGAAAAAATCATTCATGCGATCGAGGAAAACGGCGATGCGCTCACGCTCGAGGTTTTCAAATCGGAATATCACAAATTGCTGGAGGCATATTTCGGACAGAATTTTGTTCTCGATCCCCAACTGGATTTGGAATGCTTGCGCATCCCGCATTTCTACAATTCGTTCTACGTCTATAAATACGCCACGGGAATTTCGGCGGCGGTGGCGCTGGCGGAGCGCGTGCTTTCCGGTAAACCGGGCAGCGTCGATGCCTATCTTGGTTTTCTTCGCTCCGGCGGCACCAAGTTCCCGCTGGAAACATTGAAAGCCGCGGGTGTAGACATGGGAAAATCTGCGCCAGTCGAGAGCACGCTGAAATTATTCGAGCGGCGTCTCGACGAACTCGAAGGCCTCTTGCTCGCTTAGCTCCCGTTGCAGCCCCGAAAGCGTTCGGGGTCTCAGTTCCAGTCCTCACCGGGCGCCGCTACCGGACGCGGCAAGCTTTCTGCTTAGGCACAAGAACCGTGGATTTTGACTGGCACTTGCGCGCTGCGTGTGGCTATGCCGAACTGGGCATGACGCGCGAGTCGCGCGGCGAGCTGAACGCGATCGATGCCGCGTTCCAGAACCGGCCGGAAGTATTGCAACTCCGGCTGCACCATCTCATGTACGAGAAAAAATGGTCACGCGCGCTGCTCGTCAGCCGCAAGCTCTGCCGGGTCGCGCCGGAATGCAGCGCCGGATTTTTGCACGCCGGTTTCTGTTTGCACGAACTGGGAAAAACCGCCGAAGCCAAAAAGCTTCTGCTCAAAGGCCCGGCTGCGCTCTTGAAAGAGCCGATCTATTATTACAACATGGGGTGTTACGATGCGCTCCTCGGCAATGTGCGGGACGCGCAAATGCATTTGCAAACCAGCTTCCAGATGGATGCATCCTTCCGCGAGATCGCGAAAAGAGACCCCGATCTGAAATCGGTTCAGGCGCTGCTGTAACCTGGAGGGACGCGCTCTGTCGCGTCCAAATCAAAATTGGACAACAGGGGAGGACGTCCCTCCATTGCCCGGACCTGAAATCGGTTCAAGCCCGGCTGTAACTGTAGAGGCAGCCGTGTCGGCTGCTTGTTAAATATTGCAGGCGGCACGCCTGCCACTACAGGATTTCGCCGATGCAATTAAATACCAGCGAGCTTCGCCAGCGCATCGCGCCGCTGTTTCAGGAAAATCTCCAAAAGTTCGGCGAGCTCGGCGCCGCGGTGTCAGTTTGGCAACATGGAAAGTCGATTGTCGATCTTTGCGGCGGATTTCGGGACGCGGGTCGGGCCGTCCCGTGGAGCGACGACACGCTCGTGCTCATCTGGTCGGCCACGAAAGGCTTGGGCAGCGCCTGCGTTCTGCATGTCTTGCAGGAACGCAAGATCGACATCGAACAACGCGTCGCGGAGTTCTGGCCGGAGTTTGCGCAAGCCGGGAAGGAAAAAATCACGTTGGCGCAATTGCTTTCGCATCAAGCCGGACTTTGCGCGTTAGATCGACAGGTTGATGTGCTCGACCACGCAGCCGTAATCGCCGCGCTCGAGAAACAAGCGCCGCTCTGGCCGCCGGGAACTGGGCACGGTTATCATGCGCGCACGTTCGGTTTTTTTATCGACGAACTCGTTAGGCGAGTCGCGCGTCAATCGTTAGGGGAATATTGGCGAACAACATTTGCCGGGCCGCTCCATCTCGATCTTTGGGTAGGATTGCCCGAAAGAGAAAATCACCGCGTCGCCACCATTTACGCTGCGAAAGCTGGCAAACCGCCCGAGCCAGCAAGTTTCTACCGCGACCTGACCAAGCCCGGAACCCTGGTCCGAAAGACCTTCACGTCTCCTCGAGGATTGCACGCGGTCAGCGCGATGAACAATCCACAGATCCGCGCCCAGCCGATCGTTTCCTTTGGCGGAATCGGCAGCGCGTCGTCGCTCGCCAAGTTTTATTCGATGCTTGCCAACGGCGGCGCGCTCGACGGCCATGAATTTTTTTCCACAAAAACAATGAGCTGGATGACGACAACGTTGACGGATGGGATCGACCGCGTTTTTCAAATACCGACCGCGTTTTCCGCCGGCTTCATGAAAGATTCAAAAAGTTCGAAGCGACGCATTTTCGGGAGACCGACAATTGCTTTTGGGCATCCCGGCGCCGGCGGCAGTCATGCCTTTGCCGATCCGGAAAATAAGATCGCATTCGCTTACGTGATGAATCAAATGGAGCAATCGGTCCTGCCCAACGAGAAATCATTGCGACTCGTGGATGCGATATATGATCTTCTGTAGCGGCGGGCGTGTCGCCCGCAAGTTCCTAAAAGTCGCAGCCGACACGGCTGCCTCTACAGTAAGATCGACAGCTACTCGCCGATAATCGTAACGAAAATCTTGCGCCGGTGCGCAGCGCGGCGGTGCTCGAAGAGAAAAATTCCCTGCCAGGTACCGAGCTGCATTTTCCCATCGACAATCGGCACCGTCTCGCTGGTGCGCGTGAGGGTCGTGCGAATGTGCGACGGCATATCGTCGCTGCCTTCCGACCTGTGTGTGAAGTAATCCGCATCTTCCGGCACCAGGCGATCGAAAAATTCTTCCAGATCACGCCGCGCGGTCGGATCGGCGTTTTCCATCACGATAAGGCTGCAACTGGTGTGTTGAACAAACGCCGTCATGGTTCCCGCACGCACGCCAGCTTTGTCGATGATCGACTGGATATCGTCCGTGATTTCGTAGGTGCCCTTGCCGTTGGTGCGAACGTCGAATCTCTCCTGTCGAACGCGCATAAAATTTGGCGGCCAAAAAATAACATCGACCCAGGAAATAGTCGCGCTTTGATCTTTGCCGCGGCCGGTGGCCTATTAACTTGTCGATGCAAAGCGATCTGGAGCGTGTGTTGTTTGAGGAGGCGACGATTCTCCGGCGACTCGACGAGATGGCCGCGCAAATCTCGGAACATTATCGTGATCGCGAATTGACGGTGATCGCCATCCTAAACGGAAGCCTCATGTTCATGGCCGACTTGCTCCGGCGAATTCCGTTACCGCTGAAGTTGGATTGTTTGAGCGTAGCCAGTTATCACGGAAAAACAGAGACGAGCGGCAAAGTGATTTTCAAACAGGTCGCGCCCGACGTGGTGGACCGTCACCTTCTAATTCTGGACGATATTCTCGACAGCGGTCACACGCTGGCGACCGTTCGTGAAAAATTGCAGATGGCAAATCCGCGCAGCATCCGGGGGTGTGTGTGTTGCTCAGGAAAAAGAAATTGCGCGAGCAACCGGCCAATGCCGATTACGTAGGCTTTGAAATCGAGGATGAATTTGTGGTCGGTTATGGGCTGGATTTCATGGAGCGCTATCGCAATCTTCCCTGCATCGGAGTGCTGAGAAAGGAATCGATTGCGCAGCCAAAGTGATTGTCGATGAAAGTTCGCGTGGAATTTTATTCGCAGTTGCGCGATTTGGCCGACACTGCGGAATTGAATGTCGATCTTCCGGCAGAAGCGACCGTCGCGGATTTGCTGGAAAAAATTTACAAGAGAGCGCCTGCCTTGCGCTCCCGCGACAAAAGCATCCTGGTAGGTGCAGGCGTCGAGTTCGTCGATCGTAACTACAAACTAAAAGCGGGCGACGAGATCTCGATCATGCCTCCGGTGCAAGGAGGGTGAGTCAAAAATCAGAGATGGAGGGTCAGAGATCAGAAATCTCCTTAGTCGCGGAAGTTCTTGAAATTGGTGGCGACGCCAAAGTCGCGGCTGCGCACGAATCCAATGACGGTTTGCAGATCGTCTTTCTTTTTTCCGGTGACTCGAATTTGTCGATCTTGCAACTGGCTTTGCACTTTGAAGTTCTGCGACTTGATCGCCTGGATGATTTCCTTGGCTTTGGCGCCTTCGAGACCTTGCTGAATTTTCAATTCCTGGCGTGCATGTCCCAGTGGCGAGATCACCGGTTCGATCTGTTCGATGTTGCGAAGATCGACACCGCGCTTGGAAAACTTGCCGATGACAATTTCGCGCAGACCCCGCAACCGAGCGGCGTCTTCGGCGGTCAACGTAATTTTGTCTTTCTCGTACAGAATCTCGGCGACCACGCCTTTAAAGTCGAAGCGCGTGGCGAGTTCTTTGCGCGCCTGGTTGAGGGCGTTATCAATCTCCTGCTTGTCCACTTCGGAGACGATGTCGAAGGAAGGCATGCGAAGAATTTACGATGATCGATCTCAGATCAACATTCGAACGGTAAACGAAGATCGCGCATCATGACTTAGGGATTGGCCTCCACGATTTTGATGTTTCCATGGGTCGCACGAATTTTGATCTCGGACCCAGCCGCTGTGCCGATCACCGTGTCGACCTTCGTGACTTCGCCGCCATTCCGCTCTTTCTGCGCGCCAAAGTCAGTGGCAATTCTCCCGTTTCGGGTCCCTGCGACCAGGTGAAAGGAAGCGTCACCAGGAACAAAGGCGCGCGCGTTTCCATCGACGATGTCCGCCTCAACGGAAAAGCGGCGTTGCTCCCACCAATCATAAATGAGATCCAGTCCTCCGCTAATCACCGCCAGATGAAGATCGCCAAAGCAATTGTGAGCAAAGAGCCGTCCATTTGTGAGATTGGCATGCACGTCTTTGCCCTCCATGCTGTCGATCAATACCTCGCCGTTGGCCAATTCCAAGTGCGATATCTTCGCCGTTTTCGGAACGACGATGATGTAATCGACGGTGCCGGAGCGGTCGAAAAAGCCCCAAGTCTGCTTTGGCGGAAAATGCGTTTCGATTGAAACGGAGCCTGGCCGCACTGAAATATTGATCGCGATCTTATTCAGCCGTTCGCCGCTATAAGCCTTCTTGATTGCCTGCACTTTCACCTCGGGCTTGTCCGAACCGTAAATTCGAATCGAGCCGTCCCCGTTCTTGATGCTGAAATTCGCATCTCGATTCACCGCATAGGATTTTTCACTTACCTGCTCGAGCGGTTGTTCAACCGATTCTCCGCAGCCAGAAAGCAGCGCGCACAGTGGCAGAAGGAATCGCAGGAGCGCGCCGTTGTTCATAACGACTGTCGCGCCAGGCACGCTCTCAAAGATAGCCTAGCGTGCGCAGGAAATCGATCGCCGCAACTGCGCCGCTCGCAATAGCCAGCGCTGCCGTAACCGTAATGAGCGCAAAAAGCGCCGCTTCGCTTGCGAAGGTGTATCGCGCTTCGTTGCGAAAATAATCACGGCTGATGTTACGGAACGACGGAGCTGGAACATTCGCGCAATGTCCGCCGCTACGATCGAAATACGAAGGCGCCTGGTAATCGCAATCCGTGATCGGAAAGCGACGCGCAGAGCGGTCGCCGCCATTGCGTGATCCGTTCGAACTAAAGCTTGGTTTCATATCCTATTTGTTTGTTTCCCTTGAGATGCGTTCAATCTCACTTTCAGATTCAATTTTATCGCGTATACCGCGGCCGCCTGCCACAGCTCACCCGATCACTCCGAAACGCTTTTCGCTGAAGTCTCCACCGCGCCGCCGCCAAAAACGATCGTCGATCTTTGTTCGCAGTCGCTCCTCACACCCAGAGGGTGCGATCAAAGGTGCGGTACTGGATCGCTTCGCTCACATGTTGCTCACTGATTTCTTCCGCGCCATCTAAATCGGCAATCGTACGCGAGACCTTCAAGATGCGATCGTAGGCGCGTGCGCTCAGGTTCAATTCGTTCATCGCGACGCGAATGAGGTCGTGTGAGTCTTCACCGAGCTTGCAATGTTGCTTAAGTTGCCGCGTGGCCATTCGGGCGTTGCAATTTACTTTTGCGTCGCCTCGAAAACGCTTTTGCTGAACGCAGCGCGCGCGGCCAATGCGCTCTCGAAGCGACATCGAGTTTTCTTCGGCGCGTTCGCTCGCGACATCGCGATATTCCACCGCCGGAACTTCGATGTGCAGATCGATGCGATCGAGCAGCGGACCGGAAATGCGCTGGCGATAACGCTGCACCTGGAGCGGGCCGCAACGGCATTCGCGTTTCAAATCGCCGAAATATCCGCACGGACACGGGTTCATAGCGGCGACCAGCATGAACTCCGAGGGAAAAGTCACACTGCCCGCGGCGCGCGAGACGGTGACTTTCCCGTCCTCGAGCGGCTGGCGCATCACTTCCAATGTCGATCTTTTGAATTCCGGCAGCTCATCGAGAAAAAGCACACCGTTGTGCGCCAGGCTGACTTCCCCTGGCGCAGGAGTGGCCGAGCCGCCGAGCAATCCGACATCGGAAATGGTGTGATGGGGAGAGCGGAACGGCCGGGTGGCCACAAAAGATTTTTCGCCATCGAGCAAACCGGCAATGCTGTGGATCTTTGTCGTCTCGATGGCTTCTTCGAGCGACATCGGTGGAATGATGGTCGCGATGCGTTTCGAGAGCATCGACTTGCCCGAGCCGGGCGGCCCGATCATCAAGATGTTGTGACCGCCGGCGACGGCCACTTCGATCGCAC